>Ga0209181_10008284_pt1 | contig 13987 bp, 11 predicted proteins | sample MAT05_FD_187208 | JGI IMG/M metagenome (GOLD analysis project Ga0209181, IMG submission 187208) | Freshwater microbial communities from Lake Fryxell liftoff mats and glacier meltwater in Antarctica - MAT-05 (SPAdes) (version 2) | ecosystem: Environmental > Aquatic > Freshwater > Ice > Liftoff... | reverse complement strand
GGTACTCCATATCCACAAAGGGTCACAAACACACACAATGGGTTTATCCTCGGTAGGGGCATGATATATCATGCCCCTACATACCCATCCTGACCCGTTATCACCTGTGTGATGGGTTTCATGGTATCTATTCACCTACCCGTGCAGACCGCATTTTGCCCCAGTCCTATAGGGTTCATTATGTGTTTTTTAGATTCAAGTTCACAGATTTTGAGCCTAATCCCATGGATAGGTGAATAAATACGCTGAGGGGGAGAAAAAAGCTCACAACGGTTCTTAGAAGTCCCCTCTCTACGAAGTGGGGAGGGGATGCCGACCTTCGGTCGGACGGGGTGGGGATATGCTTTGTGATCCACTGAAATTGTTTCACACAAGACTTTGCAACAGCCCTGCCTCCTCCATTCTCACAGTATCGATGCGGCACAACAGGGTTTCTACAAAGCCTGCAAGACAACGCACGCCAACCGCAACGACGGCGCGAAATTTCCGCACCGCCGAAAATACTATCGCACCACTACGACGATCTTCAGGCGGGTTCGAGAATCGCGACCGTCAGCACTTTGAGCGGAGGTGGCTTCCAAGAAGCCGCACCGCTTTAGCGGTCGCGGAGTATCACTGTATCGATTATTGTATGGGCTTTGATCAATTTCAACGACGATACATCTGTGAGCGTGGTTTACGCACTTGGCAGCGTCGGTGAGCTTGTCACTTGACGGCTATCGCGCCATGCCTGCCACGCCCCTGTAGACCATAATGCCCAAGCGACCAAGACGGGTTGAAACAGCAACCGAATGGCGCGCGGCTCGTCTGTGGTCATGCCAAAACCATCAGTACGGTTAACGTACTGCGAGATATTGCCGGGGAAGATGATCACAAAGAAAGCCGCCGCTGCCCAACCGACCGGAACGCGGTAGCGCCCAAATCCGATCAGCCCCACCGCCAATGCAAGCTCAGCGATACCCGATACGACCACTACAAAATCGCCGTCTAGCGGCAGCCATGGGGGAACTTGGGCGAGAAACGATGTCCGCCCCCACGTCAAATGGGCGATGCCGGTTCCCAGCAGGCTCACCCCTAAAATGATGCGAAACATCGTCTGGATGGTGCTGGTTTTTCGCGTTGTCTGAAACATACGCGGCAGTGCCATGACATGCCTCCCACTAATCGCTTGGTATTGATACCGACGAGAATGTCGTCAACGTCCATAATTATATCGCGAGTGATCCTATCGCGCACGATATAAATTATCAAGACGGTACGTTCAAAGCTTGAAACCCCCAACCGGCAGCAAAATCCCTTGACTCTCACGTTGCGTGATAGTTTATGATGCAGTGGTGATCACATGAGGGATGCGGATGTATACCGTCAAACAGCTTTCAGAACTCGCCCATGTCAGCGTGCGCACGCTGCATTATTACGATGAGATCGGCTTGCTCAACCCATCCAAGATCGGCGCAAACAGCTATCGTTATTATGACGAAGCGGCGCTGATGCGGCTTCAGCAAATCCTGTTTTATCGCGAGATCGGGCTGGAGCTGATGCAGATCAAGGCGATTCTCGACAGCGCCGATTTCGATCTGGTGGCGGCGCTCCATTCGCATCGACACGTCCTGCAAGAGCGGATCAACCGCTTAGAACATCTGATCGATACCGTAGACACGACCCTCAATCATTTGGGAGGAGAATTAACCATGAGTAAGAAAAAACTCTTCAAAGGGTTTAGCCCCGAAAAGCAAAAACAATACGAACGCGAGGCACGGCTCCAATACGGTCCCGACCGCGTGAACGAATCGATCAAGCGTTGGAACGGCTACACCAAAGCACAGCAGTAACCCCACGCCTCATAGCCCTATCGCTATCTCATCATCGATAGGGCTTTCGCGCCGCTACTGAGCATACTCATCCCCCTCAACTTGCCATAGCCACGCTAAAAAATCATCCGATCTGTCCAATATTTTCATCATAATGAAAACGTTTGCACAATTGAATGTGCCGTTCTACTACCACATTGTCAACATCATCACCAGCTCTTGACTCGAATCATGAAGCTGCACACGCCTCATTTTTGCTGATGAATCACGGCAATACTTGCCTATATGATCAGGATACAAGCGAGGAAACGCCCATTTTTATCGTTGCCACCCTATTCAAGATTTATGCAAAATAACCAAAAAAAATACCCTGTTCTGAAAAATACTTGACACCATCCGATGTTCGTGCTAGTTTTATTGCAAGCGTTTGCAATTTTTCATCGGCAATTCTTGCAAATATTCTGCGGTATAGTTCACAGATCGTGAACTACATGAATGGACTCTTCAAAACATGGACGCCAACCGCAAGAAAAATTCCAAAGTCACCATCCTTGATGTCGCCAAAGAATCGGGCGTTTCGTATTCCACCGTCTCGCGCGTGCTCAATGGGTTTGACTTTGTGAAAGGTGCCACACGAGAAAAAGTGTTGGCAACCGCCGAAAGATTAGGCTATGTGGCTAATTTGCAAGCGCGCAGCCTAGCAGGTGGCAAAACCCGAATCATCGGGTTGCTTGTGCCCGGTTTAGACAATGGCTATATCGGAGAAATTGTGCGCGGCATTGATGAAGAAATCGCCAAAGCCAATTACGATTTGATGCTCTATACCACCCGCCGACGGGTGGGGCGCGAATCGCTTTATGCCAACGCCATCAGCAGTGGTCTATCCGATGGCATTATCTTGATCGTGCCGTTATTGGATCGGGAATATCTGGAATCGATGCGGGCGAATAACTTCCCGTATGTCTTGGTGGATCAGACAGATACCGTGTTTCATGGCGCAGTCGTGGATGCCACCAACTGGCAAGGGGCATACGACGCGACCCGTTATCTAATTGGTCTAGGGCACCGTCGCATCGGCTTTATCACCGGTTTGAAGGAAATCCAAAGCACCACCGACCGTTTTGAAGGGTACAAAGCCGCCCTTGCCCAAAACAACATCAGCTACGATGAACGACTCGTGCATGAGGGCAATTATTTCACCAATAGCGGCTATGAGTGCGGATTAAAGCTTATCCAAAGCACCCCACGCCCGACCGCCATCTTCGCCTCCAACGATCTGATGGCATTGGGGGCAATGCAGGCGCTCCGCGAACAGGGGCTAAGCATCCCTGAAGATATCTCGATCATCGGTTTCGATGATATTCCGCAAGCGTCAATTGTGCATCCCCAACTGACCACTGTGCGCCAACCGCTCGAACAAATGGGGCGCATTGCCGTGAACTTGTTGGTGGAGCAAATTGAAAATTCTGAAAATCCTGATCGCGCCCCCCGGCGAGTCACCCTCGCCACCCATTTAATAGAGCGCGAATCTTGCCGTGCAATTACGAACGAAGAAGCAACTGGCTGAAAGGAGCAGTGCCGAACCCAGCGCATCACCCTAGCACTACCCTAGCACTACCCTTGACCAGATTTTATTTATGTAAGTGGAGAAACCCATGAAAACGCACCGTTTATTCCTTTTGTTGGTAGTAGTCCTTTCGCTCGCGATGACTTTAGGGTCGGTGAGCGCCCAAGACAATGTGGTCGTTACCTGGTGGCACATCAACACCAATGCCCCCGAAGCCGAATATTGGCAATCCGTTGCTGACGACTATATGGTAGCGAACCCCGGCGTCACCATTGAAATCACCATCCTCGAAAATCAAGCGTTCAAAGACCGGATCACCACCGTGATGCAGGCGGGCGACCCGCCGGATTTGTTCCAAAGCTGGGGCGGCGGCGTGTTGTGGCAATTTGCCGAAGCCGGTTTAGTGCGCGATATCTCCCCCGAATTGAACGGCGAATGGGGCGACTCGTTCGCAGCCCAAGCAGCCTTGGGACTGTTTAAGGTCGATGATGCCGCCTATGGCGTCCCCTTTTCATGGGGTGCGGTCGGCATGTTCTACAACAAAGTCTTGTTCGAACAAGCCGGACTTGATCCCGAAACCCCGCCCGCAACATGGGCAGAGTTCTTGAGCGCGGTCGAAGCCCTCAAAGCGGCGGGCATTACCCCCATCGCCTTGGGCGAACAAGAAAAATGGCCCGGTCACTTTTGGTGGGTCTATCTCGCCATGCGTGTGGGCGGCGAACAAGCTTTCTTGGATGCCTATACCCGTACCGGCGGCTTTGCCGACCCCGCCTTCGTACAAGCGGGCGAACGCTTGCAAGAACTCATCGCCCTAGACCCCTTCCCGGCAGATTATCTGGCGCTCGGTTATGGTCAACAATCGGCGTTGATGGGTGACGGTTTGGCAGCCATGGAATTGATGGGGCATTGGTCGCCCGGTGCCCAAACCGGACAAAGCACCAGTGCCGGCGCAGCCCTTGCCGACCAAGGTTGGTTCTCCTTCCCCGCAGTTGAAGGCGGCGTCGGTTCGACCACAGATGTGTTGGGTGGTGGCGATGGTTTCGCCGTTGGCATCAACGCCGAAGACGAAGCGGTGGCGTTCCTCCGCCATCTCACCAGCTCTGAAATCCAAGCAGGTGCCGCCGCTATTTGGGTTGTGCCCGTCGTCGCTGGATGCTGTGATGACATCATCAGCGCCAGCAGCTTCATGCCCACGATTTTGGCGGCGCGTGATGGTGCCGCGTACTTCCAACTGTACTACGACCAGTTCTTGCCCCCCGCTTTGGGACAAGCTGTGAACGACAACGTGGAAGCGCTCTTCGCCGGGGTTTACTCCGCCCAAGAAGCTGCCGACGCGATTGAAGCCGTTGCAACCGAAGAACTAGCAGGCTAAGCTCGACAATGGGAGAACGCCGCGCCGACACTAGCGCGGTGTTCTCCCTCCCCATCTTCACCCCATCGTTTTGGGGATGCCCCCGACTATTCGTACAGAAAAAGGGTCTTTCATGTCGGCAGTGACTATATCCCGCGCGCCTACCAGCATCGCCACCATCGACAAACGTCGCAATGACCGCAGCAAATGGCTGACGATTGCCTTCTTCTTATTGCCCGGCATGGGGATGTTTCTATTTTTTGTCCTTGTGCCCATTGCCCAATCCGCCTACTACAGCCTCTTTAAGTGGAATGGCTTTGGTCCTATCACCAGCGATATGTTTCAGGGGCTAAAGAATTATCAAGATTTATTTAGCGATAGAATCTTCTGGATGGCTGTCCAGCACAGTATATTTTTAGTCTCAGGATCACTGATCATTCAACTGCCGTTGGCGCTCGGCTTAGCGCTGTTGGTAGGGCGTGGTGAGCTACCGGGACGACGACAACTGCGCATCATCCTGTTCATCCCCTATGTTTTTTCGGAAGTGATCACGGCGCTCTTGTGGCTCTATGTCTTAAACCCCAGTGGCTTGTTTAACACCTTGCTGGCGGCAATCCCCGGGTATCAAAATATCGGGTGGTTGTCCAATCGCGATTTGGTCATGTTTTCGATCTTCCTCGTGTTGACGTGGAAATATTTCGGTTTTCACATGATCTTGTATATGGCAGGGTTGCAGGGTATCTCGAAAGACCTCGAAGAAGCGGCACGTATCGATGGGGCGACCGAATACCAAGTCTTGAAATTTATCATCATTCCGATGTTGAGTCCCACCATTAAGTTGACTATCTTTTTAGCGGTCTTAGGGGCGTTTCAACAATTTGTCGTGGTTTCCGTGCTGACCCAAGGGGGTCCCGTGAATGCTTCTGAACTGATCGCCACCTACCTCAACAAATACGGCATCAAGGTGCTGAAGCTCGGTTATGGTAGCGCTATCGCTGTGACCTTGTTCGTCAGTATGTTGGCATTTTCGCTCACCTATCAAGGGCTATTCATGCGTGAGGAGAAAACCACATGAGCGCTGTCACCCGCGACCCCCGAACCCCGAAAAACCGACTCGGACGCGATAGCACGCTCGGCATGGTGATCAAATATATCCTACTAGGGATCGTGCTGTTCCTCATCCTTGCCCCCATCGTCACGGCGATATCCGGCAGCATCCGCACGACCGGCGAGTTCATCGCCCGACCCTTTGGGCTGCCCACACAAGGGATTCAGTGGTCAAATTACATCGATATCCTCGTCAACAATAGCTTTTGGAATTCTTTCCGAAATACGCTGTTCATCACGGTGGGCGTCACCAGCTTAAACGTCGTCTTCGGCAGCATGATGGCGTTCGTGTTTGCCCGCGTGCCCTTTCGGGGGCGCACCTTCTTGTTCAATGTCTTGTCCATCGGCTTGCTGTTTCCCTTGGTGGTCGCCATCCTGCCCATCTTCATTCAAATTCGGCAAATTGGGTTGATCAACAGCATGTGGGGGGTCATCCTGCCGCTTGTCGCTTTTGGGTTGCCGGGAACCGTCGTGATTTTGCGCGGCTTCTTTAAGGGCATCCCCGATGAACTCGAAGATGCTTCTTATATCGATGGCTGCAATCGGATGCAATTCTTCTTCTACATCCTCTTGCCGATGGCGCGTCCGGCGTTGGCAGCGGTGGGCACGCTGCAAGTGATCGCTGGTTGGAATGAGTATTTTCTGCCCCTACTCATCCTCAACGATCCGAAGTTGTGGCCCCTACCGCTGGGCATCATGCAATTTCAGGGACAGTTCGGGCGGGAATGGGCACTCATCATGGCATATGTCGTCATTTTGATGGTGCCGACGGTCCTATTTTACTTGTTTACTGAGCGGTATATCGTCACCGGCTTAACGGGTGGCGAACTAAAGGGATGAGATTTTCATGGTGATGGCAAAGTATCAGGATGTGACTCTCACTACTGAAGCGCGCGTGTACGCCCTGATGACAGAGATGACTCCGGCTGAAAAAGCCGCCCAATTATGCGGCATTTGGGCAATCGCGCTCCTTGATCCACAGCGCCGCTTCGCCCCCCAACAGCGACCCGAATTAGTGCAGTTTGGCTTAGGGCAAATCTCGCGCTTGGGGGCAAATTCACTAGTCCCCCCCCATCAAGTCGCGTTGCTCGCCAACGACATTCAAAAGTATTTCATCGAGCAAACTCGGCTCGGTATCCCCGTGATGATGCACGAAGAAAGCTGTGCGGGTATCTTGACGCGCGGCGCGACCACTTTTCCGCAATCTATCGGGCAAGCGGCGACGTGGCAACCCGAACTGATCGAGGCGATGACGCGCATCATCCGCGACCAGTTGCGCGCGATTGGGGCGCATCATGCCCTAGCGCCCGTCCTAGATGTGGCGCGCGATGCCCGCTGGGGGCGGGTGGAAGAGACCTTCGGCGAAGACCCCTTTTTGATCACCGCGCTCGGCATGGCATATGTACGTGGCTTGCAGGGTGATGATTTGACGCACGGGATTGCGGCAACCGTCAAACATTTTCTGGGCTATGCCGCCAGCGAAGGCGGCATGAATTGGGCACCTGCCCATATCCCCGAACGTGAACTGCGCGAGATTTATTTGACGCCCATGAAGGCGGTGATCCAAGAAGGCAAAGTCGCCACCGTCATGAATGCCTATCACGAGATGGATGGCATTCCCTGTGGTGCTTCCAAAGAATTATTGGTCGATTTGCTGCGTAACGAATTGGGGTTTAAGGGCTTGGTCGTGTCGGATTATTTCACCATTGCCCAATTGGTCGATTACCATCATTTGACCGATGACCGCGTGGAAGCTGCCCGCCTCGCTTTAGAAGCGGGCATGGACATCGAATTGCCCACGCCCAACGGGTATGGTGCCCCCCTGCTGGAAGGGATCGAGAGCGGCAGGATCGCTATGGCGTTGGTCGATGCCAGTGTCGAGCGGGTCTTGACGGCAAAAATTGACTTGGGGGTGTTTGATCATCCGTATGTTGATGCTGGGCGCGTGGTTGAGCTGTTTAGCGCCCCCGAAGCGGTCGATCTTTCGCGCCACATGGCGCAGCAATCCTTGGTGTTGCTCAAGAACGACGGTGCCTTGTTGCCGTTATCGAAGTCCCTGCGCAAAATCGCGGTGATCGGTCCGAGCGCCGATAGTGCCCGCCTGATGCAGGGCGATTATCATTATCCCGCCCATATAGAAAACATGTTTAACCCCGATGTCAGCCCCGACTCGCCGACGCCAGCGCAAAAATCTACGCTCCAATGGACGGATCACCTGCCGCCCAGCGTCACCGTGTTGCAAGGCATTCAACGCTTGGTTGCGCCGACCACCGAGGTGATCTATGCCCACGGGTGCGACATCCTTAGCACCGACACCAGCGGTTTTGCCGAAGCAGTGGCGGCGGCACAACAAGCCGAAGTCGCCATCCTCGTGGTGGGCGACAAAAGCGGCTTGGCAGGTGATTGCACTTCGGGCGAGTCGATTGATCGGGTCTCGCTGGATTTGCCCGGTGTGCAACAACAATTGGTCGAAGCCATTCATGCCACCGGCACCCCAGTCGTTGTGGTCTTGACCAATGGTCGCCCCTATACGCTCAATTGGATCGCTGATCATATCCCCGCCGTGCTAGTGGCATGGTTGCCCGCCGAACAAGGCGGGGCAGCGGTGGCGGATGCCCTGTTCGGGGATGTCAATCCGGGCGGTAAGTTGCCGATGTCGTTCCCCCGTCATGTCGGGCAAGTGCCTGTGTTTTACAACCACAAGCCTTCGGGCGGGCGCACCCATTGGCAAGGGCAGTATGTCGAGATGAGCGCCGAGCCGCTCTACCCCTTCGGTTACGGGCTAAGCTACACCCAATTTGAATACGCCAGTTTGCAGATCAGCGCCCCCCAAGTCCATGCCCACGAAACCGTCCACATCCAACTGACCGTGACCAACACGGGGGCACGCATGGGCGATGAGGTGGTTCAACTGTATGTCAGCGATCCGATTGCCAGCGTCACCCGTCCGGTACTGGCGCTCAAAGGCTTTACCCGCGTCCGCCTGCAACCGCAAGAATGCAAAACCATCACCTTCGCGGTTGATATATGCCACCTCGCCTTTTACGACCGCACCATGCGCTATCAGGTCGAGCCGGGGCTGATCACGGTAGGCGTCGGCAGTTCGTCCGAGGACATCCGCCTGCGCGGGAGCTTTATCATCGCGGGCGCATCGGTCGAAGTCGATCAGGTCTTTTTTACCCCCGTGACGGTGCAATAACAGCGGGCGCTGCCCAGTTTTGGAAAGGATAGACCATGCGTCGTTATTTATGGGTTGGGCTTTTGACCCTGCTGCTGGCCATCTCGGTGAGTGCGCAAGATGCGCCGGAGCCGCAAGGGGCATTTTATACCGGCGAATATCCGAATGTGCTGCACGAAATCGGCGTCAGCGATGCCGACATTCAGGCACGGATCGACGCGGTGTGGGAAACTCTCTTTTATGGGGATGATGACACCGAGCGAGTCTACTATCCCGTCGGCGACGATGGGGCGTACTTATTGGATGTGAACAACAATGATGTGCGTTCCGAAGGCATGTCTTATGGCATGATGATCGCCGTGCAACTCGACAAGCGGGAAGAATTTGACCGCCTGTGGACGTGGGCACACACCTATATGTACCACCAAGAGGGACAATACGAAGGCTATTTCTCGTGGCACAACCGCCCCGATGGGAGCGTAATCGACCATAATCCGGCATCTGACGGGGAAATTTGGTTCGCGACGGCGTTGTTCTTCGCGGCGGCGCGGTGGGGCAATGGCGAGGGCATTTACGATTATCAAACCCAAGCCAATGCCATTTTGGACACGATGCTGCACACCGAAGCGCCGTCGGCAGGGGCAACCAATATGTTTGACGCCGAGACCAAGATGGTGGTCTTTGTGCCCCAATTTGGGCGCGTCAGCGAATTCACCGATCCGTCCTACCACACCCCCTACTTTTATGAGTTATGGGCACGCTGGGGGCAGCAAGATCAAGACTTTTGGGCAGAAGCCGCCACCGTCAGCCGCGCCTTTTGGCAAACGACCGCCCACCCCGACACCGGACTCGTGCCTAATTATGCCGAGTTCACGGGCGAGCCGGTGGTCTGGGGCGATTACGGCGAATTTTTCTATGCCGATGCGTGGCGAACGGCGATGCACATCGCCGTCGATTACTCGTGGTTCGCGGCGGACGAGTGGCAAGTCGAACAGAGCAATCGGCTCCTGCGATTTTTCTACGACCTCGGCATCAACCGCTATAATGCCAAGTTCGAGATCGATGGCACCCCGGCACCACCGCAACACCGTTCTCTCGGCTTGATCGCCATGAACGCGGTCGCCGCGCTTGCCGCCGATGACCCGATTCGCCTCGAATTTGTACAAGCCTTCTGGGATGCGCCACTCAATGTCGGGCAGTATCGCTATTATGACAACTTGCTCTATATGCTGGCGTTGCTCCATCTGAGCGGGAATTATCGGGTGTACACGCCCGCCGGTTTGTAGAAAAAGGCGCTGTTGAGCGGGATGCGCTGTTGTGTGTCCCGCTCATCTCGCGCCTACGCCCGATCTTCGACCGCCTCCCAATGCGTCACCCCTGCCGCCCCGACCAACAGCACCTTGAGCGACAACAACGCGCATTTCATGCGGCTGGGCGTCAGCTTTAAGCCGATCATGTCCAGCACGGTCTCGCGCTGCAACTTCATCGTCTCGCTCAGCACCATGCCCACCAGCATATCCCCCAACATCGACGCCGAAGCCTGACTGATGGCACAGCCGTTGCCATCCCACCCCACCGCGCGGATGATGCCCTCGGCGTCGATGCGCAATGTCAAATGAAGGTGATCGCCACACAACGGATTCGACTCTTCGTGATCAAAATCTGCCGGATCGAGCAAGCCCCAATGCAGTGGGCTGCGAGCATGATCCATGATCAACGCCCGATATAGTTCTAGATCATCATTTTGCATGATGCTGCCTTCCTTTCAATAGGGGTGACTACTCAGGTATAGAAACAGAATAAAATAAACAGAGAGGCATGAAGACGTGAAGAAAAACAGGAAAATGCCCCTCGAAACGTGAATGTAGGGGCGGATTAGGCGCCTGTCAATCGTTCCTTAACATGAAAGTCCGTGCGCCGAATATCCGCCTATTTGCCGCCAACGGTCATTTCTCCCTTTATTACCGACCGTTTTTCAGCCTGAGCAGTTACCAATAGGGCTTCACAACGTGTAACGGTCGATGATGCGGCGCAAGCTGGCGACAAACTCATCGACCTCCGCGAACGTGTTGTAAAGCGCGAAACTGGCGCGGGCGCTGGCGGTGACTCCCAAATAATGGTGCAGCGGCATGGCGCAATGATGCCCCGCCCGCACCGCGATCCCGTCGTTATCGAGGAGTTGTGCCACGTCATGGGCATGGATGCCCTCGACGGTGAAGGCGACCACGTTGCCCCGTTCGGGCGCGGCACCATATACCGTGACTTTGGGGAGCGCCCGCATCTGCCCCAATGCGTGATCCGTCAAGGCGGCGGTGTGCGCTTGAATCGCGTCAATGCCGACCCCCGCGATATACTCGACCGCCGCGCCCAAGCCAATCGCTTCGGCGATGCTGGGGGTGCCCGCCTCAAACTTATACGGCAGTTGATTCCAGGTGCTGCCCTCCAGCGTGACCGTCTGGATCATGTCGCCGCCGCCCATCCACGGGGGCATGGACTCCAACAGGGCGCGCTTGCCATACAAGATACCGCTGCCCGTCGGTGCCAACAATTTGTGCCCGCTGAAGGCGAAGAAATCGGCGTCCAGCGCGCCTACATCAATCGCCATATGGGGGACGCTCTGCGCGCCATCGACGAGGATGATAGCTCCGGCGGCGTGCGCCTGATCCGCCAGCCAGCGAATCGGGTTGACGGTGCCGAGGACATTCGAGCAGTGGGTGACGACCACCAGCTTGACCGGCTCGGTCGCCAATAGCTGGGTATAGGCGTCCAAGTCGAGCGTGCCATCCGCCAGCACGGGCACATAGCGCAGGGTGATCTGTTTTTCCGCCGCCAACAGTTGCCACGGCACGATATTGGCGTGATGCTCCATAACGGTCGAAACGACGACATCACCGGCGCGCAGGTGTGCCCGTCCCCACGTTTGCGCCACCAGGTTGATGCCCTCGGTGGTACCGCGCGTGAAGATCACTTCGCGCCGATTGGCGGCATGAAGCCAGCGTTGGACGATATCGCGCGCGCCTTCGTAGGCGGCGGTGGCTTCTTCGCTCAATTTGTGAATGCCGCGATGGACATTGGCATTGTAACGGCAGTAGTAATCGCTCATCGCCTCGATCACGGCGGTCGGTTTTTGGCTAGAGGCGGCATTGTCGAAGTAAATCAGCGGCACACCGTCATGATGGGGACGGTGCAAAATGGGGAAATCCGCGCGGATGCGTTCGACATCCAAAACGGCAGGGGCTAGGTCTTGCGGCATGAGTTATGCTTTTCGCTAAGTGCAATTGTCTGTATTATAGCAGACGTTGGTTCACTGCATTGGTTCATTACAAAGGAATCCCATGTCCCTTTATGACGCGCTCGCGCCCGTGGTAGAACGCCATTTATACGATACCTTTCCCGCCTGTAGCATCAGCGTCGTTCATCAGGGCAACGTCTTTGATCAGGCGTGGGGAGTGATCGATCCCGACGGGGAGCGCCACCCGGTCACGAAGGACACGCTCTTTGATTTGGCATCGCTGACGAAATTGTTCATCACGACGGCATTTTTACGCTTTGTCAGTGAGGGTAGGATCGGGCTGGACGACCCGCTCGTGAAGGTGGTGCCAGAGTTTGGGGGCGCTCCCCGCCCGATTGAAGGCGGGCATGATCCCCATAGCAAAGAACGCTTGCCCACCCCGCCGGAACTGATCGGGCAGGGGGTCGATCCGGCGCGCGTGACGTTTCGGCACTTGCTCACGCATACCAGCGGCTTGCCCCCATGGCGTGATGTCTACAACGCTGCCGGGGACGCCCCGCTGTCGCCCGATCAGCGCGATCTGACGGCGCGCGCGGTGCGGTGGTCACAGGGGCTGGCGGCGTTGATCGACTATCCATTCGTGGGGCAGCCGGACGGCAAGACGGTGCGCTATAGCGATGTTGGGTTGATGTTGTTGGGCGAAGCCGTCAGCCGCCTGGACCCGGACGACGGGCGCGATCTGGCGGTGACGCTCGACCGATTGATCTTCGCTGCGGTCGAGGGGCTGTATTTCAATCCCATCCGCGTCCATGCCATCAGTAAAGCGCGGATCGCCCCCACCGAGATCGACGCGACATGGCGCAAACGGCGGGCATGGGGCGAAGTCCACGACGAGAACGCTTGCGGGGTGGGCGGTGTGGCGGGGCACGCCGGCTTGTTTGGGACGGCGCGGGCGGTCGCGGCATTTGGGGAAACGTGGCTTCGACTGGTCAAAGGGGGGGACGGCTTTGGCATTGCGCCCGAGGTGGCGCACGCGGCGACCCATCTGCAAGTGGACGACAACGGCACGCGGCGGGGCTTAGGCTTTGCGCTCAAGGGCGCGGTGGACTCGATGGCGGGGGATCGGCTGAGCATGAATAGTTTTGGGCATTCCGGCTTCACGGGGACCACCCTGTGGATCGATCCCGATCACGACTTGGTGATCACGCTCTTAACGAATCGGGTGTATCCGGGGCGCTGGCACACGGGCGCGCACGGGGATATTCACGATTTTCGGCGGGCGGCGCACGATGCGATTGCGGGGTGGTGTGGGGTGGGGTGAAAAAAGGTCAGGCAATGCCTTGTCTTAGAGCGCGTAGTTTTTGAATGAAATCAGTTATACTCAAAATCATTTCGTGACTACTCAGGTATAGAAACAGAAGAAAATAAACAGAGAGGCATGAAGACGTGAAGAAAAAAAGGAAAATACCCCTCGAAACGTGGATGTAGGGGTGGATTAGGCGCTTGTCAATCGTTCGTTAACATGAAGGTTCGCGCGCCGAATATCCACCCATTTGCCGCCAACGGTCATTTCTCCCTTTATTACCGACCGTTTTTCAGCCTGAGCAGTTACCTCTTGTTCATTGAAAAGTGTGATCATGGTTATATCCATCCATTGATAACGGGTATCGCCGGGTCGCGTTTGAGCTTCAGGGGTTTGGAGACCGTTTAACCAACTCAAATTGCTAAAACCGGGACCTGT
>Ga0209181_10008280_pt1 | contig 13989 bp, 8 predicted proteins | sample MAT05_FD_187208 | JGI IMG/M metagenome (GOLD analysis project Ga0209181, IMG submission 187208) | Freshwater microbial communities from Lake Fryxell liftoff mats and glacier meltwater in Antarctica - MAT-05 (SPAdes) (version 2) | ecosystem: Environmental > Aquatic > Freshwater > Ice > Liftoff... | reverse complement strand
GAAAAGCAAAGGGCAATAAGCAAAATGGAGCGAGGAAAAGCAATAAGCAAAAAATACAAATTTCAAGTTTCGCTCGATGTGCTCTCCCCCTCTACGGGGGAGTTGGAGGGGGCTTGGAGGGGGCTTAATACTGCTCCGAATCATTCGGGAAATCCTTCGCTTTCACATCCGCGATGTAATGTTTCGTGGCCTCGCCCATTGCTTCAAACAGCTCGAGGTAGCGGCGCAAAAAGCGGGGTTTAAAATCCTTGGTGATGCCCAGCATATCGTGCGTCACCAGCACCTGGCCGTCGGCGTGTTGGCCGGCTCCGATGCCAATGGTGGGTATTTCCAGACTTTCGGAAACGATCTTCGTCAGCGTAGCCGGTATTTTTTCCAGCACCAGCGCGAAACAGCCCAGGGCCTGGAGTAGTTGAGCGTCGTTGCGGAGTTTTTGGGCCTCCACTTCTTCTTTGGCGCGTACCGTGTAAGTCCCGAATTTGTAAATACTCTGCGGCGTCAGGCCCAGGTGGCCCATTACCGGAATACCGGCCATCAGGATGCGCTTGATGGATTTTTCCACTTCCGCGCCGCCTTCCAGTTTGATGGCGTGCGCGCCGGATTCCTTCATCACCCGGACGGCACTCGAGAGGGCGATCTCCGGGTTGGACTGGTAACTGCCAAAAGGCAAATCCACCACCACCATCGCCCGGTGTACGGCGCGTACCACCGATTGGGCGTGGTAGATCATTTGATCGAGCGTGATCGGCAGGGTGGTCTCGTGGCCGGCCATGACGTTGGAAGCCGAGTCGCCGACCAACAGAATGTCGATGCCGGCCTCATCGAGGATGCGGGCCATCGAAAAGTCGTAGGCGGTCAGCATGGCGATTTTTTCGCCGCGGTTTTTCATGGCCTGGATGACGTGGGTCGTCACCCGTTTGATTTCGCCGGTAGAAGCAGACATGGATGGTTTGGATGTTGGATGGGTGGATAAAAAGGCGAAAGGTAGCGCGGCTGTTGCTATTGGTGGAAGAACTTTTTTGGAACCGGGTTGTCCAAAAAATAAAGAAGCCGCACCTCGTTTGGTGCGGCTCTGTAACAACAAATTATAATCCCATGAACATTCGAAGGAAGTGGCTCCGCAGCGGAGCGGGTCTGGTGGGGGCTTTTGGAGATCGGCGAAGCGCCAGGGCTAACCAAGTGGGTGCGTCCTGCTATGAAGCAGGACGCACCTTTGCACCTGAATGTGTATAATCCCATGAACATATCTCATTTGGCGGCAATTCATTAACTACCACCGTTCATGGTACAAAAGTGCGGGGCGATTTTCCAGTTTGCAATAACATTTTTTATATCTTGTGAAGAATAATAAATAACTCATAAAACCATTAAAATTTATAAATAATTGATTATAAGCATTTTATAATAATTTATTTAAGTCATTTTGTGAGAAATAATAAATGTGAAAACACTTTGTTTGTCGTATAAAAATTTCTTATCTTTGACAAAAAAGGGGGATTAGTGGCAAAAAACAGGTTAATTCTCCTTTTCCTGTAGCGCATGGAAAGGCAACGGTGGCCGCCTGTTCCTCTACATTTATTGGTTCAGGCACTTGATTAATAAAGCAGCCGGGCTGGTCATAAAACACCCCATGCAAAAACGGCGCAATCCCGTACTTTTGAGGCTATGCGTATTCTATTGATCGAAGACGAAACCAAGACACTGCAATCGCTCCAGCAGGGATTGGAAGAGCAACACTGGGCCGTGGACGCGGCCACCGATGGCGAGGCGGGCCGGGCTTTGGCTGACCAGTATGCCTACGACGTGATTGTGTCGGATATTACCATGCCGGGGCTGAATGGGCTCGACCTGTGCCGTTATTTGCGGGCCACGGGCCTGAAGACACCCGTTTTGCTGCTTTCTGCGCTGGGCGAAACGGACGATAAAGTGACCGGCCTGGAGGCGGGTGCTGACGACTACCTCGGCAAACCATTTGAATTTCGCGAACTGGTGGCCCGCATCCGCGCTTTGGCCCGTCGGCCCGCCGTCAGTCAGCCCGCACGGACCCTGCGTTTTGACAACCTGACGATGGATTTGGAGGCCAAAACAGTCCACCGCGATGGCAAACCTATCCTGCTCACGCCCCGCGAAATGGCCCTGCTCGAGTTTTTTCTGCGGCAACCCGGCAAGGTGCATTCCAAAACCGAAATCGCCGAAAAAGTATGGGATATTGACTTCGATACCGGCACCAACGTCATCGAAGTATATGTCAATTACCTGCGCAACAAGGTGGACAAGGGTTTTGAGCGTAAATTGATCCACACCCAGTTTGGGCAGGGCTACGTCCTGAAATTGCCGGAAGAGTAAGAGGGCACCGTGGATGCTATCGTAAGTAAATAAGCAAAATTGCAAAAGGCAAACAGGCAATGATAATCAGCCAGTTACGACAAAAATAACCTCGATTAATTTTGCCCGCCTACTTACCTTTCGGCTGCCCGGAGTCATTTTTTCAAACTTATCCCGGCCCCCAAAATTCTGTATTCGCTGCCCGGAAAGACCCACCTCGATTCTTTGCGTTTTGCGACGGACGACCTGGAAGCGGCAAAAGTGCTGCCACAATGGCTGGCCGATAAATAAGCCGACCCAAGCATGTATCTAGCAGAGTGGAAAAAGGATTACATTGCCCGCAATAGCATATTGCCCTCTTTAAAAACCCTCAACGCTGGTATCTTCCTGATTTTTGTTTTGAAATCAAATTTTATTTATTCTTTTGCAAGACAAACAGGGTTTGCAAAACTGCACCGTTTGAAAAAGTTTTATCCGAAAACAACTTTTTTCCCGTATGAAGCAAATTTACAAATTTTTGATTTTCAGTGGCTTGTGGATGGTCATCGGCAGTCTCGCAGTGCAAGCCCAAACGACCGTCCGGGGGAAGGTACTGGACGATGCCAACGGGGAGACCCTCATTGGTGCCGCCGTTGCCGTCATGCAGGGTGGCACAGGCGGCAGCATCACGAATTATGATGGCGAGTTTGCCGTGAAACTGGACAGCCTGCCCGCCAAATTGCGCGTTTCCTACACCGGTTTTGCCAGCCAGGAAATAGAAATTACCAGTGCCAGCACCCGGCTGACGGTGCGGCTGGTCAACGGCGATTTTCTGATCGCAGAGACGGTCGTGCGGGGCCAGCGCATAGACGATAAGCAAAAAGCCGCGCCGCTGACCATCGAAAACCTGGATGCCATTGCCATCAAAGAAACGGCGGCCATCAGCTTTTATAACGGCCTTGGCAACCTGAAAGGCGTGGACCTGACCACCGCCTCACTGGGCTTTACGGTGATCAATATGCGCGGCTTCAACAGCACCAGTCCGGTGCGCTCCCTGCAGATCATTGATGGCGTGGACAACCAGGCACCCGGATTGAATTTTTCGCTGGGCAACTTCTTGGGCAGCAGCGATTTGGATGTGGCGGGCGTGGATTTGGTGGTCGGAGCAAGTTCGGCCTTTTATGGCCCCAACGCTTTTAATGGCGTAATCAGTTTGAAGACCAAAAATCCTTTTTTGCAAAAAGGGCTGGCTGTGTCGTTCAAGGCTGGGGAACGCAATTTGCTCGAAGGGGCTTTCCGTTATGCCGACGCTTTTAAAAACAAAGCGGGCAAGGACTGGATGGCCTTCAAGGTCAATCTGTTTGGGTTGCGGGCCGACGACTGGGTAGCCGACAATTACGATCCAATCACTGATGCCGTTGGTAATCAGGTGTTTAGTGCCGCCGAAAATCCGGGCCGCTCCAACGCGGTCAACATCTATGGCGATGAATACAGCACGGGCGTAGGCGTAGCCTATGATTCACGCGCCGGCCTGAACACTTACCATCGCACCGGCTACCGCGAAATAGATGTGGTGGACTACGACACCCGCAACCTGAAAAGCAGTGCTGCCCTGCACTTCCGGCTGCGCCCGGAGCAGGATTTTGAGTCGCCTGAACTGATTATTTCTTCCAACTTTGGCACGGGTACCACCGTGTATCAGGGCGACAACCGCTTCAGTCTGCGCGGCATCCTGTTCTTCCAAAACCGGATTGAATTGGTGAAGCGCGACAAGTATTTCATCCGCGCCTACGCCACTAACGAAAACGCGGGCAACTCTTATGACCCTTACTTTACCGCGCTACGAATGCAGGAAGCGGCTAAAAGCAACGAAAAGTGGGGGCAATCCTACGAGGAGTGGTGGGTGCAAAATGGCAGGGGCAATGTGTTTGCCAAAATGAAGGAATTGGGTTACGGTCCTGCCAACGACCAGGCGGCGTTGATTGCCTGGCAACAAACGAACGCGGGTCAACTGACAGAATGGCACCAGCAGGCGGCGCAATACGCCAATCAGACCAGCTCGACGGGCAATGACACCCAGCCTTTTTTTGAACCGGGTACAGCGCGTTTTGATTCGCTGTTCGATGATCTCACCTCGCGTAAAAACAATTCGCGGGAGAATGGCACCAAGTTTTATGACAAATCTGCCCTCTACCATGCACACGGCGAATATACTTTTACGCCACGTTTCTTAGAAAAACTGGTGGTCGGAGGCAATGTGCGTCTGTATCGGCCCGTGTCAGAAGGGACTATTTTCAATGATACTGCCGGGGTGCGCATCCGCAACAACGAGTTGGGCATATATACAGGTGCCGAAAAACAATTGGGCAAGTTCCGCTTGGCCGCCACCATTCGGGTGGATAAAAACCAGAATTTTGACTATCTGGCCACGCCGGCCGCCAGCGTGGTGTGGGAGCCTTCGCGCAATAATTACCTGCGCGCCTCCTTTTCATCGGCCATCCGCAACCCAACCCTGAGCGACCAGTATCTTAATCTTAACGTCGGACCCGCCACCCTGCTTGGCAACCTGAATGGGTTCGATAGCCTGGCTACCCTGGAATCATTTACCCGCTACCGCGACAACCCCAGTATGCCTATGGATTATCTATTCATTGATCCCATCCAACCCGAAAAGGTCAGGACCTTTGAACTGGGCTACCGTACTACACTATTCGACAAATTGTACGTGGATGCAGGTTACTACTTCAGCATCTACGACGACTTTATTGGCTACAACATCGGCATTACCCTCCCCTTCACTCAATTCTTCATTGACCCTAGTCTTCCGCCGATCAACCTGCCTAATTACACGCAAATAGAGGCCTACCGCATTGCCTCTAATGCTGCCGAGACGGTGACTACGCAGGGCTTTTCCATTGGGTTGAATTATTACTTTGCCAATTATTATATGGTGCAGGGTAATTACAGTTGGAACCGCCTGAACACGGAAGAAACTGACCCCATTGTGCCCGCCTTCAATACGCCGGAACACAAGTTTAATTTTAGCCTTTCGGGTCGTAATATTCCGTTGAAACAGTCCCGCCGCGATGGTCTGAACGTAGGCTTTATGCTCAATTACAAATGGATTGAAGGCTTTATCTTTGAAGGTTCGCCACAGTTTACGGGGATCATTCCAACTTATAGTCTGATGGATGCACAAGTGAACCTGAACATTCCCAATTTGAACAGTACTTTGAAATTGGGGGCTTCTAACATATTGAATAACAAGCAATTCCAGACCTACGGTGGTCCGCGCATCGGGCGTATGGCTTACGTATCGTGGGTCTATGATTTTGTTAAAAAATGAGGAGGATTGGAAGATGCGAGGATTTGATCCTATACTCAAATCTTCAAATCCTCACCCAACCATCACAACACACAACCATTTACACTAATTAAACTCGTCTTGAACGTTATGCGTTTTCTCAAACTTTTTACCTTTTTACTGACTTTGGCTGTATGCCAAACCATGGTAGCCCAGAATACCGGGCGCTATCTGTCCCCCCAGTTCAACGAAGTCACTGTCACGACGGTACAGTACGGCACTAACTTCACTTTTCTGCCCATCATTGCCGGTGCTCGTCCCCGCCGTCAACCGCTCGTAGCCCGTATCTATACGCCAGTCGGCGACGCAGAGACGGCACGCCCACTGATCATCTACCTGAAGACGGGCAACTTCTTTCCGTTTCCGGCGAATGGTTCTTGCGGCGGGGCACTCAATGATTCCTCTAATGTGGAATTTGCCACGCGCCTGGCCAAACTGGGCTATGTGGTAGCCGTGGCTGATTACCGTGCTGGCTGGATTCCAACCGCCGCTGATCCGGTGACCGGCCCGATTGTCCGCCGTTCCACGCTGATCAATGCCGCTTACCGGGGTGTACAGGACGTGCGTACCTGCATTCGCTACTTCCGCAGGAATGTAGCTGAAAGCGGCAACCAGTTTGGCGTGGATCCAAGCAAGATCGTCGTTTGGGGTCAGGGCACCGGTGGATACTTGTCTATGGCGTCGGCCTACCTGAATACCTACAATGAAATACTGACTACTTCCGACCCACTGAAGTACACTATTCCCAGCCCCAATGGACCTATTCCGATGATACTGGAAGCCTACAATGGCAATATTTATGGCACTTCGCCAATGACCATAGCAGATGCTACTTATGAGGCTATCTCCGGGGGCATCTTTAAAGCCGGGGACACCCTGAGTGTGCCGAACCACGTGGGCTATTCCTCTGATTTCAATTTGGTCGTCAATATGGGCGGTGCCTTAGGCGACAGCACCTGGCTGGATGATGGAGAAATGCCCTTGATTTCTTTCCACGTGCTGACCGATGAGTTCGCCCCCTGCGGCACCGATGTGCTGAACGTGCCAACCATCAATGGTCCGCTTCCAGTGGTAGAGGTGTCCGGTTCTTGCGCGATGCAGCCGTACGCCGAAGCGTATGGCAACAACGATATTTTCAAGACCATCGCGCCCTCTTCCGACCCGTATGGTGCCAACAGCACCAGCGGCCTGGTTGGTTTCTATCCATTTGAGGGTACGCCGGACGATACCTCTTCTCCCTGGGAATGGACCAATCCCGCTGGCGTTCCACCCCCGGCCCCCACTGCCGACTGCAATGTGGACGCTTCCATAGCCCGGACTTATATCGACACGATTATCGGATACTATGCCCCACGCGGCTGCGTGGCTTTGGGGTTGAATTGTAACATTACCCTGAGCGCCAAAAATCTATATGGTTTCGAGGTAGGTCTGCAAGTATCGCCAGTGCCAGCCACAGATGTAGTCAACATCTCGGCTAAGGAACTGATCCGTCAGATATATGTCTATGATCTGAATGGCCGGTTGGTAAAGGCACTTACTGCTATTGACCAACTCAATTTCCAGCTACAGCGCACGGGCCTGCAAAACGGCTTATACATCGCGGAGATCCGGTTCGATCAAGGCACTGCGAAGCAGCGGATCATTTTCACGAACTAGTCTTTGATTGTAGTCTGACCTTTAATGACACGAGCCATCCCGATTTTTCGGTGATGGCTCGTGTCATTAAATAATTGCACACATAATGACAACGCAAAACTTAATAGGTCAAAACTGGATATTAGGTGCTGCACGGCTACTTATGCAGTAAAATTCATCGTTTTTGCCTGTGAATTTACATAACAGTTTGACTTTCAAACATCATTCTTCCATGCATTAGTCGTGCAGCACCTTAATCTGCCAGATGAAATCTATTTTGTTGAAATAAACACGGATAAAAATCAACTGTAAGGCGTTTTATCAAGGTAAAATAATAAAATCACCCCAACAAAAAAGCCACCGTGCATTGCACGGTGGCTTTTCAATAAAAATCCTATTTGGCAAGCGGAACGGACTTCTGCGTTACACGGTACTACGCGCTCAACTGATCACTTTCCTGTCCCTGCTTTTCCGCCGCCTTCAGGGCGATCACCACCCCATCCTTCGCTTCGTTCATTTCCGCCGTCATATACACGCCTTCGCCGGGATTCTCGCTGAGAATATACTCGGCCAGCGGATCTTCCACGTATTTCTGAATGGCACGGTGTAGCGGACGGGCACCAAACTGCGGATCGTAGCCCTTTTCGGCCACAAAGTCCTTGGCTTCCTCGGAAAGGTCCAGTTTGAACTTCATGTTGTTCAGGCGCTTCATCAGGCCAGCCAGGGCATTATCAATGATCTGGAAGATCTGTTCGCGACCCAGGCTATTGAACACCATCACGTCGTCTATCCGGTTCAGGAATTCTGGCGAGAAAGTTTTTTTCAGCGCGTTCTGGATCACCGTTTTGCTGTTCTCATCGGCGGCTTCCTGCCGGGCACGGGTCGCAAAACCCACGCCCTGACCGAAGTCTTTCAGTTGGCGCGCACCGATATTGGAAGTCATAATGATAATAGCGTTTTTGAAGTCCACCTTGCGGCCCAGGCCGTCGGTCAACTGACCATCATCCAGCACTTGCAACAGGATATTGAATACATCCGGGTGGGCCTTCTCGATTTCGTCGAGCAGGATAACCGAGTAGGGCTTGCGCCGTACTTTTTCAGTCAATTGGCCACCTTCTTCGTAGCCCACGTAACCCGGCGGCGCACCGATCAGGCGGCTCACCGAGAATTTCTCCATGTACTCCGACATATCGATCCGCACCAGCGCGTCGTCACTATCGAACAGGTAACGGGCCAGCGAACGAGCCAATTCTGTCTTACCAACGCCGGTCGGACCCAGGAAAATAAACGAACCAATCGGCTTTTTCGGGTCTTTCAAGCCCACGCGGTTGCGCTGAATAGCCTTCGAGATTTTGGTAACCGCCTCTTCCTGACCAATCACCATTTTGCGCAGATCGTCGCTCATGGTCACTAATTTCTTGCTTTCGCTCTGGGCCACTTTCCGAATCGGAATGCCGGTCATCATGGCCACCACTTCGGCAATATCGTCTTCTTCGACCGGATAACGTTTGATCTTGGTTTCGTCTTCCCATTCCACTTTCGCGTATTCGAGATTACGGACCAGTTTACTTTCCGCATCGCGGAGATTGGCGGCTTCTTCGTACTGCTGGTTTTTCACCGCCAGATTCTTCTGCTCTTTCAGTTCCTCGATGTTCTTTTCGAGGTCTTCAATATGGCGTGGTACGACGATATTTTTCAAGTGAACGCGGGCACCTACTTCGTCCAGCACATCAATAGCTTTGTCCGGCAGGAAACGATCCGTAATATAACGGTCACTCAGGCGCACACAGGCGACGATGGCTTCCGGTGAATAGATCACGTTGTGGAAGTCTTCGTACTTGCCCTGAATATTTTGCAGAATGTTAATCGTGTCTTCCTGGCTCGGTGGTTCCACCAATACCTTCTGGAAGCGACGATCCAAAGCACCGTCTTTCTCAATGTACTGGCGGTATTCATCCAGCGTACTGGCACCAATGCACTGGAGTTCGCCCCGTGCCAGGGCGGGTTTGAAGATGTTGGAAGCGTCCAGCGAACCCGTAGCACCACCGGCACCCACCATCGTGTGGATCTCGTCAATGAACAGGATGACGTCGCGGCTTTTTTCCAACTCGGTCATAATGGCCTTAATGCGCTCTTCAAACTGGCCGCGATACTTCGTACCGGCCACCAGGGCAGCCAGATCGAGCATCACAATACGCTTGTTGAACAGCGTGCGGCTCACTTTCTTTTGCAGGATGCGCAGGGCGAGGCCCTCCACAATCGCCGTTTTACCCACTCCGGGTTCGCCGATCAGGATCGGGTTGTTTTTCTTCCGGCGGCTTAGGATTTGGCTTACCCGTTCTATTTCGGTCTCGCGACCAATAATAGGATCAAGTTTGCCTTCTTCGGCGAGTTTGCTGATGTCACGACCGAAGTTATCCAGCACCGGCGTGCGGCTTTTTTGTTGCGTTTTCTGACCGGAACGGTAGTTGCGGTCTTCTTCGTCTTCGTACTCCCCACTGCCTTCACTGGAGGCCTGGTTGTACAGATTGGGATGCGCCAGATCTTGTTCAGACCGGACGTATTCCATTTCTTTTTTGAAGGATTCGTAGTCCACGTCGTATTCTTTTAAGAGTTTAGTAGCAAAAGTATCCGGGTGCTTGAGCAGGGAAAGCATCAGGTGCTCCGGGAATACTTCTTCATTGCGCATGATCTTCGCTTCCGCGAAAGTCACTTGCAGGACGCGTTGCATTTGGGTAGTTACTGAAAACTTTCCAACGAACAGGTTTTCAGCAGGCGGATAGGAACTTTGGCGGGGGATAGCGCGCTCGAGCCTTTTTTTAAGGTCGTGTACATCCACCAGCAAAGCATCTAATACCCGCACAGGCAAGCTATCGCGCTCGGCAATAATACCCAGCAGCAGGTGCTCAGTGCCGACATAATCATGTCCCAGCCGGTGCGCCTCCTGGCCACTCTGGTTGATGATCTGCTTGACGACCGGAGAGAATTTATTGTTCATTATCTAAAAATCGTTAAGGGCGATAAAAAGTAAAAGACGGTTCAGTAATGGTTTACCACCCGCCGCAGCCTTTCCGCCTTCGCCTGAAAAGGCTGCGGCGGATAAAAAAGGCTTCGGCGGGTAAAGAAGCGACAAGTTTAGTTCAAACCAAGGAAACAATGCAAGGCTTTAACTAAGAAATTAACATTTTTTTGCGGGTTCGGTTTTCGATGGTCGGAAAATTATGTATTTCCGACGATCTCCCAATGGACTGTAGATGATTAAAAATAATGCCATGTTGATTTCCACCTGACGGGGTGGCAGGACGGGAAATGGAGAAAAAGGTGGTTAAGATTTTTGATAAAAAACAATACGCAATAGTTACATTTGTCCGTCTTAACTGAGTGCCTTAATCACTTTTATTAATCAATCGCGTTGACAATCACTAATTTATGAAATACAAGATTGACAAACAAGACCAATATGCCGTATTGGCCCTGGACGAAGAGAACCTCAATTCCACGATAGCACCAGGTCTGAAAAGCGACTTTATCTTCTTTAGCCAAGAGGGTGTGCGTAATTTTATCCTCGATTTGACGAATGTCAAATACGTGGACAGCAGCGGATTGAGTGCCATTTTGACAGGTCACCGGCTTTGGAAAGACAATGGCTCCTTCGTAATCGCGGGAAAATTGCACCCGATGGTGACCAAACTGATCGAAATATCGCGTCTCGAAACTATCCTCACGCTGGTGCCTTCGGTGAGCGAAGCCATTGACTACGTGAAGATGGAAGAGGTGGAACGCGAGCTGCAGCGCGAAGACGAGTAATTTTCTTCACTGGTTTTCAAGACGAGCGTCTCCCCGCTGCCAGGTTGGTGCGGGAAGACGCTTTTTGTTTGGACCGCTAAACTGCTTGAGCATCGGCAGATGGAACATAAATCTTCAGTTTCGTCCACCAATTTCTGTGTTCTGTCTGCTTTTTGCCTGGCATGGTGAGCAAAACCCCGCTTCCGCTGTTGGAAGGGTAGATTGCTCAACTTTACCCGCCATAGCCATGGGCGAAGCAGGAGTGTCCACGATACTCAACATGCTCAACAATATATGCTGACTACCACCCACCTCACCAAACAATACCGCTCGGCCAACGGCGATGCCCTCACGGTGCTGGACAACGTCAGTTTTGAGCTGGCGGCAGGCGATACTTTTGCCATTGTCGGCCCATCCGGCTCGGGCAAAACCACCCTGCTGGGCCTCTGTGCCGGGCTGGATCGGGCCACCAGCGGCTCCGTAGTGCTCAACGGTATCGAACTCGAGCCACTCTCCGAAGATCAGCGGGCGGAAGTGCGCAACCGCCACGTGGGTTTTGTTTTCCAGAATTTTCAACTCATCCCGACGCTCACCGCGCTGGAAAACGTGATGGTGCCACTCGAACTCCGTGGCGACTCGAGTGCGGAGACCATCGCCCGCCAATGGCTCGCCAAAGTGGGTTTGCAGGATCGGCTGGATCATTATCCAACCCAACTATCCGGCGGGGAACAGCAGCGCGTCTGCATCGCCCGCGCCTTCAGCAACAGCCCGAAAATACTTTTTGCTGACGAACCTACTGGCAACCTCGATGCCGATAATGCTGCGGGCATCGTGGACCTGATCTTCGACCTCAACCGTACAGCCGGTACTACGCTGGTATTGGTCACCCACGATCTGGAACTGGCCAAACGGACCCGGCGGATTTTGAAAATAAAAGGCGGAAAGATTGAATCGGTGACGGAAAATAAGTAAATAAGCAAAATTGCAAATGGAGCGCAGTGACATCCCGGTTTTCATCGGGAAGGCAAATGGAGCAAAGCGACATCCCGGTTTTTATCGGGATAGGCAATGATAATCAGCCAGTTATGACAAAAATAACCTTGATTAATTTTGCCCGCCTACTTAACTGAAAGGGCAAATAGCAAAAGGCAAATTAGCAAAAGGCGACTAATGAGCCACTGAGGGGTTGCTTTTGCTTTTTATCTTTGCCCCTTGCTTTTTGCTAATTTGCCTATTGTAGCTCCTCCGTTTTGCACCGCGAATTCCTCTTTAACATCCTGTTCCTGGTTTTTATTAACCTGCTGATCAAGCCATTTTTCATCTTCGGTATTGATCTGACCGTGCAAAACCGTGTGCCCGATGGCGACTACGGCTTGTATTTTACGCTGTTCAACATCACCTACCTGTTCCAAATCCTGAACGATTTCGGGATTCAGAATTTCAACAACCGTAACATCAGCCAGCATCCCCAACTGCTGCCAAAATACTTCCCCAACCTGTTGCTGCTCAAAGGATTATTGAGCATTCTTTATTTTGTGCTCACCATGCTCGTGGCCTGGGGCATTGCCGGATACGAGCGGCGCGCACTGGGATTGCTGGCCATTTTGCTGTTCAATCAAATCCTCACGCAGGTCATTTTCTTCCTGCGCTCCAATATTTCCGGTCTGGGTCATTACCGTATAGACAGTTTGTTATCCTCCCTGGATAAGCTGCTCATGCTTGGCACCGGTAGCCTGGTACTGTGGGCCAATCCCTTTGCCATGCCTTTCAGCGTGGAGTTGTTTGCCTGGTCGCAGACGTTTGCACTGTTGGCCACCGTGATAATTGCCTTTGTGGTGTTGCGTAGCAAAGCCGACTTTCCGGTGCGGCCTTCGTGGCTGGGCAACTGGCGCAGCGGACGACTGGCCCTGTTGTTTTTACTGAAAAAAAGTTACCCTTTCGCGCTGGTCATTCTGCTAATGACCGCTTACACGCGCCTGGATGCGGTCATCCTCGAACGGATGCTGCCCGATGGTACGCTGCACGCCGACGTGTATGCGGGCGCGTATCGCCTACTGGATGCCTGCAATATGCTGGGTTATTTATTCGCGTCTTTGCTGCTGCCCATGTTCGCGCGGTTGCTACGCGATCATCCCGATGGCTCCACGGTGCGCCCGCTGGCCTCCATGAGTTTCAAAATGATCTGGGCAGGTAGCCTGACCCTGGTCGCGGCGGTCTTTTTTGCCCGACAGTCCTTGGTGGAAGTGATGATGCCGCTCAAAGCCTCGGCCTACCGCTGGGACGTATTGGGCATTCTGATCTGGACCTTTGTGCCGGTGAGCGTGACCTACATTTTCAGTACTTTACTCACTGCCCACGAGCGGCTGATGCAGATGAACCGCTTTTTCATCGCCGGGCTGGTGCTGGATGTAGTGCTCAACCTGACGCTGGTGCCGCAGTGGAAGGCCGTGGGCAGCGCGGTGGCGACTTTTAGCACCCAACTTTTTATCGCCGTGACCATGGTGTGGCTCTGTGTCCGGACTTTCCAGTTCCGGCCAAGTCAACGCGGGCTGGCCCAAACGCTGGGTTTTGTTACCTGGATATTATTCGCGGATTGGCTGATCTTTGAAAAAACGGGCTTGGATTGGAAGGGGCAATTTGGATTGGCACTGGTGGCGGGTTTGGTGGGATTTTTGGCCTTGGGGATGTTGAATATCAGGCAGTTACGTAGGGCTATGGAGGCGTAGCGTCTTTATTTAAGTGATTATAAGTAGGAAGACAAAATTAGTTGAGATTATTTTTGGCGTAACTGGCTGATTTTCATTGCCTATCCCGATAAAAAACCGGGATGTCGCTTTGCTCCATTTGCCTTCCCGATGAAAACCGGGATGTCACTGCGCTCCATTTGCAATTTTGCTTAT
>Ga0209181_10008278_pt1 | contig 13989 bp, 14 predicted proteins | sample MAT05_FD_187208 | JGI IMG/M metagenome (GOLD analysis project Ga0209181, IMG submission 187208) | Freshwater microbial communities from Lake Fryxell liftoff mats and glacier meltwater in Antarctica - MAT-05 (SPAdes) (version 2) | ecosystem: Environmental > Aquatic > Freshwater > Ice > Liftoff... | reverse complement strand
CAGGTGTAGAAGGTATCTTTAGCATACAAGCTCTGGGTGGTGTGAATGTAGGTGCCAGTATGCCCATGTTTAAAAACAAAGCAACCTTACGGTTGAGTGCAAGGGATATTTTTTGGACACAAAAGGTGAATGGCTACAGCCGCTTTGGAACTGTTGATGCCGCTTTCAACATACTGCCAGATTCACGAACTGTAGGGTTAACCTTTGGTTACCGTTTTACGAAAGGGAAACTTAACAACAACAAACGAAAAGTTGGTGGCGCAGCAGATGAGCAAAGCAGGGTGAAGGGTATTGACAATTAGTAGTTAATAGCAAAGAAGAGTAAACAAAGCGAATAAGCAAGCAATTTTTAGACAAATTTGATTTATGTCAAATTCCGGAAAAGATTGGGAGTATCATTTTAATAAACAAGTTCACTTCGGCAATTTAAATATGCGCCAGGCGTAGTGCCTTTATTGTTCCGGAGCTATCATTAATATTATTTAAATAGACACAAAATGAAGATCAGAGAAGGGAAAATTGAAGACATAAAGCAGATGCAGATAATCAGAAATGCTGTTACAGAAAATATTATATCTAATCCCGACCTGCTACCAGACAAGGATTATGAAGAATTTATGTTTGAAAGAGGGAGAGGTTGGGTTTGTGAAATAGACAATCAAATTGTTGGTTTTTCTATAGTGGACTGGCAGGAAAATAATGTGTGGGCGTTGTTTATAATGCCGGGTTTTGAAAAACAGGGAATTGGCAGACAATTGCACGACATTATGGTTGATTGGTATTTTACCCAAACAAAAGAAACCATTTGGTTGGGAACTACACCAAACACCAGGGCTGAGTTATTTTATAGAAAAGCTGGTTGGAAAGAAATTGGAATGCATGGGGAAGATGAAATCAAATTTGAAATGACATTTGCCAACTGGTCAGGCGTAAGAAAACCATAGTGCCTCATAGAAAAGACATATTTCTACAGATAGATAAACCCAATTATACACATAAACTTTTAAACCCGATGACACAAAGAACAAGTGTACTCAGCTTTTTATTGCCTATTACATTCACGTTGCTTATGTGTTTGCATACAAGTGCGCAAAAGAACGACAGCATTCAGATCACCCCTGCAAACATCAACAGCAAAGTTTTGCGGGAGGGCACGCACCGCTACCTCGTTTATTTTAAAATGAATAAGGATTCTGTAAGAACGCAAACCCAGTTTTGGACAAGAACAATCAAACGCACAGATTACAAAGGAACGGCAGCTATTGAAATTAAACAGGAGTGGGAAGACAAGGACAGCATTGTACATATTGTACACTCATTGTGCGATGCTAAAACAATGCAACCACTTTACCACAAAACATGGTGGAAGGTTCAAACTTCAAGAAATGCAACGGTAAAAACGGTGAGCGAAACGATTGTTGACTTCAAAAGCAAAGCAGTGCTGTTCAATGGCAAAGCACTAAGCGGCTCAGATACAGCCAGGCAATCAAAACCCATCTGGGCCGGTTACCAGTCTTCGATAGATAAATACTTTTTAAACTGGCACCTTGATCTGGAGACCTTTCCTCTGTTGCCTTACAAGAACGGAGTGACATTCTTAATTCCATTTTACGACCCCGGCACTGCTTCTAACTATCAGTCTGTAGCGTATACCGTAACCGGCTCAGAAAAACTTACTGGCTTTAATGACCAAACAATTGATTGCTGGTTGCTGGTACATGAGAGTAAGGGTAATAAAGAAGTTTTTTGGATAAGTAAAAAAACAAAAGAAGTGTTGAAGCTCGAACAGCAATTTGGTAAGATGTACAGATATAAGATTAAGCTTGGGTTTAGTGCGTAGTTGGGTTAGAAAATAAAATTTCAAAAGTCTATCAATTAATCTTTAAACATTAATATTAATCTAAGTGCCCGCTGCCGGCAATTTTATTATACCTCGTCTTAAATATAAAATTATGCAAAAACTAATTAAAAAAAATGTTACAATACTTTTAGTTGTTATAATACAATCATTTGGACTCTTTGGACAACCAACTAAAAATTATTCACAGAGAATAAAATCAAAAATCAGCCAGGTTGAAAACAATCTGGCTGGGTGGGTACAAATAGTAAATGTGCCAAATAAATGGACATTAGCAGAAAGAATGAAATATTATCATGCAAATGGTATTAGCATTGTTGTAATCAAAGATTATAAAATTGAATGGGTAAAAGATTATGGATGGGCTGACATTCAGGAACAAAGACCTGTTACATCAGGAACTTTATTTCAGGCAGGCTCAAACAGTAAATCACTCAATGCAATAGGAATATTAAAACTTGTTCAGGATGGTAAGTTGAATTTACATTCAGATATAAATAACTATTTGAAAAGATGGAAATTTCCTTACGATTCTTTATCCAAAGGTAGAAAGATAACTGTTGCGAATTTAATAAGCCATACAGCGGGTTTAACTGTACATGGGTTTGGCGGGTATAAAAGGGGTGATTCAATACCTACTATCATTCAAATATTGAATGGTGAAAAGCCCGCTAATTCTGAGGCTGTTCGGTCAATGTATGAGCCGTCGCTCAAATATGAATATTCTGGCGGGGGAACAACAATTTCACAGTTAATTATTGAGGATATTACTGGGCAGCCTTATGATGAATATATGCGTAAGAATGTACTAAGGCCAATGGGTATGATAAATAGTTCTTATACTCAACCCCCACTTGCGGGGAGAAAAAATTTACTGGCCACTGGTTATTACAATGACGGCAAAGCAGTAAATGGAAAATACCATATTTATCCTGAGCAGGCAGCAGCAGGTTTATGGACAACTTCTGCCGATTTAGCAAAATATGTTATAGAAACCCAATTAGCATTAGCAGGAAAATCGCAAAAGGTGCTTTCTAAGAAAATGACAGAACTCAGGCTTACACCTTACATTGACAGTTCCTCTGCTTTTGGTTTATTTATCCTCAATAAAAATGGTACCAAATATTTCACCCACGGAGGCGTTGACGAAGGTTTTGTGAGTCAGTATGTAGGCAGCATTGAGGGAGGGAATGGAGTAGTAGTGATGACCAATACTTTCAACACTGCCTTGTATGATGAAATAGTAAACAGTGTTGCATCGGTATATAAGTGGAAGAATTTTTATACCCCGGTAATACAAAAGGAAATCATTTTATCAGACAATGACCTCAACAAATATTTGGGTAAATATTTGTTTGGAGCCGATACAGTTTTGCTCGAAAAAACCAATAACAGGATTCATATTAAAGCTGGCGAAACCGTGCAATGGCAAATTCATTTTACTGACAATACTCATTTTTTTGTAACAGAAACAAATGCCGATTTTAATTTTATAACCGACTCATCAGGAAAAGTTACAGGTTTTACAATGAACGATTTAACAATCAGCAAAATTGAATAGAAAATGTATTAAAATATCGGCTATAAAAAAATAAGGCTGTTGGCTGTAATTGTACAATCATAAGTCGTAAGACAACATTTACGTTGATACCAACTAAGCAGGCCGATTTGTCGATAATTATTTCAAAATAAAAATTGAAAATTAAAGTACTGAACCTTTCTTTTGGCATTGCCACAATTATGTCGTTGGTAGCTTGTACAAAAGAAAGAAAGGTTAATGAGGCTCGAAATTTATTATCTAAAACCAGTAGCGTCTTGTTATAAACTAAAGAGGTTCAATTGGTTACTATCTTGTTCTTTGACATATTGCGGATAAGCATTCGAAAATAACTCTAGCAAAGGTGTTTTACATAACAATGAAATACTCAGAATCTGAAGTATTTCATACTGTGTTTGTTTAAGTTTTAAATGGTGTTTTACGATGGCAACCAGTAGATATGTGCTCATTGCAATATATACTTGTGTTCTTACTGCATTCAAACTGTAGCCCCAAAATGTTTTCAATTTTAAATGTTGCTTTATCCATTTGAAAAATAGCTCAATTTTCCATCTGTATTTATAAAGGCCAGCAACCTCCTCGGCATCTATTTCAAAGTTGTTTGTAATAAATACAAATTCCATTTTGATCTCACTGTCGTAAAATTTAATCCGCCTGATTTTATCAGGATAGGCCAAGAATACTTTTCTATTTTTTAACCGTATGATTTGGTCACATTTAACTCCTGAACTTTTATTGGCTTGCTTAGAAGATACTCTTACAAACGTCAAATTATCTTTTGCCCGGGTGACATAAAAAGCTCCTGATTTATGAATGCGGTGTAGTCTGCCAAAATCTATGTAACCCTTGTCCATTATATAATAGCTGCCGCTTTCAATTGGAAAAACATCTAATCCATGTATGTCATGAACAGCACCACTTGTAACATAAATAAAGGTTGGGATATTGGTTTTGACATCAAGCATTGTATGCAACTTCACTGCGGCTTTATACTTTCTGAATTTACCCCACCAAAAAATATTAAGGCAAAGATCAATCACCGTTGCATCAATTGCATACACAGGTTCTTTTATCGATAAATCAAATGATTCAAACGGTATCGCAAGTTTTTGAGCTTGGGTCACCAAAGTCATTGCAAATTCTTCGTGGATTCTGTAATCTCTTCTCTCGTTTGCCTTAGCTAGATTTGCTTTCGATGTTCCTTTACCCATACCAAGATGATATGATTTATTTTGTTGGGATTGAAGACAAGTAATTAAATCACTTAGGCTATCACGGTTGGACAATTGACCAAACATCATGTAAAGAAATTGATGCCAGCAGGTAAATGTTTTTACTTTATGGTTACCATTGTATTTGGCCACAAAACGAATAAAATCATTGGGGTTTAAAAATTCAATTAATTGAGCAAAAACATATTTACCTTGATTCATACCTGACTGATTTACAGGTAATTGTAAATAGAAAAGTCGAAATTATTTCAAATCGTTTGAAATAAAAAAACGTTGAAACCCTTATCCAGCAATATTTTCAAAGAACTAAACTAGATATTAACAAGACGGTACTGATCTAAAACAGTAGAACAAGATGCTACCATACCAATTGGTCTCCGGCGAAACCTACGAAGCCTTTATACAGAAATATATTTTCCAGAAACTCGGGATGCCCCAATCTGGTTATGCTACGGACAGACAAGTGATTAATAAAAGAGCCTATGGTTACCAGAAGAAAGAAAGTGGCTATGTAAACAGGACCGTAATTAATTTTAGTGTTCCATTTTCTTCAAGTGCATTGATGTCGACACTCAGCGATATGCTTATCTGGCAAAATGCGCTCAATAAAAACTTATTGCTCAAAGCTGAGTATTCGCAAAAGGCTTTTCAGAAGTATAGATTAAACAACGGTGATGCATTTACTTATGGTTATGGTTGGCATATAAGAGAAATGAACGGTAGTGCTACACGGGAACATGGTGGTAGTGTCTTTGGTTTTAAGAGTATGGGCGTGTATATTCCTGGCGAAGATATCTATGTCCTTGGTTTTACAAATTGTGATTGCATTTCACCAACTAAGATTACACAAGATATTGCCCGAATGGTGCTGGAGACCATTAAGAAAAGTCGGAGATAGGACACACTTATTAGAGTATAGTCTGTGGGTAATGTTCCAGCCCATTTTACAAAGTTGGTTGCCAGAGACTTGCCGGGGAGGAATCTAAATTGCTGCGGCCGTTGCTGCAGTCTCTTTCTTATTACACGGTGCATTTTGTGTGTATACGTCTGCTTGTGGCCAAAGCAATTCGTTAATAAAACCTTAAACGTTCACCAGTAGGAGCGTCATTTGACTTAGGTCAAGTGACGCTGCTACAACCAATATTAGTTTTGAAAAATTAGAAATTTAACAAAGCCTGATTGGTTACGGTCAACAATAGCACAAGCCTTAAACCCATTAAACCACCAAGTGGCTAACAGAAGTTTAATTGTTCCTTATTGACATAAATCAGAGAGGATGGAGAAACACTAACTGATTGACATTTTTGTATTGAAATTTTAACTGGCAACAAGGAAAGAGTATTAAAATGTAAAACTTAAACTTGAAAAAAATGGAAAAAGAAATCTTACAGAAATTGCAGGAGATGGAAAATCGCTATAAAAAGATGAAGCAACTTTTTATAGGATTGATTAGCCTCACACTAATTGCTGTTTTCGGTTTAGCATTCACCCAAACCGACAAGTTCGATTTAATAAGAACCAAAGGAATTATTATTGAAGACGAAAATGGTAAAGATAGAATTCTGATTGGAGCACCTATCCCTCAATCGAAAGACAGAGTTAGAACCGATACTGCCTTAGTTAGAAAATATTTTGCAAGTGATGTTGCTAAAAATCCAAACCAGTACATGGAATGGTACAAAAAGTATAGACATTCTGCATACGGAATGGTGGTAATGAATGAAAAAGGAATAGATGTAATGCAAATGGGTGACCAATTATCAGACCCCAACGTAGGCAGAAGAATTTTTTTACCAACGGGAATTCTTTTAAATAACCAAAAAGGAATGGAAGTGGGTGGCTTTGGTGCCCACACCTTTGACGATGGTAGAAGTGGTGTTGCATTGGGCTTAGACGACCCAGGAAATGGTAGAGAGGCTTTTCATGCGATCGTTCTATCTGATGGAACCAGGGCGTTAATACTTCAGGATTCAAAAGGAAAACTTGTGGTTGGATTCGGGAACTCCAGCAATGAAATTTTCCGCAATAAGGACAGCATAAACTTTGTAGGCATAAAATATTTCGACAAAAAAGATAGCCTGCTTTGGGAGCAGAGAATGAATAGAACCAACAGTTTAAGGAAATAGGATAATGGCAACCCAACACACAAAAAAAATAGCTGGTTTCATGTTGCTCAAATGATACACTTAACGTTGATTGTAGTTTTTAAATTTACGAACAATGAATGCAAAAATTGCCTTGCTGAGAGCGTCGCAAGCTTTACCGTTTTTCGCCATTAGGCAGTTAATACCGCATTTAGCTTATAAGAAATCAATATTTTATTTTGAGACTACCCAACCATTTACACCTTACGAAATGTAATAAGGGTAGGTCAATACTTTTAGCATTGTAGCGACTCTACAGTAAAAACCTAATTCGGTATCAAAACAAGCGAATAGACAAGTGAAAATTATTTTATTCCAGGCTACCGATGAATATCGATGTGCGGTCTATTATGGCCATTCGTATTTAAATAAGTTTCAGTCTGTTTTTAAAAATATGCACCGTTGGGCATTAGGCTTTGTAAGCCTAATGCCCAACGGTGCAGGCCAAAACTAATATGATCTCACCAAACTTTGCAATCAGTAGTTCGGGCTACCTTGGGCCCGGGTCCATTTATGATATCATTCATAAAATAGGGAAGCCAGTCTCAGTAAAAAAGGGTCAGACTATCATTAAGGAAGGGGCCTACTCCAACTTTTTTATTTACATAGAGCAGGGTATTTTTAAAACCGTGGCAAAAGTAGATGAACGGCCATTTATCCTGAGTTTTACTTTTAAGGATGATATTGACTGCTGTGCCCGGGCGTTGCTCAGCGGTTTGCCTAACAGTGTTACCATTGAAGCGGTGGTTGACAGTGAGATTCTTGTTTGTAAAATGCAAGACTTTGAGAGCGTAGCCTGCAAGGGCGATTATCATGGCATCATCAACAATCTGCTGGTATATTATTTAGGTTTTATGGAGCGCCGTCTTGTGGAGGCAATCTCCCTCAATGCGGAGCAGGCTTACCACAAGTTGTTGCAAGAGCATCCAGATAAGATGAAGCAACTGCCATTGTCGCATGTTGCAGGATACCTTGGCATAACGGTTGAAAGGCTTAGCCGCATCAGGAAAAAGTTATTTGGGGCACACCTGTATAATTGAAACCGGGTTTGTGACTTTGCCCCTAAATATTTCTGTAGACCATTTTTTAACTCTTGTAGAAAATATATTTTTATTTGAGGATATAGGTTTAACATGCAAAGGCTAAACAATAATGAGGGATTTTATTAAAATGAGTTACTGCAGAGAGAGGAGCAACCCCTTCCTGTAAAATTGTGCTTTGACCTTTGTACCTGTTTAGTTTGTAGAACGATCATTAATACACATATCAATAAAGCCAGCATTTATGAATGAAAAAACCTTGTATACCTACCGACTTTATTTTACAGGAATCGTAACAACAGCTATTTGGTTATTGTTACTTTGGACTCATTATAATGGGGGTGTGCAAAGCCATCATTTACTTCATCGGGAAGAACTGCCTGCGATTTCTAACTGGTGGAGCGGTCTATTAATTCCAGCACTTTGCTGGGGCTTACTCTATCGTGTGCAAAAGAGATTGATGCAGGTCCCACAATGGAGTGCAGAAGCGCCTTTGTTACTGAAGAAATCATTGTATGGGTTTACTGCGGCGCTTTGTTACGGGGCATTGATCGCACTAGCCTTTACATTAAAAATAGATTCAGTGCCCGGTTACCTGATTTTGGGGGTTTTATTCATTGCTTTATTTTACCCGGTTTACAGGGCAGAATGTGTACTTGGTTTTATACTGGGGATGACGGTTACGTTTGGTGCATTTATTCCCACCATTGTGGCCGCTATTTTTGCTATTCCTGCATACCTTATAAGTAGGATCATTGCACCATTTATAAAAAATTTATTTATAAAATATCCCTCACAGGAGATTCCACTTAAAAAGTAGGAAAGAATACTGCTTAAAAGAGCCTGCAGATTTTAGAGCAGATTTACTCTGCAGTATTTTTTACCCTGCTGTAAAATGAAGCAATAATCCTTTTATACAATACATGGGCATTGAGTTGCCCTGTACATCCATGAAATTAAAGAGAGAAGATATTTTAATCATACTGGAAAACGCATTTACTTACATCGTGGTTTTTGCAATGTTTGCGTACGGTGCAGGTAAAATCATTCAATTCAATGGTGCTATCGAAATTGACAAATCCGTTTCTGAGCTCACGGGCATGCAATTGATGTGGGCATTTTACGGATACTAGAAACCTTTTGTAATTACATTGGGCGTGCTGGAAATGTTGGGCGGAATCCTAATGCTGCTCAGGCGAACAAGGCTGATAGGTTGTTTGCTTGTTACCAGCATTTTAGTAAATGTTATTTTGCAGGATATATTTTACGGGGTAAATGTGGGAGCGCTAAAGGCAGCTATTATTTATCAGTTGTTGATCTTCGCCATTTTATGGCTTAATAAAGCGAAAGTCATTCAATGTTTCAAAATATTAACTGCTGTTGAAGTGACGGCTTTGCCCGGGAAAATTTTAATTACCAGGATTGTACTGTCTGTTTTATTATTTGCTTTGCTCCGGGTATTGGAATATTTTATAACCATTCCATGGTAAAATCAAATAGGGTGGTGCTTTGCCAAGTTCAAATCTGTTACTCACTCTGTTTCAACACGGAGAGCTTTGCCCCTAAAATTTAGTCTGTCCTTTCTCGGCAATTTGTCTCCTAAAACAAAGTCTGTCAAATTCATTTAAGCATCACGATGGGAGTTTGGTTTTTTAAGAGTAGTTTTTGATACCCCTCATCCTCGTTGTTTGACCTAAGTCAAACAGCGATGCTACTTCGAATGCTACATTTGTTTTCGTTGCAATTACTTTGCGAAAATTAGCTTTGCCATACAATGAGCAGATAACCAAAAAGCATCCTGCATGAAAGTTAATTGCATACCTGATATTCCTGTTCATATCTTTATTTGCGCTGTTACCGAAGTCAGAATATTTTATAGCCATTCGGTGGTAAGTAAACAAGAATGATAATATAATGTAGTAGATGAATAGATGGTGATAATAAATTTTCTATAACTTGTTTAAATGTCAAACGTTTTTAAAGAAAACTTAATAATAAATGATTAAAAACTTTACAGGTGAGCAAATAGACAAAACCGGTTCGATTAGTGATGCTCAAAAAGATATGTGTAAATCTTATGCAAATGGTTCTATTGGCATAATAGTTTCCTGACTGATCTGGCTGATTTCCGCATTTGTGGCATATCAAAATACCCCTAAACAAGCAATTTGGACGCTGTTAATTGGTGGGGTGTTTATTGCTCCTTTGAGTGCAATGTTGAGCAAAGCACTAGGACTCACTGGTGCGCATACAAAAGGGAACCCTTTGGCAAACCTGGCTATGGAAGGAACCATATTTATGATTATGTGCTTGCCGCTCGCTTTTGGACTTTCATTACAACACAACGAATGGTTTTTTCAATCGATGCTGTTGATTATTGGCGGACGATATTTGACTTTTGCATCTATATATGGGAATAGAGGGTATTGGATTTTGGGAGCTGTTCTGGGAATTGCCGCATACTTACTGTTCCGGTTTAAAATTCAACCATTTGGTTCAGCATTAACCGGTGCACTTATCGAAATTTCGTTTGGACTTTTTATGTTTGTATCCTTTCGTAGGAACAAATCATAGGAATATCCGATTCAAATGTAAATGAAATACCTACCGCAAAAATGTATAATGAACCAAACAGATCAACTATAGGGGTTTCGCTAAATACAAACTCAAGAACATTTCTATAAAATTTGGTTGAACTGGGTTATTGATCTTAGTAATTTTATGGTTTAAGAAAGCGAAAGTCGTTCAATGTTTCAAAATATTAACTGCTGTTGAAGTGACGGCTGTGTCGAAGAAAATTTACTTTTCCCGGATTATTTTGTCAGTATTATTATTTGTACTGCTGCGGATATTGGAATTTTATATAACCATCAGGTAGTAAAACCTAGTGAGGTCAACGGTCTGCGACTTTTAGGTACTGAATTGACTCATTCGTTCTTGGCACCGAGGGCTTTACCTCACTTTCTGAACTGGCCATCTTCCGGGAGCGATTGGCTGAAACGATTGTTTGTACATTCAATTAAGTCACTATGCATTCGACTTTTTCACAGCTTTTAAATATGCATTGGAATCTGAATATCCGAGTATGAGTGCAACACTCGGTTTTTTGTAATTTCAATCAGCAGCGGTTCCGGACGAGATGATTACTAAAAAAAGATTTAATCCGTGTGCCATTTTAAGCAAAAAAAGAAACTTTATCTTAAACCAGTGCGTTGTAATAGAATAGTGCAACCTTCTTGAGCCACATCCAAAACCGATATTATGAACATAGAATATAGCTTTGACAAGCGACCTACTGCTGACCAAATTATTGAACTGTATGATAATGCAGGTTTGCCAAGACCAACTTATGACAAAGAACGAATTCAAAAAATGTTTGACAATTCAAACTTAATAGTTACAGCCTGGGATGGAGATTTATTAGTTGGTGTTTCCCGTTCTATTACTGATTGGGTTTGGGCTTGTTACCTTGCAGACCTTGCTGTTAGAGAAGACTTTAAAAATGAAGGTGTTGGCAGACAACTCATAAACCTAACAAAAGAAAAAGTCGGCGATCAATCAATGGTTTTACTTCTATCTGTTCCCACAGCAATGGACTATTACCCAAAAATTGGATTTAAAAAACAAGAAAGTAGTTTTATAATTGATAGATCAGAATGGAAACTAAGCCAATAGAAATTTTTACCAAATGGTTTGACGAAGAAATAAAATTGACGAAGGTTAATATTCCTTCTGCTTGTTGCTTGTCAACTATTGGAATGGACAATTATCCAAACGCAAGATTTGTTTCTATCTTGGCCTTAAAAAGAAATCGTTTCTTATTGATTAATCCACACAAATTCTTTTAAAGCATAGCATTCAAAGGCATGCAAATACGGTTGTCTTTTGAACTCATTTCAGCATCGCAACATGTGTTGGATTTTCAACAGCAGACTTTTATGCAGCGCACTCTTTCTGTTTGACCTAAGTCAAATGGGGAAGCCAATGCTCATGCTAAATTTGTTCGTCAGAGCAATCGCTCGGTTAAACATGCTTTGAAATACCTTGAGCGGATAAAGAAAGGAGACTCTTTATAAAAATGAAATGAATAGTATAGCCCACAATCCCTCCAGTATTTTTCTTTGCGCTGCTGTGGGTATTAAAACTTTATATCGCTAAACGATGCTAAAAGAAAATATGAATTACAACAACTATTCCAGCATTTTTATAATCCTGATGATAGTGTTATCTATTGGTTGCAAAGGCCCTCAGGTTTTAGGGGTAGATAAAGTGCAGGACAATCTTATAATTAAAAATATGTACCTCAAGGACATTGAGATCCGGGAACTCGATGCAAAAACCGATACGGTAAATTTGGAAGATTATGACAAAGTTCATAGGAAAAAAATATTTGAACTCCTGGCTGCTAACCAGGTAATAACTCCCATGGATAAATACAGAGCTTCTTTAATATTACAACACACAGCAGGAAAAATCTGTGAAGGACAATTAGTAAGTATGAGTGCAGAAAACTACCTGTTAGCATTTCACTTATCATCTGCGGCTTTGGGCCAGTTGAAACTAAACAGTGATACCACAACTATTAAAAAGAATAACATTCCCAGGATGGTGGCTTTAAATTATGACAGGTATCTACTGTTCACAAAAGGATTTCAAAAGTTTGGAACACAATTCGTTTTTGATGAAAATGGAGCTATGTTATTAGCGCCTGTGGATTCTACTTTGAGCAATGATGAAGAGCGAAAAGAATATAATGTGCAGCCATTAAGCCTTCTTTTATCCAGGTATAAAATGAAAGCAATGCCAGCTGAATGATTAATGTGTCTTGCTGCAGGTAATGTTTACTTGTGCAAGAATTAGCAGTTTGTATTTAAAATCTCACTCAAATTTTCAACGTACCGTTTAACCTGAGAACCTATTTGTAAAATGAATAATCTAAAGGAGTTGAATTCAGAAAGAATATATGCATTAGATGCGCTTAGAGCCATTATGATGCTACTAGGTATTGTTTTGCATGCAGGTATAACCTATGGCAGTGCTGATTATGCAAACTTCTGGCCATTAAAAGAACCTGGAAGTTCGATTGGGTTTGATATAATTGTTGCCATCATTCACTTTTTTCGGATGCCTGTGTTCTTTGTTGCTTCAGGATATTTTGGAGCTCTCTTATTTTACAAAAAAGGGCCTCAGCAAATGCTGAAAAACAGAGTGAAACGGATTTTGCTTCCTTTGCTAGCAGGTGTTTTATTTGTGTATCCACTCGCTGTTTTTGCATTTACTTTTACAAAGTCTGCCTTTTCTGGAGTTGGTATGCCGTTAAATATTGCCTGGGAAGAGATGATTGCTGGTAAATTCCTGCCATACAATGTACTGCATCTTTGGTTTCTATACTTTTTGATTTTCTATTCGTTTGGAGGGTGGGTAATCGCAAAAATATTCCATAGAAATACAGTATTTACCCAATTGGTCAATAAGGTTTTTGGTTACATTCTTCAAAGATTCTGGCTCAGACTTGTTTGTCTAACCATCTTGTTTTTCCTATGCCAATTTTGGATTGGCGAACCCTTTCTCACAACAAACAATAAATGGAGTATTGAAGCACCGATATTCATTACTTATTTCTTATTTTTTGAAACAGGTTGGGTTATTTTTAGAACCAATAGTCTTGAAAAAATGAAAGCTCACCCAATTGCTCAATTAGTATCAGCAACCTTATTGTTTTTCTTATTTATTCTCATTCCATGGCCGGATTTAGCTGCCTGGCTTTACATACGAGAACTACTTTCTGCTTTATTTGGGTCCATGTTTATCTTCGGATTTATCGCATTCTTTATGACTTATTTCAACACTTATTCACCTAGGCTTAGTTACATAATGGAGGCTGCATATTGGGTCTATATCATTCATCTTCCAATAGTAGCATTTATACCAGGCCTTATGAGTGGTTCAACAATGCCGGTTTTTTTAAAGTTTTTAATTACATTATCAGTTACTTCTATTATCTGCTTTGTGAGTTATCATTATTGTGTAAGAAATACTTCTATAGGAATGTTTTTAAACGGCAAAATACATAAGCAAAAAAAAGTAATTGTTGTAAATGATATGATTATAGAATAATGCGCATTATATTTTAGTTTATAAACATCCATGAAATTAG
>Ga0209181_10008276_pt1 | contig 13990 bp, 14 predicted proteins | sample MAT05_FD_187208 | JGI IMG/M metagenome (GOLD analysis project Ga0209181, IMG submission 187208) | Freshwater microbial communities from Lake Fryxell liftoff mats and glacier meltwater in Antarctica - MAT-05 (SPAdes) (version 2) | ecosystem: Environmental > Aquatic > Freshwater > Ice > Liftoff... | reverse complement strand
ACGAGTAGATTTGTAGGGAAAGTGGATAACCATTCGGTCTTCTACTTCTTCCATCTGCACTTCATCCATATTATCAGGAGATACAGGCTTTACCTTGTTAAGCGGCTGAATTTCAGGCGTTTTTTCGATGGGTGCAGATTCGAGTCGATCATCTGGTATCGCTACGACCTCCTCTTTTGTTGATTTGGAGGCCTCGTCGCCACAGGCATTCATTAGGCCGCAAACATACCATCGCCAGCAAAGGATACTCCAAATGGCAAAAACGGCAAAGACTAAGGATTTTGAATTCATAATGCTACAAGTTTCGAGTTTCAAGTAAAAGTAGCAAATTTCAAATTGAAAGTACCCAAATCTGAATAATACAGACCATAAATTTCCAATTATTAACTTCCGACTTGAAACTAAAGGTGTGTTTCACGGGGCAATTATCGCACACATTTTCAGGTTTTAATAATTAATTTTAAAAAAGTCTGACTTTTGCATCTGAAACAAAAGTTTAAAAAATCGAAACACTTGTTTTTTCGATCAATTTTTTGCATACTTTTATAGCCTTACATTTTGAAAATCCTGCTAAACTGATTGTGAAAAGCATCGTAAAACTCACCAATGCCGACATCTGTCAAACAGACGGCAGTATAATTCTCCAAAACATCAGCCTGAATATCGCCGAAGGAGAATTCACCTATTTAATCGGAAAAACCGGAAGTGGTAAAAGTAGTTTACTTAAAACCCTCTATGCCGCATTGCGGCTCGATAGTGGCTTTGGTGAAGTAGCAGGCTTTGACCTTCGAAGCATCTCTAGGCGCAATGTGCACGAACTCCGTCGTAAACTTGGCATCGTTTTCCAAGACTTCAACTTGTTGACAGACAGAAGTGTGGAGGAAAACCTCCGCTTTGTTTTACGCGCCACAGGATGGGATGACGCAGTCGCGATAGACAAACGAGTCGATGAGGTCTTGGCCGAGGTGGGTCTTTCTTCTAAACGCCCGGCCATGCCTTTTGAACTTTCTGGCGGAGAACAACAACGGGTGGTCATTGCACGCGCGCTGCTCAACAAGCCTGCACTGCTGCTCGCCGACGAACCGACGGGTAATCTGGATCCGGAAACCAGCGATGACGTACTCACACTTTTACGCAACCTTGCCAAGCAACATAATACGGCGGTGCTCTGTGCAACACACGATTATAGAATTTTGCAAAACTTTCCAGCTCGCATCATTCGGGTCATAGGAAGAAAGTTAATTGACGATGAAGGGGCCTCATTACGGTAAGAACAGATTTATTTGAACTGGAGAAACCCCAAAAGTCAAATTCGATGTACTTTTGCCCGCTTTCCCCGCTGAAGCCTTAGCATTGGCGGATCACATTGACCACTTCTCATAAAAAATGAATCTTCACGAATATCAAGGCAAAGAACTGCTCAAATCTTACGGAGTAAAAATCCAAGAGGGAATCGTTGCTACCAATGCGGCAGAAGCCGTGGAAGCAGCCCAAAAAATTAAGGAACTTTACAATTCGGGTTGGTGCGTTGTCAAAGCGCAGGTGCATGCAGGCGGACGGGGTAAAGGTGGCGGTGTGAAATTGGCTAAAAGTCCTGAACAGGCTGGCGAACTTGCACAAGCGATGATCGGGATGCAATTGATTACCCCACAAACCTCTGCTGAAGGTAAATTAGTGCGCAAGGTTTTGGTGGCACAGGATGTCTTTTATCCAGGACCTGGCGAACCTAAAGAATTCTATATCAGCATTTTGACTGACCGTGGTAGAGGTTGCAATGTCATTATGTACTCTCCAGATGGTGGAATGGATATTGAAGCAGTAGCGCACGATACGCCTGAGCGTGTTTTCTTTGAATTTATTGACCCGCTTTTGGGCTTAAGACCGTTTCAGGCGCAAAAAGTGGCTTTTAACCTAGGTTTGAATGGTGCGGCATTCAAGGAAATGGTAGATTTTGTACTTAAGCTTTACGCAGCATTCATCGGCTCGGATGCTTCAATGTTCGAAATCAACCCTTGTCTTAAAACCTCCGACGATCACATTATTGCCGTAGACGCTAAAGTGACCCTGGATGATAATGCACTCTATCGTCAAAAAGCACTTGAACTGCTCCGTGACAAGGATGAGGAAGATCCTGCTGATGTAGAAGCGCAAGATCTTGATCTTAATTACGTGAAACTAGATGGTAATGTTGGTTGTATGGTGAATGGTGCTGGCCTTGCTATGGCTACCATGGATTTAATTCAACTATCAGGCGGTTCACCAGCAAACTTTCTTGACGTTGGCGGTACTGCCGATGCACAACGTGTCGAAAACGCAATGCGCTTCATCTTGAAAGACTCGAATGTAAAGGCCATTCTCATCAATATCTTTGGCGGGATTGTTCGTTGCGACCGAGTTGCGCAAGGTGTAGTGGATGCTTACAAAGCGATTGGGACGATTCCTGTACCCGTTATTGTACGTTTACAAGGCACTAACGCCGATATTGCCAAAAAAATCATTGATGAATCTGGCCTCGAAGTAATGGGCGCCACAGAATTTCAAGAAGCTGCCGATTTGGTCGCTAAGGTTTTGGCAAAGTAGCTTGTAAAGGATATTCTAAAGACTTTACCCAATTAAATACTAGGAATGCCTTTTGGTCGCTGGATCAGAAGGCATTCTACTTTTTTAGCTGTTCCTCCGCTGGGCCCTTCCCTTCCGTCAAGAACTCCTCCGATTGTTTTACGATGCGCTCCAAATGAGGCAGGTCTTTTGCGAGAATTCGAAGGTCTTTTTCATAGTTTTCACTCGATACATTGTGTATCTCAAACACTTGTTTGAAATATACATGCATCAGACTGTCTTTTGTATATCCTGCCAACCCTGTCGTCGCAGCATTTGCAACACTTAGGTCGGCCATGATCTGTGCAATCTTTTCGTCCGGGAGGGTTGGTTGTTCCTGGGGACTGTACTGGCAAGCGTGGAATATGGTGAGGGATAAAACCATCGCAAGCAGGGCTCCAATATTCTTTTTCATAAAACTTCTTTCGGAAAATAACAAGCAGCCACTTTTGAGTTTCCTTCATAAAATTCTCGCCACGAATCAGCGGAGGAAGAGATTTTAACTATGCCGCAGGTTGGAATGTTTTCTATGAAATCATTTTCCATAAATCGATTGGCCACTTCGGTGAACGTCGGGTTATGACCAAAGAGTGCTACCGTTTGTGCAGACTCGGGTAAGTCACTAATAATGCTGAGTATTTCATGTGGAAAGGCCTCGTATATTTTTGCTTCCCGTAGTACTTCGATACCCTCAATTTTGAATGCTTCGGCAAAATACAACGCCGTGGTAAGGGCGCGTTTAGCTGGACTGCTCACTAAAAGATCAGGTTTAATCCCTTGTTCTGCAAGTAGTTGAGCCATTTTTGGAGCGTCATGAAGACCCCGTTCATTGAGCGGACGGTCGTGATCCCGAAGGCCTGGGTTGCCCCAGCTCGACTTGGCGTGACGGATAAGATATAGTGTGCGCATAATTATTTTAAGATATACCCTTGTCCAAATTGGGTATGAATAAGTTTTTGGTCAAATCCTTTGTCCATCTTATTGCGAAGGTAATTCATATATACTTCGATGACATTGGTTCCTGTGTCAAAATCAACATCCCACACTTTTTCTGCAATTTCGGTTTTAGAAAGCACCTTTCCCGGGTTGCGTAGCAAGAACTCCAGCAGGGCAAATTCTCGGGGGGTGAGCATGATTTCTTTGCCAGCGCGCCGCACCGTTTTGGCATCAAGATCTTGCTCTAAATCATGAAAGCGCAGAATGTTTTCTGTTTTTAAGTTGGGCGCTGGACGGCGGGCTAGAGCTTTGACCCGGGCGAGTAATTCCCTAAATTCAAAAGGCTTGGCCAGGTAGTCGTCAGCCCCTGCGTCAAACCCTATTATCTTGTCGTCAGTATGGCTGAGCGCAGTAAGGAGCAATATAGGCGTTGCAAGCCCCTGTTCGCGGAGTTTGCGACAGAGTTCAAGTCCACTCATGCCAGGCATGGTAATGTCGGAGACAATGACATCGTAATCACTTTGCTGGGCCAGGCGTAAGCCCGACAACCCGTCTGAGGCGGTGTTCACCGTCCAGCCATTTTCTTCCATTCCTTGCCGCAAGGACTGCAAAGTTTTGGATTCATCTTCTATGAGTAAGATACGCACAGGGCGAATGTACGGGAACGACTAGTTTTTTTGATAAAATCCTTGAATTTATACTCAATGAGCTCCCTTTTTTCAGGGTTTTGCCGACCTTCGCGGCTTCAACTGCCTATTGTGCTCATTTTTTTTCGCAGCAATCAATTTTTTGTAGCCTTACCGCTTGCACTGTATATAATACTGTTGCATCTGGGTGCTCTAACTGGCGCTTTTCAGCCCCCTGGCCAATCGGCAGAAGTTGGATTGTTGTATCAAGCTTTGTTTGGCTGGGTTTCGACTGAACCATTCTACGCTGCTGTTGCTGCGGCGTTGTTGGTATTCATTCAAGCGATAGTAATAAATACTTTGGCCGATGAATTCAGGTTGATGGGCGAGCGCAATTGGTTTCCAGGCCTGTTTTATGCTTTGACTGTCAGCGCCTTGCCAGAATTCCTGTTTATATCAGCCCCCTTGGTGGCTGCTACGTTTGTGCCTTTTTCGCTTTGGCGGATTTATAATGCATATCAAAAGCCAAACGTAGCGCCGGCAATTCTAGACGGGGCATTGTGGATAGGGGTAGCAAGTTTGTTTTACCCACCGGCCTTGTGGTTTATTGTAGCAGCTTTTGCCGGGTTTGAAGTGGTTCGGGTATTTAGATTTCATGAGCGACTTGTTTTTTTAATCGGGTTTTTTATTCCGCTATTACTGGGCTGGTTATGGTATTTTTGGGCAGACCGGGGTGGCGAATTTCGTGCATCACAATGGGGAAATCTCTTCCAATGGTATCATTTTGATGCGGTTATCGATACAAAAACCCTTTTAAAAACGGCACTTATTGTCTTACTCGCACTTGTTTTTTTGCTTGGACTTGGATCGCTTTACAGCCGAAAGGGCATTCAGTCGCAAAAATTTGCCAGTGTACTGTATTGGTTTTTGGCAGTAGGAGCAGTATCCGTTCTCTTAAATTCAGCATGGCACTGGGCACATTTGCTTCTACCCGCATCGTCTATGGGCATCATGCTTTCTCTTTCTTTCCAAAGTATGCGAAATCGGCGTTTGGCGGAGCTCTGGCACCTCGGCATCTTGCTTTTTGTTTTTTTTATCCAGTTTGCGGATTACTTTTTAAGTCTTTTATATTCAGTGTTTTAAGCTCCAGAATCATTCATCTTTTTACCAATTCATTCCATGAAATTCGGTGTTATTGTTTTCCCTGGCTCCAATTGCGATGACGATATGGTGCACGTCCTGGGAGAGGTTATGGGTCAAAGTGTGGTCAAAATTTGGCATAAAAACCGCGAACTTCCAGATGGTTTCGGGCCAGAAGATTGTATTGTGCTGCCCGGTGGCTTTTCTTATGGAGATTATGTTCGGGCTGGTGCAATTGCCCAGTTTTCGCCCGTTATGCAAGCGGTGAAAACCCATGCAGCACAGGGTGGCTTTGTCTTTGGGGTCTGTAACGGGTTCCAAATCCTTTGTGAATCTGGATTATTGCCCGGCGTTTTGCTCCGCAATGGTGGCCAAAAATTTATTTGTAATAACGTGTGGATCAAGGCCGTGACACATAATTCTCCGATTACTTCGGGACTTGAACTTGGAAAGGCCCTCAAAATACCCATTGCTCATGCAGAAGGCCGCTACTTTGCAGAGGATAAAACGCTAGATGAATTAGAGCGTAACGACCAAGTGCTTTTCCGTTACTGTGATCCAAATGGTAATGAAACAGAAGCGTCAAATCCGAATGCCGCAACCCGTGGCATTGCCGGGATTTGCAATGCCACGCGCAATGTATTTGGTATGATGCCTCACCCGGAACGAGCAAGTGAAGATGTATTGGGCAATACCGATGGTCGTGCAATGTTTGAATCTTTGCTTGGCTTGGAAGTACACGCTTGAGGATCAAGGGTTATGAAAAAGCTAATTGTCATTGGCGGAGCCACTGCTACGGGTAAAACTGCGCTCGCCATTCGATTGGCACAGCGCTTGGATACAGAAATACTTTCTGCGGATAGCCGGCAGTTTTACCGAGAAATGAGTATTGGAACAGCCAAGCCAAGCCCCATGGAATTGGCTGAATCCCCGCACCATTTCATTGATTTCCTTTCTGTTGCAGACGATTACAGTGTGGGCGATTTTGAACGCGATGCGCTAAGGCAATTGGAAAAAATTTACGCTAAAAAAGAGGTAGCCATTTTGGTTGGCGGCTCTGGACTCTACCTTCGAGCGGTTTGCGAAGGTTTGGACAAATTTCCAGACATCAGTTCAGAGACGAAAATTGCCATCGAATCCGGTGAAAAAAACGCTGGAATAACTTGGCTTCAGCGCGAATTAGCGGAAAGAGATCCCATCCAATTTGCTAAAATTGATCAGCAAAACCCCGCCCGATTGCGCCGCGCTTTGGAGGTTTGTTTCGAAACGGGTCAGCCCTATTCTTCCTTTTTGAAACAAGGGGAGAAAACTCCTCGTCCATTTCGACCTGTTTATATTTTGCTCGATATGCCACGTTCCGAACTCTACGCTCGCATCGATGCGCGGGTGGAAGGAATGATTAAGGCCGATTTGGAGTCTGAGGTGCGCGAGCTTTTGCCATATCGGCATCGGCCGCCCTTAAAAACCGTAGGATATGAGGAGTTTTTTGATTTTTTTGATGGAAAAACTGATCGGGAAACTGCTATCGAAAAAATCAAGCAGCATTCACGTAATTATGCCAAACGGCAAGTGACTTGGTTTGCCAAGCATGGCGACTGGACGGTTTTTAGGCCAGCAGAGGAGGCTGAAATTTCGGCATTTGTCAGTGCTGAACGCTAAAAGAGGTTACCTAATCAGCGCTTGTTTTCCACAAACCCATTATACCCCTTCATCAAAGATTGATACAGTAATTTGCCCTGCAAAGCATAGCCTGATTTTGTGTAATGTACAGAATCTGAGGTCATTAAGTTGTTTGACTTCCACAGTCGAGAAGAGTTTTCCCCGCCTGAAAAGTTGAATAAGTCCCACAATGCGAAGCCTTTCTCGTGGGCAAATTTTCGAATCATTTTACTTGTTTCGGCCATGTGCGGGTTTACGCCCTTGCCTCGAAGATATGAATCGGCCGGTGTAGTAAGCATGATTCGAGTACTTGGACAGCCCTCCAAAATCTGTGTGGTGAGCAATTCCATTGTACGGCGCATGTAAGCTGGCTCGGTGGTGCCTTGACTTTCGTTGGTGCCAAAGGACAAAATGACCAGATCGGGCTCTAGATCGGCCACTTGACGAGCAAAATATTTGGCGCGCGCAAAATCCATGAATTTGCCGCCATTCACACCAATCGAATGGTACAAGACGCCGCTCAATTCGTTTTCAATGGATATTCCATCCAGCGTAAGTGTTTTTTGCTGGGCAGTATTTTTTTTGGCCGCAATGGTCACTGAGCCTACTGGTCGGTCAAAGTAAAATGAGCGCGCATAATCATCTTCAATAAAAAGTTGAGCGACTTGATTGGAGGTTTCATCTCGTACTTCAAGATCGTATTCCAGCGCTGTTTTGCGTTGAAAAACAGTCACTTTGGTAAAAAAGTGACTCTCGGAAGTAGCCGTGTCCCGCAGACGAAAGGTTAATTCAGCTTTAGGATCTAAAGTAGTTAGCTTAAATCCAGCCGCACCAAAATTGGTTTCAGGAGAAAGATCGCGTTGGCAATTAGCTCCGGACCATCTACAATTGGTCTCTGCCAAAAAATCCTTTGCTCCATTGGATTGGGCTAATTTATAAGGAAATAGGAGCCCCCGACCTGCGTCTCCAAATTCGCGCTGGAGACGATCACGCACTTCACGAGTTAAAAAATTGCCCAGAATATGGGAGTCGCCGATGTGGACGATACTGATTTTTTTACCGCCTTGCGTCCGCTGTGTATACAGTTTTTGAAAAAAAGGCTCTAAATAATCCCTGTTTTCAAGCTCGTTTTCTTCCTGCCGGATAAAACTATAGCCAGCACCAACGGTATCAGCATCTGTAACCTGGACATGGGGTGGACGAAATTGTGATTGGCATTGCCCTATAAAAAAGAGCAGAAAAGCCAGACATGCAAAGAGACGCATGCTGTAGAAATAGGGGGATTGCATAATTTGATCAGAATGAGCGCTTCTTGGAGGGTATTGTGGCTAAAAGTGGCTTTCCTGGTTAAAAGCAAAAGTACAGAACGAAAAGCTATTGAACCTTCCTCTTAACTTCCCACTCGGCCTTTTCCTGTAAAAACAATTTTGCCATCATAGTTCCCACCACTTTTCCGCCTTCGTGCGTGAGGTGGGTGTAATCGGTGTTGGCCAGTCGTGGTCTCTGGTGCGCAAAACGAAACATGGTATTTGGCCCGCCCATTCCCCAAAAAAGATCGTAAAAAAGCAGGCCATGTTTACGGGCTAGGCTGCGTTGCATCTTCACAATGGCAGGCACTCCGCGCATGGTCAAGATTTCTGTGCCGACTTTCCCGCCACGATCACCCACGCTGACCACTAAAATTGGCTTGCCTGGGAAACAGTTTTTTAGATGTTTAAAGGTGCGATCCAGTTCGGCTTCGTACCACCTAATGTTGTTCAATGAATTCGTTACGGCATTCAGGCCAACCTGTATTACGATCAGATCATATTGTTGTACGGCATCAAATTGGTGTATAAAAGCAGGATCCAAAAATTTCAAGGAACCGCCGCTGTTGCCCCGAATCGAAAAATTATCGAAGTAAATTCCGGGGCCACTTTCCAGCGTAACTCCATAGGCTAGCAAGCCATTAGTTTCAGGAAAGCGGATGGCAAATGCATTGGTGCCCCATTCGTTGCCCTTCCACTTCCAAGTGCCCAGACGGTCAGATTTCACAGGCAGAGATTCTTCATGGGGAGTCTCCCCACCAGCTTGCCACACAAATTTTCGAGCGGTTTCAGCCGTGTAAAAAAAACGGACTTGGTCCCAGCGTTGGGTATGTTTGAAATAATTAGCCCCTTCGTAGTGGATTTTGGCTTCGGGCTCTGGCCGATAAGTGTAACCACTCAGTCCAAGCGCGGGACGGTTTTCAGCTTTTTTAATTACAGAATAGGCCGTCCAACCCCGAAAGTTGTGTTTCAAGGTGCGTTTAAACTGCGCTACTTCCGACGTGATTGGAACAAACCCTACGCCAGCACCGCCCCATTTTGTTTGCAATGAATCACGCAAATCCCCGATCAATATATCGCCTTCCACAAAAGAATCTCCGTACCATGCTACCCGAACGGTGCGCCCTTTGGAAATGGAATCTATTGCAGCAAAAAACCGACTAAGCCCCTGTTGGTCAAAAGAATAATCTTCAATTGTTTTGCCAAAGGAAACAGAGTCTTTGGGCGGAATCACTCGAATAGAATCAGCAAATGCAAAGGCAGCAGCAGAATCAAGCGGGGAAATTGGGCCTGAATCTTGGACTGAATACTCAGCGGTATCTTGAATATCCAGTGGAGCTTCAGTTGTAGAAGTATCCAATATAGCTTTGTGGCGCACATCTGCGAAGATGTCCATCTTGCGCAATTCAAAATCCCCCAAGATCATATTGCCTGGCAACATGGAAAGGCCCATGAGTAGCAACAATACTAAGATTGCAAGAGATAAGGCTTGGCTGGTGTAGTTTTTTCCCATTAGGTTACCTGAAATACATCAAAATTGCCCCAAAGGCAGTGATTAACGCCATCAGCACAGAAGCCATTTTTATGGAATACTTCATGTGGCGAATAAAACTTTCAATCTCATTGCGAAACTGAGGGTATCGGGGCAAAATTTCCTCCTCCAGTCTTTGGCGGTTGAAGATATGCGCCGCGCCAAATTCAACTTTGTTGCGTACCAGCACACCATATACCTTGAGTACCTTGGCCCGGAAATAAACATTTACAAATAACATGGCCACAAAAAGGCCAATTACGATAGAGAGAAGCAGGGTATACATTCGGCAAAGATAAAACGGACTAGGCCGCACTGTCAACTTTACCCAACTTTTACGTTGGAATTCTGTTTGAGTGCCGAAATTTGTGCCAATTATGCAGAAAGAAGAAGAAAAATCCCGCCCCAAACTTACCCGTGAAGGCCTCCGCGAAGCCCTCAAAATCTTTGTTTACATCCGCCCCTATAGGGCCCAGTTCATTTTTGGATTGGTCTTGCTTTTCCTCGGAAGTACTGTTTTTTTAGTGTTTCCAGCCTTAATTGGCCGCTCGCTCGACGTTGCGCAGGGAAATATCCCTCAGGATATTGATTTGCCCAGAATTGGAATGTGGCTTGTCTTAATTCTTATTTTTCAAGGCATTGTGTCGTATCTCAGGGTCATGATGTTTGCTCAGGTGAGTGAACGAGGCACTGCTGATATCCGAGTGGCACTCTATCGACGACTCATTTCACTCCCCATCGTTTTCTTTGAAAAAAGCAGGGTAGGGGAGTTGGTTAGTAGACTCACGAATGATGTAGAAAAACTCTACAACACCTTTTACTTCGTGCTTGCTGAATTTCTCCGCCAAATTATCATTTTGGTAGGGGGTATTGGAGTGCTATGGTGGATGTCGCATCGGTTGGCGTTTGTGATGCTCGCTACCTTTCCGGTTATTGTGATCGGTGCCATGTTGTTTGGTCGCTGGGTGCGCAAACTTTCTAAACAGCGTCAAGACAGATTGGGCGATACCAATACCATTCTTGATGAGACCTTACAGAGTATCCATGCGGTCAAGGCTTTTACCAATGAACTCTTTGAAAGTCAGCGCTATGGACGATCCAATGCAGAGGTTGTACAGGTGTCTATGCGCTACGCAAAAGGTCGAGCAGTATTTGCGGTTTTCATTATTACCATGCTGTTTGGCGCTTTATTTTTTGTCATCCTGTATGGCATGAACATGGTACAAATGGACGCGTCTTTGCCCGTCGGTACCCCTGGAAAATTTACCGGGGGCGATCTGATTGCATTCATCACTTACACGGCAGTAATCGGCGGAAGTATCGCAAGTTTAGGAAATTTTTATACCGAACTAGTTGGTGCTATAGGGGCAACTGAACGTATTCGAGAAATTCTAAAATCACCCTCAGAGGTTGAAGAGCGTTCCCGGGGAGGCGTACAAGCAGGTCGTTTTCGCGGCAACATTTCTTTTGATAACATCCAGTTTTCTTACCCCACTCGAGCTGATGTGGAAGTATTGAAAGGGGTAAGCTTAAATATTCCTTCCGGAAAAAAAGTTGCAATTGTTGGCCAAAGCGGTGCTGGTAAATCTACCATAATGCAGTTATTATTGCAATTCCATTTTCCTACCTCGGGAAAAATTCAAATGGATGGACGCGATATTTATGATTATGAATTAGATTCTTATCGTCAGAATTTTGCCATTGTGCCACAAGAAGTTATCCTGTTTGGCGGCACAATTCGGGAAAATATTCTATACGGAAAACCGGATGCCACGGAAGCTGAAATTGAAAATGCAGCTCGACTAGCCAATACCTGGGATTTTATTTCAACCTTCCCGGAAGGATTGGATACCGTCGTTGGAGAACGGGGGATCAAGCTTTCTGGCGGACAACGGCAACGAATTGCGATTGCAAGGGCTATTTTGCGAGACCCCAGCATTCTATTGTTGGATGAAGCCACCTCTTCGCTCGACGCTGAATCTGAAAAAGTTGTACAAGAGGCACTCAACCGACTCATGGAAGGCCGAACAAGTATTATCATTGCGCACCGATTGGCGACCATTCGGGAGGTGGACTGTATTTATGTGCTTGAAAACGGCCACATCATCGAACAGGGCACCCATGAAGAACTTTCAGCAAAAATTGACGGTGCTTATTCGAGCCTGGCAAAGTTGCAGTTTGAATCTTGATTTTCTTGTAACTGGTTAGGCCGTTTAACTTTTGCCACTAATTGCACTAATTTGCACAAATTAATACAAGCTTGTTATCCAAATTAGTGTAAATTAGTACAATTAGTGGCAAAAAATACTTGGAGGCTAAGCAGTTACATTTTCTTTTTTTAGCCAATAATTGCACAAAACTGCTTTTTGCTTTGTGCCACTCCCGATAAATTGCTCTACCAAAAATGGCAAAATCTACAACGAAACCAACCCTTGCCCCTAAAAAAGTCGCAGATAGCAAGACGGTGATGACCGAACTCATTATGCCCAACGATACCAACCCAATGAGTCACTTGATGGGTGGTTATCTCATGCGTTGGATGGACATCGTGTGCGCAATATGTGCTGGCAAACATTGTGAATCTCATGTGGTTACTGCCGCGGTAGACCATATTTCATTCCAAAGCCCAATCTATTTGGGAGATGTCATCACCCTTGAAGCTTCCGTGACAAGGGCATTTAATACCTCTGTAGAAATTTTCGTTGAGGTCTTTGCGAACAATATCAAAGGCCAACAGCCGAGACGTTGCAATCATGCTTACTTCACGTTTGTAGCCATGGATGATAAGAAAAAGAACCCTGTGCCCGTCCCACACGTCTTGCCTTTATCCAGTGAAGAGCAGCAACTTTATGAAGGGGCCGCTCGGCGTCGGGAACTAAGACTTATCCTTTCCGGCAGAATAAAAGCAAAAGACGCCACATTACTTCGGCAGTATTTCACAGATATCTAGTGGCAGGGACACGCAACTGCTCCTTACCTTCGCCGCCATGTCTGGTTCTGTACGTCAATCTTTTTTGTCCATAGTAGGTGTGATGCAATCGCAGCGCGAGGTACGGCAATTGTCAGCCTGGCTCAGCGGGCTTTATGGCGAGTTGTCGACTAATTTTAGTCATTTTGAATTTGTATTGGTCAACAATGGCTGCGATTCGGCAAGTATAGAAGCGGCCATTCATCCACTCCCGGAAGCACTTCGAAAAAATATATTTCTCCTTAATCTCAGTACCCCGGTCAATCGGGATAATGCGATTTTGGCTGGTCTGGACCGTGCCAATGGCGACTATACGGCGGTTTTTGAATTTGATTTTGTAGAAAAACCAGCTTTGGTCACTCAACTTTGGGATCTGGCACAAACGGGTAAAGACATTGTTTATCTCCGCGCCAAAGCGCGGCGTTTGTCGCTGGCCCAGCGGCTCTTGTACAAGATTTTTTACTTCATTCTAAGCCGATATTCTCAGTTGCGTATTGACCCTTGGGCACATCATACGCGTTTGATTAGTCGCCGGGCACTCAATTCGCTACTTCGACTTCGCGAAAATAGCCGATACCTTAAGGCAAACTATGCCCTAGTAGGCTATTCCACGGCCAGTATTCCGGTAAATGTACCCTTACAACCCGATCAGGCTGCCAGCTTTGGAGAGCAGTTTCGCACGGCATTGGTGGCGGTTACTTCGTTCACCACATTCTTGCGAAGTCTCCTATTGTGGATTTTTTTATTCTCGGTTTTGGTAGCCGTGGTAGCTATTTTTAATGCGGTGAAAGTTAAACTTACCAACGTGGATATCTTTGGTGAACACGTTGAAAGCCTATCTGGTTGGGCTTTTTTAGTCGTGTTGATGTCCGTTTTTTTTGCACTTACCTGCTTGATTCTGTACGTGATGTCTATTTATTTGTCCAATATTTACAGCGAGATTAAGAACCGCCCCCTGTATATCATTGAGTCGGTGCGGCGGTTTTAAATCTGGCAGCAAATTTGATTTTCGAAAATCCCCATTCACTTATCGTCCAAGACTTATCCGCTGTAAATCCAATGTCCCCACTAGAAATTCTGCAAAAATACTGGGGCTATAATTCCTTCCGACCCTTACAGGATGAGATTGTGCAATCAACGCTGGATGGCCGCGACACACTTGCGCTGCTTCCAACAGGAGGAGGGAAATCCATTTGTTTTCAGGTGCCGGCGCTTTGTCAGGAGG
>Ga0209181_10008275_pt1 | contig 13992 bp, 13 predicted proteins | sample MAT05_FD_187208 | JGI IMG/M metagenome (GOLD analysis project Ga0209181, IMG submission 187208) | Freshwater microbial communities from Lake Fryxell liftoff mats and glacier meltwater in Antarctica - MAT-05 (SPAdes) (version 2) | ecosystem: Environmental > Aquatic > Freshwater > Ice > Liftoff... | reverse complement strand
GCCAGCAGCGTGCTTGTCCAGCTTGGCCTGACGGGTCGCCTGGTTGAGACGCTTCTCGACCGTTTCCAGGTCGGCGAGGGCTAGCTCGATCTCGACCACGCGGAGGTGATCCAACGGGTCGGTCGGGCCGGTCACGTCGTCGTCGACGAAGGCACGCAGCACGAACACGATGGCGTCGACTTCGCGGATGTTGGCCAGGAACTTGTTGCCCAAGCCCTCGCCCTTCGACGCGCCCTCGACGAGACCGCCGATGTCGACGACCTCGACCGACGCGTGCACCAGCACCTTGGTCTTGCTCATCGCGCCCAAACGCTCGACGCGCTCGTCGGGCACCTTGGCCACGCCGATGTTGGGGTCCTTCGTGGCGAAGGGGTACGGCGCTGCCAGCGCGCCCCCACCAGTGAGAGCGTTGTACAACGAGCTCTTGCCCGCATTGGGGAGACCGACCAGGCCGAAGCGTTCCATAGCGCCCGTGAGGCTACCGGCAGGGAAGTCGCCAGGAGATTTTGCCGTTTTCGCGATCTCACCGTGCCCAGTACAGGTGTGAAGCCTCTCGCCACAGCCACCCTCCTCGTCGCAACCACGTTGGCCATCGCCGCCGCCCTCGTTCCGCAGGTACGAGCGGGCCAGCTGGGCATCGCCATGCCGTCCAATTGTGTCGCGCACACCAGCTTCAGCGGCGGCGCCGATGCTGATGGCGACTACCGCTGCGCCGGCCTCGCGATTCAGTACCACACCGCTGGCGTCTCCCGGTCGCCGTTCCCCATTTGGGCCGGCCAGTGGCTGTTCACCGATCAGGACGGCCAGTTTCGGGTCGGCTCGTGCACGTTCAACCGCGGTGAGCACCCCACCGTCGAGCAGCCGTCGCACCTCGTCCCGCAGAGCTTCCCCAACGACCCGACCGGGGCGAAGGGGGCATACCTCACGTGGCGTCACGGCGATACCACCGACAACATGACGGCCGCCGCGATGTGGACACTGTTCCACTACTACGCGCAGGATTCGGCCGGCTCGAACCGGGCCAGCAACGCCAACGCGCCGCTGGTCCCTTCGCTGGATGGCATCGCCGCCGACAGTGGGTCCGACGCGCTGCAGACCCGCACGCAACAGCTCAACCATGAGGCCGTGCAGTACTCGGGCGCATGGCAGCTGACAGTGTCGCTCGGCGCCGACGGTGTGGCCCGGGCAACGCTCCTCTCGGGTGTCACGCCGGTGTCCGAGCAACCGATCTCCGTACTCGTCAGTGGCACCGATCGCACATTGGCGGCCACCACGGGTGCGGACGGGGTCGCCACGGTGACGGTTCCTCTCGCTGCCGGAACCGTCACCGTGGTTGCCACCGCAAGTGCGCCCGGCTCCGCGGCCGTGTTCCGGGGCACTCCGGCCTCGCCCGACCCGCAGGGTGCCCAGACGCTGGTGACGGGCGGCGCACCCTCCGTGCTGTCCGCCACCGCGCAACTGGAAGTTGCCGCGCCGACAACAACGACGACAACGATCACTGTCCCCGCAACGACAACCACAACAACGACCACTGTGCCCGCAACGACCACTACCACCGTGCCCGCAACCACGACCACGATCGCTCCGACAACCACTACCTCGACCGTTCCGGCAACGACAACCACACCTACGACTACAACTACCTCGACAACACCGGCTACCACCACGCTGGCTACTACAACGTCAACGACCGTGGCTCCGATCGTGAACACCCCGAGCCCGGTCGCAATCCAACGGCCGGTGTCGTTGCCCCGGACGGGCGGAGGTGGCGACGGCTCTCTGGCCTACTTCGCCACGGCGTTGCTGGTCGGCGGGGTCGGGCTGCTGGGCACTCTGCGTCGGCGTGGCTCACTCGCATACACTCACGAACGTGACGCCGGTTGATGCCCTCGAACGAGTCGTCCACTGCCTGGATCGCGCCCACGACACCGGCTTCAAGGCCAAGGCGTTCGTGCGGGCGTTGGAAGTTGCCCGCTCGCTGCCGCCCGACGAGCTCGCCCAGCGTGCCGCTGCCGGCACGCTGACCGACCTGGAAGGCATCGGCGACAGCTCGGCCAAGGTGATTCGCCAGGCGCTCGCCGGTGGCGACGTCGCCTACCTCACCGAACTCGAAGCGGCGACGCAGGTGCCCATCACCGCGGCGGGTGCCGTCTACCGCGATGCCCTGCTCGGCGACCTGCACATGCACAGTCGTTGGAGCGACGGCGGCGCCACGATCGAAGCAATGGCGCGCACGGCCGTCGCAGTCGGCCACCAGTACATGGTGCTCACCGACCACTCGCCCCGCCTGACCATCGCCCACGGCCTCAGCGCCGAGCGGCTGGAGCAGCAACTGGCCGCCGTGGCCACGCTGAACCAGCAGCTTGCACCGTTTCGCATCCTCACCGGCATCGAGGTGGACATCTTGGAGGACGGGACGCTCGACCACGGCGACGACGTGCTCTCGCAGCTCGATGTCGTCGTCGCCAGCGTGCACAGCAAACTACGCATGGGTGAGAAGGAGATGACCGAACGAATGGTGCGGGCGGTTGCCAGTCCGAATGTCGACATCCTCGGCCACTGCACCGGTCGGCTGATCGGCAAGCGCGACCCGTCCACGTTCGACGCCGACTACGTCTTCGCTGCCTGCGCCCAGTTCCACACTGCGGTCGAGATCAACTGTCGCCCCGAGCGTCTCGACCCGCCGCGGCCGTTACTGCAGATGGCCATCGAGTACGGCTGTCACTTCGCCATCGACAGCGATGCGCACGCCACCGGGCAGCTGGAATGGCAGCCGCACGGCTGTGATCGCGCTGCCGAGGTGGGCGTGCCACTGGATCGTGTGCTGAACTCGTGGCCCCTCGAGCAGCTGCTGGACTGGGTTTGCGCGAAGTAACGCGACACAGAACGACCTGCCCCGTTGGGGTGATGGGGTCGCCACGATAGGCTCGAAAGCTATGTCGAAGAAGACCAAGAAGCGCAAGGCGCGCCTGCGCCGCAGCAAAGCAAACCACGGCAAGCGTCCCAACATGGGGCGTGGCTGACGCATCGGTAGCCCCTGCACCTGCCTCGCGGCGCGGTGCCGAGGCCGATGTCTATGTCGGCGTTGCCGGTGCTGTGACGGTGGCGGATCCGTACCGGTGGCTGGAGGACAACGAGTCCTCCGTCCCGTCGCCCGAAGTCGTTGCGTGGGTGGCACTACACAATCGAAGAACTCGTGAGGCGCTCGACGCCCGACCCACATGGGGCCGGTGGCACGAGCGCCTTTCCGCGCTCACGGCACTGCCCACGGTGATGTCGCCGCAAGTAGCCGGAGACCGTTTGTTCCTGCTGGAGCGAGCCGCCGGAGCCGACCAGTACTCATTGGTCGTTCGCAGTGCGATCGATCCAGTGGCGCCGACGCGCATGCTGCTCGACCCTGCGGAACTCGCAACCGATGGCGCGGTGGCCATCGACTGGTATCACCCATCGGCCGATGGCCATGTGGTGGCGTACGGCCTCAGCGAGGGCGGCACCGAGAACAGCACGCTGCACGTGATGGATGTTGCCAGCGGCGAGGTGTCTTGCGAGCGGATTCCGGACACGCGCGCCGCCAGCGTCGCCTGGCTCCCCGACAACTCCGGCTTCTGGTACGCCGTCTACGAGGCTGGCTCGGAGTACCACCGCCACATTCGCTTCCACCGGCTCGGCGCCGACCACAGCTCCGACACGGTGGTGTTCGACCGCCAGCCGACCCCCGAGTCGTGGCCCGATGTGTCCGTCAGCCGCAACGGTCGCTACGTCCTCGTGCACGTGATGGTGAACTGGACGCAGATCGACATCCACCTGCTCGATACGGTCACCGGTGAGTGGTCAGCGGTTGTCGAAGGCGTCGAGGCGCAGACGTCATTTCGCGTCGATGGCAACTCGTTGGTCGGCGTGACCACCCGCGATGCGCCCAACGGGCGAGTGGTCCGGGCGTCGCTGGCCGTGCCCAGCGTTTGGGAGACGGTCATCGCCGAGCGCCCCGATGTCGTGCTCGGCGGCTGCGCCGTCTGTGGCGAGGAACTCCTCGTCGTCGCCAGTCGCATCGCGATCGACACGGTCGAGCGGTACACGCTCGACGGCACGCCGACCGGTGAGATCGGCCTTGGTGCGGTCAGCGTGGCGGCGCTCGACGCCGATGAGGGCCGCGCATTCATCGCCATCGGTACCTTCGGCGCGCCCGTCACCGTCCAACGGTTCACCACCGCCGACGGCGTGGAGCCGTGGTCCACTGCACCAGACCCAGCGTTGCTGCCCAGCCTGACGGTGTCGCAGGTGCACTACCCATCGCTGGATGGCACGCTCATTCCAATGTTCGTCGCGCACCGCGCCGACGTCACACCCTCGGCCGAGACGCCCCTGATCCTCACCGGCTATGGCGGCTTCGCCATCACCGAATCGCCGGCGTGGATGCCCAATCTGGCCGCATGGTGCGCTGCCGGAGGGTTGTACTGCATCGCCGGATTGCGCGGCGGGTACGAGTACGGCGAGGCGTGGCACCACGCCGGCCGCCGCGCCGACAAGCAGCGCGTGTTCGACGACTTCCACGCTGCGGCCGACTGGCTGGTGGCCGAGGGTTACACGTCTCGTGAACGGATGGCCATTCATGGCGGCAGTAACGGTGGCCTGCTGATGGGCGTGGCCATCACACAGCGACCGGACCTGGCGCCTGCCGTCTGGTGCGCTGTCCCTCTGCTGGACATGATCCGCTTTCCGCAGTTCCTCATCGCGCGCCTGTGGACCGACGAGTACGGCGACCCCGACGTGCCCGAAGAGTTCGGCTGGTTGCACGCCTATTCGCCGTACCACCACATACACGACGGCGCCCACTATCCAGCCGTGCTGTTCACGACTGCCGAAGGCGACACCCGTGTCGACCCGTGCCACGCACGCAAGATGACGGCTGCGCTCATTGCCGCCAGCGCGAGCCAGAGCGAGCGGCCCATCCTGCTTGCGCAGGCCGGCCGTGCCGGCCACGGAGTCGGCAAGCCAGCCAGCATGCGCGTGGCGGAAGGTGCCGACGTGCTGGCCTTCTTCTCCTGGCAGCTGGGCATCGAGCACCTCGTATGACCGCAGTGGGCGAACTCGTCATCGCTTCGGCCCCCGAGCCGTGGCAGGCCATTGGACTGCAGGTCACCGATGGTGTGGCTCGAATCGGTGGCATCGCATTGCGCTTCGTTCCCGCCGGCGTCGACGGGGACGAGGGCGTTGTCGCATGGGGCCTGGTCGGCGCGCCAACCGATGCGGTCGACATCGACGGCCTTGCCACACACCACCTCGATGAGGCCCCCGCCGGAGGTCGCGACCACGCGCTCGACATCGCGGGTTTCGACCATCTCGTGGTGATGACGTCGTCGCTGGAGCGGACCTGCGGTGCGATCGAGGCCGCCACCGGCGAGCCGTTGAAGCGCATTCGTGAGGCAGGCGCCATCCGTCAGGGCTTCCATCGCCTCGGTGAGCTGATCATCGAGGTGGTCGAGTCGCCGCAGGTCACAGCGCCTGCCGCCGGCTTCTGGGGCTTCGTGTGGAACGTGGCCGACCTGCACGAGACATGTGACCGCCTCGGCCCTGATGTCATCTCACTGCCCAAGGCTGCGGTGCAGCCCGGTCGTTTCATCGCATCCGTTCGTGCGTCGGTCGGCCTCGGTCTGCCCCTTGCACTGATGACACCGCCCTCGCGGTCGTAGAATCGAGCCCGCATGTCGCGTAGTTACCGAACCCTGGCCCTCGCCCTCGTGGGCATGCTCGTCCTCGTCGGGCTGGCCAAGGTCGTCGGTCGCGATTCGTCAACCCCTGGTGCCTCGGCTGGCGCAGGCACCGAATCCGTCGCCAACACGGCCGTGGGCGATGGGGCCGCCACCGACACCATCGCAGTGGGCGTTGTCACTGATGGAGTGGATGGCGACCAAGCCACGACTTCCACGGTTGCTCCGCCGGTCACGGCCGCTTGCTCGATCACGACCGTGTTGAAGTCGGGCGCGTCGGGCGCCGAGGTGCACTGCCTGGAGTCGCAATTGGTTGCGGCCGGCTACACCACCGCGGTCGACACCACTTTCGACGCGGCCACCGACACTGCGGTGAAGGCGTATCAGACGGCCAAGAGCCTGGAGGTCGACGGCATCGTCGGCCGCGTGACGGCGCAGGCAATGGGCATCTGGGCTGGCCCGCTGGGCCCGCTGCCGGCAACGAATGACGATTGCCCCGACAGCGCGCACGGTGCAATTGTCGACCGCGCCAACCAGCGCGGAGCGCTGTGCGCCGACGGCGTCATCACCTACGAGTTCCCGATCACGACCGCGATGAGCCAGCCGGACCCGGGCACCTACCCGATCTACGCCAAAGACCTCAACGCGAGCAGCACGCTGACCGGGCAGTACAGCACGATGACGCACTTCGTTGCCTTCACTCGTGGCAAGTACCAGGGCGCCCGGATTGCGTTCCACAGCATGCCGAAGTACAGCAACGGCGAGTACATCCAGCCGCTGGACTCCGTTGGCACGGCGGCGATGCACGGTGAGTCGTCGGGTTGCATCCGGGTGCTGCCCGACGACGCGGTGAAGATCTGGGACTGGCTGGGCATCGACGACGAAGTCCGCGTGATCAGCTAGCGAGCATTACTCCTCGACATCGGTATCGACGACATCGCTGTCGGCGAGATCACGGTCGAGGAAGGCCATGCCCTCGATGCACTCGTTGTTGAGCGGGCACCACCGGCACGCGAAGCCTGGCCGCTTGACGGGCGAACGCCCCTCGATCTTGAGCTCGATGTGCTTCTCGATGCCGGCCAGTGCGCGTGTGAGCCCAGCCTGCAACGTGCCTTCGGTGACGTCCTCGACCTCGCTCTCGGCGTAGTCGAGGTAGTACGTGACCAGCTTGCGCGGCGGTACCGACTGGCGAAGTGTTTGCACGACGGCGTAGAAGCGCAGGTCTTCGCGGTGGTGGTGCGAGCGATTGCCGCTCTTGAAGTCGACGATGAGCAGCCGGCTCTCGCGGCCGAACGGTTTGCCGATCTGCAGGTCGACCTTGCCCGACATCTCGATGGTTCCCGGCGGGCGCCACTTTGCGGCCGCCTCGAGCACGGGTTGCGCGGCGAGGGGAAGTGGGGGGAAGTCCTGCAGGAACTTGGTGGTGCGGTCGATGGCGCGACTGCGCAGCTCTGCCCAGTCGGCCTCGGAGAGACCGGCAACGAACGAGCCCCGAGAGTCGGCCTGGTCGGCCAAGCGTGCAAGCGCTTCGTCGACGACCTGCGCCGGCGCAGCCTCGCCTCGCCAGTTGATTGCGAGTTCGATGGCTTTGTGGGCCACGAAACCGGCTGCAGACGCTGGCCGCCACTCGAAGTCGTCGGGCTGCAGGTGTAGCACCTCACAGCCGTGCACCTTGGAGAGGAACGACTTGCTGACCCACAGCGTCTCGCCACCCAACCGGCCCGACAACTCGGCGACCGCCTGGGTTGCCTCAGCGATCAGTTCTGTTACAAAGCCCTGATCGAACACTACGGGCTCGTCGCCGCGCCGCATGAGCGCCAGAGTCCTCTCTTGCGCGGGGGTCAGCGACGGCGCGACAGGCTCTTCCACGCCTCGGACACTACCGGCGGGGTCTCACTGGGAACCGCGTCACACCCTTCTGGCACCATCGGGTCATGGCCATCAATCAATCAGCGCTCGACTTTGCACACGCCGCCCGGCTGCTCGGGCGCGAGGCACGTCGTCGTGGCCTGGTGGCCCCCAGCTACCGCTGCCCACCCAGAATTGTTGGTGTGCAGCGTTCTCTGCGCCGTACACCACAAGGTGGCGCCACTGTGGCGGTGCAGCTGAAGGGCCGACCGTGGCTGGCCGTCTTGGGTGACATGATCGAGGGTGTGGTGGTCGCCAATGGCCTCCTGCCGCCCCATGCCGACCGATTGCGCAACGATCTGTGGCAGGCGGTCGGCGCCCAACCCGCGCAGGCGCCGCCTGCCCGGGCCACCGCCGCGTGAGGTTGATGTTCGGCGTGGCTACTGGGGTAGGTAGAGATAGAGCACCACGGTCTGGCCGGGCGGCACCGACGGCTTGGCGCTGCTCAGGTCCTTGGTGTCGAACGCGGCGGGCCCCATCACGATGACCACCAAGAGGTCGCCCTCTGGTGTGAAGTACCCGGTCTCGAGCGTGTCCTCGATGCCCAGGTCCTGATTGCCGGCCGTCTCCAGGCCGGCCTTGTTCAGCACTGCCTCGAAGGCATCCGACGCTTCTTGCGAGCCGAGGGAGGTGGTCCTCGTCTCGACGTAGCCATACGACTCGGTGAGACCGAGCGCAGCATTCACCGCGGGCAGCGCTACAACGTCGCCGAACTCTTCGGGGAATGCGAGGTTGACCCACCATGCAGGTTCTTCAATTGCTGGGTCAGGGTCGCAGACTGTGCCCTCATCCGGCAAGGTCAGGTCGGCCAGCAGGGCAGCCTCGATGTCGGTGACGCAGACACTGGCCAGCAACTGGCCATGGCCCTCGCCGGTGAAGGTGACCATGCGGGCGTTCGGGCCGAGTTCCGCAGTCATCTCCTCCGCCCAGCGAATCGGCGTGGCGGGGTCGTTCGTTCCGCCCACGATCACGATCGGGCCCGAGCCCGAGTAGTCCAGGGGTACCACGTCGGTGAGGCCGGTCAGTTGCTCGCATCCGCTACCGTCCGTCTCGGCGAGATCGTCCGTGGTCACAGCCGCTCCGAATCGTGGTGCCTGCTCCTTGATCTTTGTCAACAGAGCCTCGGGGTCGTCGGGCGGGGGAGTGGAGATCCCGCTGGCGCAGGAGATGACGCCGTTCGATTGGAACAGCGTGTTGAACGTGCCATCGTCGTTGCGGCCGTTGTAGTCGTCGGCGAGCGTGAAGATCCCGGCTGGGTCGCCCGCTGCAGCGGAGGTGAGCGCTGCCGCGAGCACGGGCCACTGGCTCTTTGCGTACAGAGCCGCTTTCGTGGCTCTGATGAGGACGCTCTGGTTGCCCTCACGACCGTCAGCGGCGCTCACGGGTGTTGCATCGAGTTGTAGGACCAGCGCGTCCCAGCGGGCGCCAACGTCTGGGGCGTTGAACGCGCACGTGGTGTTGTCCTCGCACCATGCCGCCCAGTCGTTGAACGCGCCCTCGAAGCCCACCAACTGGGTGAGGTACTGCTGTTCGATGGTGTCGCCGTTGGGCTCGTAGGCGCTGTCGAGCACCATCGCGCGCACGCGGTCCGGGAAGAGCGTGGCGTACACACCGCCCAGATAGGTGCCGTACGAGATACCCAGGAAGCTCATCTGCTCATCGCCGAGGCCCGCGCGAATCCGGTCCATGTCGCGAGCGGTGTTGGCGGTGGAATAGAACTTCAGTGTGTCGCCGTAGTTGGCCTTGCAGCCGTCGATGAAGCCTTGGTCGGCTTCGTCCAGCAGCGCCTGTTCCTCAGGCGTGTCGGGCGTGTCATCGAGATAGAGGTGGGCATCTTGGAAGGCGTCATCAACGCACTCGATGCCGCCGCTACGGTCGACACCGCGTGGGTCGAAGCCGACGATGTCGAACTTCGTCAGGCCCAACTCGCTCTGGATCACGCTGCCGCTGACGGCAATCGGCTCGAAGCCCGATCCCCCCGGGCCGCCTGGGTTGAACAGGACTGCGCCCTGGCGTTCGTCCGTAGCAGGTACCCGAACGAGGGCGACATCGAGCGTGTCGCCGCTGGGTGCGTCGTAGTCCAGGGGCACGGCCAGCGTGGCGCACTCCAGCACCGGGTCGTCGGCGAGTTCGTCGGTGCACTTTCCCCAGTCGATCAATGCGGCTGATACCGGGTCGGTGGACGGCACATCGGTTGTTGCCGCACCGGGGTCGCCGGCCGTCGCCGCTGATGCCGATTCGGAGGTGACCGTCGTGCGATCCTTGACCGAGACGCCGTTGTCATTGCTGCAGCCAGCGGCAAGAACCGCCACGGCCGAAATGATGGTGACCAGTGGACGCTTCGCCTGCATGTCGCCACGGTAGTAGCCGCCATCGCTTCGGCAACAGCAGGTGATTGGGTTTTCGAGCATGGGACTCATTGGTCAACCGATGACGCTGGGTTAGTCACGGTCTGACTATTGTTCACTCGTGCGCAGATCGTCTCGGCTCCTCATCGTCTCGGCCGCCATGTTGAGTGTCGTCGGCGCCTCGTGCGGCTCGGACGAGAAGGGCGCTGCCGCAACGAGCACCGGTGACGTCACGGTGTTCGCTGCTGCCTCCCTGACGGCTGCATTCACCGAGATCGGTGACGCATTCATGGCGGCGAATCCTGACGCGAAGGTGACCTTCAACTTTGCGGCGTCATCGGAACTGGTCACACAGATCGGCGAGGGTGCTCCGGCGGATGTGTTCGCCTCCGCCGACATGGGCAACATGAGGAAACTGACCGACGCCGGCAACAACGCCACAGCGCCACAGGTTTTCGCCACCAACTCGCTGGCGATCATCGTGAACCCGGGCAACCCGAAAGGAATTGTCGGCGTTGCCGATCTGGCTGACGAGAATCTGATCCTGGTCGTCTGCGCTCCCGAAGTTCCCTGCGGCAAGTACGCAGCACAGATCTTCGAATCCGCCGGTGTGACGGTGACCCCGAAGTCGTTGGAGGAGAACGTCAAGGCCGTCGTCAGCAAGGTCACCTTGGGTGAAGCCGATGCAGGCATCGTCTACACGACCGACGTGAAAGCCGCCGGCGCCAAGGCTGCAGGTGTGGAGATTCCGGCCGACATCAACGTGGTGGCCGAGTACCCGATCGCTGTCACCAAGGAAGCAGCGAACGTCAGGGGTGCGCAGGCGTTCATCGATTTCGTCAACGGTGCACAAGCCCAGAAGATTCTGGCCTCGTGCGGCTTCCTGGCGCCATGAGCCGGGGCCGGGGCAGCCGCGTCCGTCTTCCTGCCCCGGTGTTGGGCCTGGCAGTCGTCGCATTGTTGTTCTTCGCGTTGCCGCTCATCGGTCTGCTCTGGCGAGCACCGTGGTCGAATGCGTGGGGTTACCTCACCGAGGGCGACGCGCGCGCGGCGCTGCGGTTGTCGTTGATCTGTTCGCTGTGGGCGACGTTGCTGTCGGTCGTGTTCGGTGTGCCGCTGGCGTGGCTGCTTGCCCGGGTCGAGTTCCCCGGCCGTGGTGCGGTGCGGGCCTTGTGTACGTTGTCGATGGTGCTGCCGCCAGTGGTTGGTGGCGTTGCTTTGTTCTTCGCGCTCGGCCGACGCGGCTTGGTCGGGCAGTATCTCGACCGCTGGTTCGACGTCCGTCTACCGTTCACCACCGCGGGTGTGGTGGTCGCCCAGACGTTCGTGGCCATGCCCTTCTTGATCATCACTGTCGAGGCCGCCTTGCGGCAACTCGACCAGCGCGTCGAGGATGCGTCGCGCACTCTCGGAGCGTCGCCTTGGTACACGTTCCGGCGGGTCACACTGCCCGCAATCCGCCCTGCGCTCGTCGCCGGCGCAGTCCTTGCGTGGGCTCGCGCACTCGGAGAGTTCGGCGCCACCATCACCTTCGCCGGCAACTTCCCGGGCACCACTCAGACAATGCCCCTGGCGGTGTACCTCGCGCTGGAGAGCAACCCAGAGCAGGCGATCGTGTTGGCGTTGCTGTTGATCGCAATCTCGTTTGCCGTGCTCGTGGGGCTGCGCGACCGCTGGTTCGGGCGCAGCGACCGGTCATCCACCACGGTGCTCGCGTGACGCTGTCGGCATCCCTCTCGTTGCAGTTGGGAACGCTCGATCTGCAGGCCGACCTCGAGGTCGAGCCCGGTGAGCTGCTGGCCTTGCTCGGTCCGAACGGTGCGGGCAAGAGCTCGCTGTTGCGTTGTCTCGGCGGGCTTGAACCCATCGTTGCGGGCCGCATCGTCATTGATGATCTGGTTGTGGACGAACCATCCACCGACACCTTCGTGGAACCGGAGAACCGGCCGATCGGGTTCGTGTTTCAGAACTACCTGCTGTTCGAGAACATGACGGTGCTGGAGAACGTTGCCTACGGTCTCCGTGCCCGCAAGACCCCGAAGGCCGACGCCCGTCGCACTGCCCGTCAGTGGATCGAGCGGGTCGGGCTGTCGGAGTATGCCGACCAACGACCGCGTTCTCTGTCCGGCGGGCAGGCGCAGCGGGCGGCGCTCGCTCGTGCGCTCGCAACCAATCCGCGGGTGTTGCTGCTCGACGAACCGCTGGCCGCGCTCGACGCCGGCACGCGTAGCAGCGTCCGTCGCGACCTGCGCCGGCATCTGGCGACCTTCGACGGCATGCGGGTCCTCGTGACACATGATCCGGTGGATGCGTACGCACTGGCCGACCGAGTCGCCATTCTGGACGCAGGCCGCATCGTCCAGGTCGGCACGCTCGCGGAGGTGACCGCTCACCCGCGCTCGCGGTACGTAGCAGACCTCGTCGGCGTGAACCTGGTCAACGGTGTGGTTGCCGATGGCGTGCTCACCACCGAGGCCGGGGCGCATGTCGTCATCGCCGACGCACAGCCCGGCCCTTCGTTCGCAGTGATCCGCCCGCCGTCGATCTCGCTGGTGCGCGAGAAGGTGGCTCGTTCCAGCGCCCGCAACACGTGGGTCGGAACGATCGCGGAAGTCGACAGGCTCGGTGATCGCGTGCGTGTCGGCATCGAGGGTCAACTTCCGCTGACGGCCGAGATCACCGCAGCGGCCCTCGACGTGCTGCAGTTGCAGCCCGGCGACGAGATCCATGCCTCCGTGAAGGCCACCGACATCGAGGTCTACCCGGCGTGAACTCTGCCCAGGTGACACCGTGGTGAACGTGGCCCGCGCGAGTGACCAGTTGCTGCTGGGAGAGTGGGCGTGCCTCGGCATTCTCTACCCCGCCCCGACGCACGGCTTTGCGATTGCAGCGCGGCTGAAGCCGGACGGCGATGTCGGTCGTGTGTGGTCGCTGTCGCGGGGGCTGACCTATCGCTCGCTGGACCAGTTGGCAGCGAGGGGTTACCTGCAGCCAGTTGGTGAGGAGCCAGGCATCGCAGGTGGCAACCGCACGATTCTTGCGGCCACGCGCACCGGTCGCGCGCAGTTGCGCAAGTGGCTGGCCACCCCCGTCACGCACCTTCGTGACGTGCGCAGCGAACTGTTGCTGAAACTGATCGTCGCCGACATCTGCGAGATCGACATCAGCCGGATGTTGGACATCCAGCATGCGCACATCACTCGGATGGCCGAGGTCATGACGCGTCGAGCCCAAGCGGACCCCAATGGTGTGGTGGCGCTGTGGCGCGTCGAATCCGCGAACGCGGCACTGCGCTTTCTGGAGCGCGTGCCGCGTTCGCGTGACTAGCGCTGTCAGTCAGACGGCGCGGCCGAGGAACTTGAGGAATTCGGTCTGCAGGTCGTCGCCGTCGGCTGCCTCGATCTTCGGCCCGAACACGCCCGGCTGGCGGATCATGGCGTCCATCGGCTTCAAACCGGAATAGGCGGCTGCGACAGCGTCTGCGTTGATCTGCTCGTCGCCGCCAACGGCGCGAGCGAGGTCCCAGGTGTGGACGAGAAGGTCGGTGGTGACGAAGCGACCGAGGACCTGCGCTGCCGGCATCGGGCCGAACGGACCGGCGACGTTCGTGCTCAGGTCGGCGCTGTTGACGGCCGCGAGCAGTGCCGACAGCGACGAATTCCACGTTTCGACCGGCTGGGCGGTGTCAACGGCCGCCGGCTCGGTTTCGGTGAGGGCAGCCGTGAGACCGTTGAAGTTCGTGGTGATGTGGCCGACGATGTCGGCAGCTGTCCACCCCTCGCACGGTGCGGCATTGCCCCAGCTGTCGGCCGGTGCAGCCTGCACGCGGGCATCGAAATCGTTGGCGAGTGCGGTAACGCGTTGGATGATCTCTTGGCTCATTGGAGGGACCGTACACCAGTAGCGTGAGATCACCTTCATGGCCCGGGTGGCGGAATTGGCAGACGCGGGGGGCTTAAACCCCCCTTCCCGAAAGGGAGTGCGGGTTCGAACCCCGCCCCGGGCACAGCTCTGAGCTGGTGTTATGT
>Ga0209181_10008272_pt1 | contig 13998 bp, 12 predicted proteins | sample MAT05_FD_187208 | JGI IMG/M metagenome (GOLD analysis project Ga0209181, IMG submission 187208) | Freshwater microbial communities from Lake Fryxell liftoff mats and glacier meltwater in Antarctica - MAT-05 (SPAdes) (version 2) | ecosystem: Environmental > Aquatic > Freshwater > Ice > Liftoff... | reverse complement strand
GCGTGATAGGGGGCGCCGGGGAACTCGATGCGGAGAGGGCGAGACATTTGTAAAGCTTACGGGCGGAGGGGGCAAAAGGCAAGACCTGACCCCTAAAAGTTGAGGAGGGCTTGCGCCGGGGCGGGGCACGCGGCCCGGTTGGCCCCAAACCTGCCAGAAGATGACCCGCGTTGTGCCCGCTTCTCTTGCCTTCACCCATCCGACTTGGCGCATAAGCTGTTCCCGAACTGCCATCTCCCCGAAGCTCGACTGCCCGCCGAGCATTCGGGCCCCGACGCCGCACTGGGAAACCCACATGTCTGACCTGTCCCAGCCCCCGCAAGACAAACTGCCACTGGAGTTCAGCCTCTTCGCGTGGCCGACGCCTGAATTCGCGGCCTACCCGGCGCCTGCGGTGCCGCTGGCGCCGCCTGACTGCACGCTGGAAGGCATCAACGGCAAGTTGATCGAAGGGCAGCTGAGTCTCTTCGACACCGAACGCGGGGTGATGCAGTTGCGCATGCCGGGGCAGCGCAAGCCGTTGCCGCTGCGCATGGACCAGTTCCGCCGCCTGAAGCTGCATGAGCCACTGCTGCCGGCCGAGCCGCACGCAGACACCAACGGGCTGCCACACCTGCCACGCCTGCCGCGTCTGCCCTTCACGATCGAGATGAAAGGCAGCCCGCCGTGGCAGGGGTCGACCGTCGGCCACCACGAAGAAGCCTGGGGCATCTTCCTGTTCGAGCCCCTTGACAACGCCATGGGCCCGCCGGGCCAGTTGCGACGCTGGTTCGTGCCGCGTTCGGCCTACGTGCGTGCCGAAGTCGGCATGCTCATCGGCGCGGCGCTGGTCGAACAGCACTCGGTCACGCCCGATCAAATTCACGAGGCGCTGGGCGAGCAAGAATCCCTGCGCGGCCGCAAGCTGGGCGACATGCTCGTGGTCAGGCAGGTCATCACGCCCGATGAGCTGGCAGAGGCCATCGAGGCGCAGGCGCGCATGCCCATGGTGCGCATCGGCGAGGCACTCACGGCGCTGGGTTTCATCACGCAGACGCAGCTGGACGCAGCCCTCTTGCAGCAGAGCGAAGACCGCACCGTGCCTCTGGGTGAGCTGCTGGTGCGCAAGGGTCTGGTCACGCGCGTCGACCTGCAAACGGCGCTGGCGCGCAAGATGGGCTACCCGCTCGTCGACGTGCTGCAGTTCCCTGCCGACGCCGAAGCCTTGGGGCGGGTGCCGTACCCGGTGGCCGTGCGTTTGGTGGCGCTGCCCTTGATGATGGCCGCGGGCCGCATGGTGGCGGCGCTGGAAGACCCCAGCGACCGAAAGAAGATCGACGAGCTGGAGTTCGCCGCGCAATGCAAGGTGGTGCCCGTGCTGTCGCGCGCCGGCGTGCTGCTGGGCGCCATCGACCGCGCCTACGAAAAGATGGGCGCCGCCGAGTTTTCACCCGGTCGCTACTACGACCCCGACAAGCCCATCGAGTTTGACCCCGGCGATGCCAGCAAGCTGCTGGCCAGCATGGAAAAGGTCGACGCCCATGTCGACGACAGCGACGACAAGGTGCTGGAGCAGAGCGACAACACGCTCGTGCGCCTGATCAACCAGATGATTCTGGAAGCGCACACGCAAGGTGTCTCAGACATCCACGTGGAATGCGCGCCGGGGCGCGAGAAGGTGCGCATCCGCTTCCGCCGCGACGGCCAGTTGCGGCCCTACCTGGAGCTGCCGCACACCTACCGCAGCGCACTCATCGCGCGGCTGAAGATCATGTGCGACCTCGACATCAGCGAGCGCCGCAAGCCGCAGGACGGCAAGATCAATTTCTCGAAGTTCGTGCAGGGCGTGAAGCTCGAACTGCGCATCGCCACCATTCCGACGCAGAACAATCTCGAAGACGCCGTGCTGCGGCTGTTGACCAGCAGCAAGCCGCTGCCGCTGGACAAGCTGGGGCTGACGGCGGCCAACCTGCAGCGCCTGCAGGCTGCTTCACGCCGGCCCTACGGCATGCTGCTGTGCGTGGGCCCCACGGGTTCTGGCAAGACGACCACGCTGCACTCGGTGCTGGCCGCCATCAACACCCCCGAGCGCAAGATCTGGACCGCCGAAGATCCGGTGGAAATCACCCAGGCCGGCCTGCGCCAGGTGCAGGTGAACCCACGCATCGAGTGGACCTTCGCGAAAGCGCTGCGCGCCTTCCTGCGCGCCGACCCGGACGTCATCATGGTCGGAGAGATCCGCGATGGCGAAACAGCGCAGGTGGCCATCGAGGCCAGCCTCACCGGCCACCTGGTGATGAGCACGCTGCACACCAACAGCGCGCCCGAGACCGTGACGCGCCTGCTCGACATGGGCATGGACCCCTTCAACTTCGCCGACGCGCTGCTGGGCGTGCTGGCGCAGCGGCTGGTGCGCCGGCTATGCACCCATTGCGGCACCAGCCGGCCCGCCACGGCAGAAGAAGAGCAAGAGCTGCTGCAGGACTACCTGCACGCCTTCGGCGAAATGCAGCCACGCCCGGAGGCTGAAGACGTGATGGCCGATTGGCGCAAACGGTTCGGCAAGTCAGGCAAGTTGATGCAGTGCCAGGCGCCGGGCTGCGAAAAGTGCGGCGGCACGGGGTTTCGCGGCCGTGCTGCGCTGCACGAGCTGATGATGGTCAGCCGCGGCATGCGCCAGCTCATCCAGAGCGGGCAACGCGCCGATGAACTGCAACGCCTGGCACTTTCCGAAGGCATGCGCACGCTGCGCCAGGACGGCATCGAAAAGGTGCTGGCCGGGCTGACGGTGATCGAGGAAGTGCGCGCCAACTCCTGAGGCCTTGAGGCGACGTAGCGCGGTCGGCTGGTCTCGAACCGGCCCGACTGCGGCAACCCTGCGCGCGTGCAGACCCCGTTTCTATGTCAAAACGAGAAACGGCGTCGGTCATGCCCGGCTTGTCCGATCAGGGTTTGCCGCAGGAAGCCAAGCCGGGGGGCACTACCTAGCATGCCGAGGCGTCGCACCGGGGCGGGCATCACCGATGCCAGCCGGTGCACCCCAGGCCACCCCCGGAGGAAATTTCCATGAGCACATTGACGTTGACCGTCAACGGGCAGTCCGTGAACCGCGCCGTGCAGCCGGCGACCCTGCTGGTGAACTTCTTGCGCGAAGAGTTGCGCCTGACCGGCACCCACCTGGGTTGCGACACCGGCCAATGCGGCTCGTGCACCGTGCTTGTCGACGGCCGCGCGGTCAAGTCCTGCTCGATGCTGGCGGTGCACGCCAGCGGCCATGCCGTCACCACCATCGAAGGCGTGGCCGCGGCCGACGGCGCCATGCACCCCATGCAGACGGCCTTCAACGAATGTCACGGACTGCAGTGCGGCTTTTGCACACCGGGCATGGTGATGAGCGCCATCGATCTGGTGCAGAACCACGACCACAGCAGCGAAGCCAAGATTCGCGAAGCCCTGGAAGGCAACTTCTGCCGCTGCACGGGTTACCAGAACATCGTCAAGGCCGTGCAGCAAGGCGCTGCGGCCATGGCAACGACTGCCGCCTGATTGCAGCCTGAAGACCGCCTGAAAACCGCCTGAACCCCGCCTGAACGGAACAAATCCATGAACGCAAGACAAGGTTTCATCGGCCAGAGCGTGCTGCGCCGAGAAGACGCGCGCTTTCTCACCGGGCGCGGCCAGTACACCGACGACATCATCCTGCACGGCCAGACCTACGGCGTCTTCCTGCGCAGCCCGCATGCGCATGCCAACATCGTGAAGCTGGACACCAGCGCCGCGGCGAAGGCGCCGGGCGTGCTGGGCATCTTCACTGGCGAGCACTTCAAGGCGGTCGGCGGCCTGCCCTGCGGCTGGCTCATCAACAACATCGACGGCACGCCGATGAAGGAGCCCAAGCACCCGGTCATCGCCGACGGAAAAGTGCGCTATGTCGGCGACCGCGTCGCGCTGGTGGTGGCCGAAACAAATGAGCAGGCGCGCGCCGCGACGCAGCTGATCGAGGTCGAATACGACGTGCTGCCGGCTTACATCGACATGGCCCAGCCCGCCAAGGCCGGCGCCGCGCTGCATGTGGAATCGCCCGACAACCGCTGCTACCAGTGGCAGATCGGCGACGCCGCCGGCACCGAAGAAGCATTGAAGAACGCGGCCCACGTCGTCACCTTGAGCTTTCGCAACAACCGTCTGGTGCCCAACGCCATCGAGACGCGCGCCGCCAACGCGGCCTGGAACCCCAGCGACGACAGCTACACGCTGTACGTCAGCAACCAGAACCCGCATGTCGAACGCCTGCTGATGTGCGCCTTCGTGCTGGGCATCCCCGAGCACAAGATGCGCGTGGTGGCACCCGATGTCGGCGGCGGGTTCGGCAGCAAGATCTTCCTCTATGGCGAAGAAACGGCGCTCGTCTGGGCCAGCAAGCAGATCCGCCGCCCCATCAAGTGGACGGCCGAACGTTCCGAAGCCTTCCTGTCCGATGCCCACGGCCGCGACCACCTGACGACGGCGCAACTGGCGCTGGACAAGGACTACAAGTTCATCGGCTTCAAGGTCGACACCACGGCCAACATGGGTGCCTACCTCAGCACCTTTGCAAGCGCGGTGCCCACGATCCTGTACGCCACGCTGCTGGCCGGGCAGTACGCCACGCCGAAGATCAGCTGCACGGTGACGGCGATGTTCACCAACACGAGCCCGGTGGACGCCTACCGCGGCGCCGGCCGGCCCGAGGCCACCTACACGGTGGAACGTATCGTCGAGACGGCCGCGCGTGAATTGGGCATCGACCCCGGCGAGCTGCGCCGCCGCAACTTCATCCGCACGTTCCCCTACGCCACGCCCGTGGGCCTGACCTACGACATCGGCGACTACGACGCGACCATGAACCGCGCCGAAGAACTGGCCGACGTGCAGGGTTTTGCGGCGCGCCAGGCCGCCAGCGAAGCCAAGGGCCTGAAGCGCGGCATGGGCTACAGCGCCTACATCGAGGCCTGCGGCATTGCGCCGTCTTCGGTAGCGGGCGCCCTCGGCGCACGTGCCGGCCTGTTCGAGGCCGGCGAAGTGCGCGTGCACCCCACCGGCAAGGTCACCGTCTTCACCGGCAGCCACAGCCACGGCCAGGGCCACGAAACCACCTTCGCGCAGGTGGTGGCCGACAAGCTGGGCATCCCGCTGGACGACATCAGCATCGAACACGGCGACACCGGCAAGGTGCTGTTCGGCATGGGCACCTACGGCAGCCGCTCGCTGGCAGTGGGCGGCACCGCCATCGTGAAGGCGCTGGACAAGGTGATTGCCAAGGGCAAGAAGATCGCCGCGCACCTGATGGAAGCGGCCGACACCGACGTGGTTTTCGAGAACGGCGTCTTCAAGGTGGAAGGCACCGACAAGAGCGTGCCGTTCGCCAGCGTCAGTTTGACGGCCTATGTGCCGCACAACTTCCCGCACGACAAGCTGGAACCGGGGCTGAACGAAAACGCCTTCTACGACCCCAGCAACTTCACCTACCCCGCCGGCACCTACATCTGCGAGGTGGAAATCGACCCCGCCACCGGCGTGGTGCGCATCGACCGCTTCACCGCCTGCGACGACTTCGGCAACGTCATCAACCCGATGATCGTCGAGGGCCAGGTGCACGGCGGCCTGGCGCAGGGCCTGGGCCAGGCGCTGCGGGAAGACTGCGTCTACGACCCCGAGAGCGGCCAGTTGCTCACCGGCAGCTACATGGACTACGCCATGCCGCGCGCCGACGACTTCCCGCAGTTCACCGTGGAAACGGTGAAGGGCACGCCCTGCACCCACAACCCGCTGGGCGTGAAGGGCTGCGGCGAGGCCGGCGCCATCGGCAGCCCGCCGGCGCTGATCAACGCCATCTGCCATGCGCTGTCCATCAAGGACATGCCGATGCCGGCCAGCCCGCACAACGTGTGGAAAGCCATCCAGGCCGCTAAATGAATCCCCCCCGAAGCGCCTGCAGCGCCTCCCCCCCAGGGGGGCGCCCCCAGCGGCCCGGCGAAGCCGGTTCCGCGGCGGCCGCTTGATCGCGTCGTCTCATTCAGAGAGCAAGGAATCCCCATGCAAGCATTTGCCTACAGCACCCCCAGCAGCGTGGCCGACGCCGTGAAGGCCGCGGCACAAGAAGACAGCACGTACATGGCCGGTGGCCAGACGCTGCTGCAGTCGATGAAGCTCGGGCTCATCGCGCCTTCGGCGGTCATCGACCTGTCGTCGCTGGCTGAACTGAAGGGCATCTGCCGCGACGGCAACGCCATCGTCATCGGCGCCGGCACGACGCACGCGGAAGTGGCGGCGTCGAAAGAAGTGCAGGCCGCCATTCCGGCGCTGGCCGACCTGGCCAGCCACATCGGCGACCGCCAGGTGCGCAACCGCGGCACCCTCGGCGGCAGCCTGGCCAACAACGACCCCGCCGCCTGCTACCCGGCCGCCGTTCTGGGCCTGGGCGCCACGGTGCACACGAACCAGCGGAAGATCAGTGCGGATGACTTCTTCGTCGGCGTCTACACCACGGCGCTGAGCGAGGGAGAAGTGATCACCGCGGTGAGCTTTCCCATCCCGGAGAAGGCGGGATGGCAGAAGTTCAAGCAGCCGGCCAGCCGCTTCAGCCTGGTAGGCGTGTTCGTGGCCCAGGGCCCAGCCGGTGTGCGGGTGGCCGTGACAGGCGCAGGCGCCAGCGGCGTGTTCCGCGCCAGCGGGCTGGAAGCCAAGCTGACCAGCGACTTCAGCGCCGCCGCGCTGGCGGGCGCCACGGTGTCGGCCGATGAGTTGAACAGTGACCTGCACGGCAGCGCCGAATACCGCGCCGCGCTGATCCCGGTGCTGGCGGGGCGCGCCATCGGCTGAAGGCAAAGCGCGCGCATACCGGCTTCAGACGCCGCCTGCGGGCGGCGTCTTGCGTTTCGACGCACTTTCAGCCGCTGTGGCCCCGCCGCAGCAGTGCGCCAGCAGTGCGCCCGCGGCCAACGGCGTGCGCCGTGTTCAGCGGGCAGGCCTGCCCCTCTGAACGAGGGACGCTACGCCGAAGCGCGTATTCGCCGACGTGGCCCGGTCGGCTGCAATGGCTGCATCGCACCGCCAGTCTTGGAGCACCCTGCCATGCGCCCTCTCCTCGCCCGCCTTCTTGCTTCTTCGCTGCTGGCACTGGCCGCGGCCACAGCCCATGCCGAACCCGTCACGCTGGGCTACAGCAGCACCTCGACGGCACGCCACGAGTTCTTCGTCGATGACCCCGTGGTCACGGCCGAAGTGCAGATTCGCGGCAGCAGCGGCAGCTGGTCGCTGCAGCGTGGCGTCAGCAAGCGAGTGACCCTTGCAGACGTTTTCTTGTCCACCGGGCCGGCGGTCGCCGCCTGCTGCCAGGCTGAAGTGCACGACTTCGTCTTCGGCCTCAAGGTCGCCGGCATCACGCAGCAGATGACAGCCGCGGTGCGGATGACGGAAATCGCCAACGACCAGTACCAGTTCGACATGCTGGACCGGCCTGAGGTCTTCTTCGACCTCGTCAGCCTCGGCGTGCTGTCGGTGGATGTGTGGTCCTTTGCCTTTCAGCTGCGCGCCAACAACCCGTTCTACAACGCCAGCTATGTTTTCGCCGGCGTGCGGCTGAGCGAGCGGGTGCAGGCCGTGCCGCTGCCCGCGACGCTGGCGCTCGCCTCGCTGGGGCTCGTGATGCTGAACCTGCAGCGCACGCGACGCCGCGCCTGATTCAGGCCGGCGCCGCCAGCGGCACCGCCAGCGAGAACACGCTGCCGCGCTCCGGCACCGAACGCACGGCCAGCGTGTGGCTCAGCAGATCGGGCTGCTTGCGCGCCAGGGCAAGACCCAGGCCCTGGCCGCTGCCGTCATGGCTTTCGCGGTCGCGGTCATCGAAACGGCGGTAGGCGATGAAGATCTGCGGCAGTTGCTCGGCCGCGATGCCCGGGCCGGTGTCGAACACCTGAAACAGCAGCTGCCCGCCACGCCGGCGCGCCGCCAGCAGTACGCCACCGCGTTCGGTGTGGCGCACGGCATTCGACACGAGGTTGTCGATGATCGACTGCAGCATCTTCGGGACGCTGTGGACCCGCGCGGCATGCACTCGCGCTTGGGTCTGCATGCGCAGCCGCAGCCCCTTGTCCTGCGCTTGCAGGCCGAAATGCGCCGCCACCGCAGACATCACCTCGTCCACCGCGATGCTGCGCAGCGAGACCCGGGCTTCGCCGGCCTCCAGCCTTGACAGTTGGAGCAGCCTCGTGAGCTGGCTGCTCATCGCGCGCATGGCGGCGTCCATCGGCGCGCACAGTTCAGCCAGCGCCTGCGGCGAGAGTTCGTCTTCGCGCAGCCCGCGCAGCACCCGCAGGTGCAACGCCAGCGCGTGCACCGGCTGGCGATCACCGATCAGGCCAGCGTGAACAGCACGGCGGCCATCCTGGGCCTGACGCCGGGCTCGACGGGTGCGGCCACGGTATCGAGCGGCGGGATGTGGACGGTTGCCGGCGCCCTGATCGTGGGCAACGGCGGCAGCGCCACTTTCAATGTGCAAAACGGTGGCCAGGCACGCGCCGGGCAGGCAGACATCGGCTTCATCGGCAACGGCGCCTTGACGGTGGCCAGCAGCAACCCGGCAGCACGCTCGACGCTGGACGTGACGGGCGCGCTGCGGATCTTCAACGGCACGCTGTCGGTGCAGAGTGGCGGCAGCGTCACCAGCCGCAGTGCGGCGGTCGGCGAAGCCAGCGGTGGAGGCAGTGGAGCGGGCACCTCCCTGGCGAACGTCGCATCATTCAACAACCTGGCAGCGCGCTGGACCCTGGCCGATGCGCTGACCGTCGGCGCCAGCGCGGCGGGACGGCTGGACCTCACCGGCAACAGCCAGGTCGAGGCGGGCACGATGGTCATCGGCAGTGGCGCAGCCGGCACCGTCACGCTGTTCCGATCCAGCGGCCTGAACCCGAGCCTGAACGTGAACGGCCTGCTGCAGGTGGGCACCGGCAATCAGGGCAACCTGGCCATCGGCGACGGCGCCACGGTGAGCGCGGCCGCGGCACGCATCGGCTCGGGCGCGTTCGGCGCGCTGGGCGTGGTGGGCGTGGGGGCCGGCGCGCGCTGGGACATTGCGGGCGCGCTGGAAGTTGGGTCCAAGACCAACCTGCTGAACGACACGCTGCGCGGGCGCCTGGTCGTCAACGCAGGCTCCAGCGTCGTTGCCGGCGGACTTCTGACGGTGGGCGTTTCGGGCCGGGTCGAACAAACCGGCGGCTTGTTCTCCGTGGGCCAGGTGTCGAGCGACAGCCAGGGTGTGTACGACTGGCGCGACGGCACCTTCCAGATCACCGGGCCCGCCGGCGCCACGCTCGGCGTCACACGTTACCTGCCGGGCACGCTGGTGCTGTCGAACACGCAGCGGCTGGATGTGACGCACACGCTCGACATCGGCAGCGGCACGGTGGTGCTGGCCAGCAGCCAGGCGGGTGTGCGCGCCGGCACCCTGGACCTGCGCGGCGGCCAGATCGTCGGCAACCTGCTGGACGTGGGCGCCAGTGGCGCGCTGGTGGGCTTCGGCACCGTCACCAGCAAGGTCGTCCATGCCGGCACGCCCGTCATCGCCCGCGGTGGCACGCTGGCCGTGGGCAACCTGAACGACGTGGCCGGCTACAGCGGCGGTGGCCGGTTGCAGGCCGATGCCGACGCGCGGCTGATCGTGCAGTCGGCCGGGAAATCGCGCAGTTGGGGCCGGTCCAGCTTGCCGCGGGCTCGACGCTGCAGTCGATCAACGGCCTGCATCTGCAGTCGGGCGGCGTGCTCGACAGCAGCGGCAACGCCAGCGTCGTCGGGCGCTTCCAGAACGACGGCTTCGTCGCCGCGTCGGCCACCGCCGGCCACTGGCTGAGCTTCAACGATGCCATCAGCGGCACCGGCAACTTCAGTGGCAACGTGCGCTTCCACCAGGGCTACAGCCCCGGCGGCGATGCGACGGCGCAGGTCAGCTTCGGCCAACTGGGTTTGCTCAGCAGCACCAGCTTGAACCTGGACGTTGCGGGGCCCGGCGCGCCGGGCGGCGCCCCTGGCTTCGATCAGCTCAACCTGAGCGGCGCCGCCTGGCTGGACGGCAGCCTGAACATCGCCTTTGCGCCCGGATTTCTGGCCGCAGAGGGCCAGAGTTTCGTGCTCATGACCTGGGCCGGTTACAGCGTGCGTTCGACAGCGTGGCCGTCAGCGGCCTTGCGCCTGCCTTCTACGGTGCGCTGGACTACGGCAACAGCGAGTTGCGCCTGACCGTGGCCGTGGTGCCCGAGCCCGGCAGCTGGGCGATGCTGCTCGCGGGGCTGGCCGCTTTCGGCTTCGTGGCGCGGCACCGCCGGCAGGGGCTGGCGGTGAAGGCCTGAGCGATCTGCCTTCCGGGCAGTCGCGGCCTGCGCACTGCTCTTCTGGCCGTCGAGGCGGAATGGTCCCTTGAAGAGCGTCTGCCGCAGAGCGGGGTTCGGCTTTCAAATGCGCTGTTCATGGACGCGGGTGGGTGGCCCGATCGCTGTTGGATCAACGAAGCCGCCGCCATCGACTTCCCCGCCCCACCATGAACCGTGCTGCTCAAGCGCCGTTCGCAGAGTCCAGCGCCTGCCGCAGCGCCAGCGCCTCGGCCAACCATGCCGGCAGGTGGTGCTGCACGACGTCCCAGATGATTTCGGCGTCGATGGCGAAACAGTGGTGCGCGATCAGGTCGCGCAGCCGGGCCGGCGCGGAGCGATGGGCCGGCGCAAGCTTCAGGCGCAGCAGCTCCGGCAACTGTTTGATCGCTTCGCCGATGACCTGCAGGTTGAACAGCACCGCGTCGAACACGGCTTCGTCGGACGCGAAGGCGGACATGCTGCGACCGGCTGTCAGGCGGCCGATCTTCTGCACTCTGGCGATCAGATCGTCCAGGTACAGCAGCGGATCACGCGACAGGGATCAGGTCCTGCTCGACCCGCAAGCGCGCGCGCGGCTTCAGGCCTTTGCGGGTCACGAGGTCCACGCGGCGGCCGAGCAGCATCTCGAGGCTGTCCTTCAAGCCGAAGTAAGCGTCGTACGATGCCGGGCCGATGAACTCCACCAGCACGTCCACATCGCTGTCGTCGCGAAGTTCGTCGCGTGCGGCCGAGCCGAACAGCGCGAGCTGCTGCGCGCCGAAGCGCTGCGCCAGCGCTGCGCGGTGTCGGCCGAGCAACAGCAGGATGTCGTCGCGGTTGATGGTGGACATGGTGGCAATGGCCGGGGTTGGAAGCGCTGCAGCCAATTGTCGTGCAGCACCGCGGCGCGGGCAACGCCACTCGCACGGCGAGCCGGTACGACGACCGGCTGGCGGTCGAGCCCGCTGGACGCCGCGCGCGGTGTTGCGCGACGCCTGCGCCGAGCACCAGCGCCGGGGGCTCGGACATGGCCACAGCAAGCGGTTTGTCGTGATCCCGAAGCGCAGCCACTGGCCGCAGTGGCGTGAGTCGCGGGCTCTAAAGCACTACCCTGACCGCTGACACGCGCGCTAAAGCAGCCCGTCAGCGGGCCTTGATGGGGGCAGTACCGCGGTTCTCAACGCGGTTCTCAGCGACACCGAGAGCGGCTGCGCCAGCTTTAATCGAGCGGCATCTTGCCGGGGTGACTTATCCGGATGTGGTTGCCGACGAAACTGCGCGACTTGGTGAAATCGCAATACGGACACTTGAAGACGCCCGGCGCCAGATCCACCTTCGACTGACTGCTGGCGGCCCTGCGCTGGAGCAGCACCGAGGTCTGGCTCGCCGTCGCTGTGCTCGTCCCGCCGATGTCGCGGTAATTCACGCGCAGCGGAATGCCCAATTCGCGGCAGATCGGCCACTCGTGCATGGCCATGTTGTCGGCCTCGATCCGCAGGCTGAACCCGGTCACCGGCTGGAAGGCCTCCAGTTCCTCAACGGTCAACAGGAAGCCGCCATCCGGATTCATCAGCGGGTCGCTCATGGCCAGCCCCTTCTGGCCCATCCCCTTCTTCTCCCACACTTCCACGGCCCGCTTCTGGATCGATTGCGCCAACGACGCGCCGAGCGCGCCGCCGCCGCTGACCTTCTTGGAGATCAACTCCGTCGGGCCCTCGGGGTGCAGCAGCGGATCGGCCTTCGCAAGGTTTTTCTGTGGGATCTTGACCTGCGGCTTGGCGATCCCGCCCTTCTGCTGCTTGTAGTGGTTGTCGAAGAAAAGAGGGTTGTCGATCCATTGCTTGGCATGACCGAGTTCGTGCAGCAGCGCGACCCGGTTGTCCATCCCCTCGACCGTGCCGCCGTGCCCCCGCAGGTCCTGCGGCGCGAAGTGAAGCTGATGAGGCTGCCGGACGATGCGGTCGAGCCGGCCGTCCAGGTCGATGAAGACAACCGGCACCTTCACCAGCTCGTCGGTGGCGGTGCTGTCGAAACACTGGTAGCCGCCGCGCATGCCCACGACGAGGATTTCCTTCGGGCTCGTCTCCACTGCATTCGCGAGCTGTCGAGCGGTGGCCGAGTCTTTCGCCCAACGTTTGGCGTCCCCGACCGCCTCGCGGGTCTCGGCGGCCGAATAGCACCCCTTGTAGCCAGCGCTTAAGACCCAGCTCTCCAGCGTGATGCCACAGAGCCTCTCGGCCTCGCTCTCGTCAAGGTACCTCAGTGCCATGTCGACCTCCGAGAATTCGATGGTGCGCAGCACCGCAACGCGCGCCATGCCGCGACAAAACAATGTAGCAGTTTTACTTCTGCATTCGTAAGCAAATGGCGTTTCACCGCCCTCCGTCGCTGTCATCGATGCGTCAGGCCGTGCAACGCATGCCACGCTGACACGAGCCCCACGGGAAACCCGCCAGCATCGCCGGCACGGGGCCGCTGCCAGAATGAGGCATGACCACCACCGAACTGCCCACCAGCATCGACGACACCGCAGCGCGCCTGCTGGCGCTGGACTACGTGCCCGAACGCGCGCTCGCCACGACCGTCTTCCTGGCGCTGAAGCTGCAACGGCCGCTGTTCCTGGAAGGCGAGCCCGGCACCGGAAAGACCGAGATCGCGAAAACGCTGGCGGCGATGCTGGGCCGGCCGCTGATACGCCTGCAATGCCACGAGGGCCTGGACCTGGCCGGCGCTGCCTATGAGTGGAACTACGCGCGGCAGATGCTCGAGATTCGCCTCGCCGAGAGCGGCCCCGGCCAACGCGAAGACCTGGCGCAAGAACTCTTCAGCGACCGCTTCCTGATCCGCCGCGCGCTGCTGCAGGCCATCGACCCGGCGCAGCCTGTGCCGCCGGTGCTGCTGATCGACGAACTCGACCGCGCCGACGAACCCTTCGAGGCTTTCCTGCTGGAGGTGCTTTCGGACTTCCAGATCACCATCCCCGAGTACGGCACGGTGAAGGCCGTGCACCCGCCCATCGTGGTGCTGACGAGCAACCGCACGCGCGAGATTCACGATGCCGTGAAGCGCCGTTGCCTCTATCACTGGGTGGGCTTTCCGGATGCCAAACGCGAGGCCGAGATCCTGGCGCGGCGCGTGCCCGGCGCGCCGCAGAAGCTGGCCGCCGAGATCGTGGCCTTCGTGCAGAAGCTGCGCAGCATCGAGCTCTACAAGCTGCCCGGCATTGCCGAGACCATCGAGTGGACCCGCGCGCTGATGCAGCTGGATGCGCTGGTGCTCGACCCCGAGACCGTCAACCAGACCCTGGGCGTGCTGCTGAAGTACCAGGACGACATCGCCAAGGTGCAGGGCAGCGAGACGGCGCGCTTGCTGACGCAGCTGCGCAGCGAAGCCCAGACGGCGCGCTGAGATGCGGCGCACTCTCATACCGGCAGCCCTGCTGGCTTGCGCAGGCCTCGTGCAGGCCGCCGGGACGTCAGCTTTGCAGCGTGTGTTCGACGACGCCGTGAAGGCGGGTTTCGCAGGCGAAGTGCTCGTGGGCGGCCTCGACGCAGTGCACTTCGAGGCCGTGGCGGGTGTGGCCGATCGCGAGCAGCGCCTGCCTCACCGCAGCGGGCAAGTCTGGCGGTGGGCCTCG
>Ga0209181_10008271_pt1 | contig 14000 bp, 16 predicted proteins | sample MAT05_FD_187208 | JGI IMG/M metagenome (GOLD analysis project Ga0209181, IMG submission 187208) | Freshwater microbial communities from Lake Fryxell liftoff mats and glacier meltwater in Antarctica - MAT-05 (SPAdes) (version 2) | ecosystem: Environmental > Aquatic > Freshwater > Ice > Liftoff... | reverse complement strand
TGAAAGCCATTGACGCCATTCATCTCGATTTTTTATATATAATGTTTTGGTTATTTGCATAAGAACCCATTTAGGAGATTACCAGTAGTCGTACTCACGCGGTTGACACTATTAAATTACACAGCTTTTCAATGAAGCGGCAACGGTTTGCATCGCGTCCCCGAAGGTGTTCTTCCCGAATGGGAAAGTCTCGCGAGCCCTTAGTGGGAAAGTCCCGCGAGTGGGCAGGCGTAGACTCTGCCTCGAGGCAGAAAACATACGATTCTCCAAAATGAGCGTAAACAAATTACTTGCCAATGTGTTGCACCGTGTCGCCGATGGCTTCCACTTCCTCGCCCTCGATGCGTACGCCTCCGATGGGCATTGGCTCACCATCGTGATCCCTGAAATACAGCGGCAATCCTTCGGCACGGTCGCCTGGGTAAACAACGGGATCCTGTCTTTGATGATGGATGTGAATATGCGGTTCACTCGTATTACCGGAATTGCCACACTGACCGATCATTTGCCCCTCTGTTACTTTTTCGCCAGTCTTAACGATGACACTTCCCTGTTTCAAGTGGGCTATCATGAGATATGTGCCTGTTTCCTCAAGTTGGATCATGATATGGTTACCTTCAGGGGCAAGATAGTTTTTGGAGAGCACCCCGGGTGTCATATCGGGTTCTCCATCATGAGCATATGTCACAAGGCCGCTCACGGGCGCAACCACTGGAATTCCGTAACAACCATAATCTTCCAATTTGTCACTGCCGCTGAGGTATGGTTCTATAACAAGGTCATAAGCCCATCTTTGATCGGGCGTAATGGCATGATAATTTGTTTCTAACTTGTCCCCACCCCAAATCACTTTGAGCGGAACATTGGCTGGCAGGCGTACTGTGGCAGAGGGCGTAGTAGATATAAGCGATGCAGGATAAGCTACTGGCTTAATTAGGAGAATGGCAGGGGATAAAGAGAGCAGTGCCATCAGCGATGTAATGATCAAGAGTCTGCTAAATCTTCTCTTCACGATAGCATAAATTATGATTGTCACAAGGAAAATCAATCCCAAGGCGGGAGGAACTAATTGTGACAAAAACCACCCATTGATTTTTTGCGTTCCTCCTAATAGAAAAAGGAATAAAAGGATCGAGATGGTCAACAGCATGGTTGTGATTGGAATCCAGCGTACGATCTGCCAGAGACGCGAAGATTTGGGCTGGCTTTTTTCCTGTTTGTTTGAGTCTAAAGTGGTTTGTTCCATATTCTCCTCATGGTATGATTCTTTTGCAGACTTATCGTTTTCTCAATTTGTGATGAGCATCTTCACTCACATATGGAACCTGCTATTTGTCCACTGTCCACGCCCGCCCAATATCCTAATTGATTTAGAGTATTGGGCGGGCGTGGACTCTGCCTGGAAGCAGAGAAAAACTCGAAGGCAGCCTGTCCTGGTAATCGCCCAGCGAAAAAAGGCTTGTAAATCGCGCACGCCGTCCACTAGGACGGCAGTCCCACTTATCGGATGTTACGCTCTTGTTGGGAGGCGGCATGAATACAATGCTTACCGCCTGAAAAAAGATATCATTGCTCACATGATTATTTTTACACACAACTTAATCTTTAGCAATCTCAACCATTATGCTTGTTGCGATTCTATGGTTGCATATTCCTACCCATCTCTTGACCTCATTTGGCGTCAACAATAATTGATAAGTGTTGATATGGTTTTTGAACTACACCTGGCATGTTGGCTGGAAGCCAGATACTACCCATAAACACAAGCCATACCTTAGTATCAGGCGAATTTTCAGAAAAAGCATTTTGTGAATTTGAGTTAAGACGTTTTGCGGCTTCTTCTAATATCATTTTTTGCATGAACATTGGATGGCACAACTTGTGAGCCGCTAACTTCTGGCGTGGATATTGATGCAGTTTTTAATGCTGCGTCAATCGCTTCTTGTTGATTCAACTCATGGGCGCGTTATATTTCGCCTTCGCGCTGATGAAATATCAATTATCAAACGCATTTAACCTGTCTATGTTTGCGGTAATGATCGTGTACGGGATCTATGCGATTTTCTTTTATTGGTTGGTGTTTCGGGCAAAGGGGATCAGAACTTCGGCCAGCTCATAATCATTAAGAACAATTTTCCATCCTAAAAAACACAATGAATTCGTTCTAAGAATGCAGATGATTTAGAGTCTATCCGAATAATGGAGCACAGACTTCAGTCTGCCTTATTTTGCGGACTGAAGTCTGTGCTCCTTGGTTTTTTCAGGATGGGTTCTTACTTTTGATTGCGCCAAACGCCGCGAAACACGAATTCTTGTGCAAAATATCCGTTTGTTTGAAGCCCACTCTTCGCAGCAGGTCTAATTGATAAGTGACCGGGCGCGGGGAATCTTCCTTATCGATATAAGCAAAACACTTGTCACGATATTCTTCGCCGCCCACGGAGATTAAATACTCTCCATACCGTTCCCACATCAACGCTTGAACCGCCTGCGACTCGTGAGATATTAAGTCCGTGATCCAGACACTCCCACCCGGCGCGGCGAGATCATATAGTTTTTGGAAAGCAAGTTCCCAGTCCTGATCGTCGCGCAAGTGATGCAAAACAGCAGCTGCCAAAATCACATCGTATCCCTGGGTTGGCAAATCCGCCGTGCGAAAATCCCCATGGATGGTGGTGACTTTCCCCGAGGTCGCAGCTGAAACACGCTCGTGCGCTTTTTCCAACATGGGCAGGCTGAGGTCCAAAAGATCGCAATCAATCGCAGGGACGGATTGGAGCAGTTTCAGCGTGTTATTCCCGGCACCGCAACCCACGTCCAATACGCGCCGAATTTGCAGTGTGGATTTGACTGCCGCCTGCGTGATCAATTCCATTGCCAAGGGCGCATCGATTGTCGCCATTTGGCCGGTCTCCAGATTCGAAAATCGCGCCACTTCATGATTAAATCTTTTTTCTATTTCTTCCAACGTTGATTTTTGTTCAATGGGTGTACTCATGATTCCTCATCTGGTATATGGATAGCCATATGATAATTCAAGTTAAGAATCTTTCCATAATCAAAAGAGACATTCCGTAAAACGAAATGTCTCTTTTCCTGAAATAAAACTCTAGAGCGTGATGACTATGTTTCCTTTTTTTTGCCCTGTTCCGACATAACGATGCGCCTCGGCAATTTCCTCCAGCGGATACGTTCTATCAACCACCGACCTGATTTTCCCCGATTCAATTAACTTTTTGAGATAAATCAGATCTTGCGTTGTCTGCATGGCTGACCCGGGAATTACTTTTTTCTTCGTGGTCATGGATATCCATTGCCCTCGAAGAATCTGCGTCAGCCTGGCATTGCCCAATAGATACATCCCAGTTTTACTTAAAGACCGCACCGTTCCGGAAAACGGAGCCTTCCCCAGTACATCAATCATGACATCGTAGGTCTGGCCGTTTTGGGTGAAATCCTCGCGGGTGTAATCGAGAACGTGATCAGCGCCGATGGAGCGCAGCATATCCAATTTATTTGTGCTGTCCACACCAGTGACTTCCGCACCGAGATGTTTGGCCAGCTGCACGGTAAACGTACCGATGCTTCCACCCGCACCGTTAATCAAAACTTTTTGCCCGCTGTGTATATTTCCTTTTCGTACAAAATACAAAGCTTCCAACCCGGCAGTGGGTAGCGCGTCCAAATAACTGCCTTCATAAGAGACCCCGTTTCCGTTTAGACCCAATTCCATGCAACCCAAACGGTGAGTACATTAAACCCAAGGCCGACAACGATCAAGAATTTATCATACATCGAAGGATAAGTGGGCAACCCAATCAGATTAAAAATAAAGAAGAATACTGCCACGCCGATGTTTGCCCAGCGATTGACAGGCTGATTTAACATCAGCGAAAGTACCACCATAATGATTGGGATCACCATGATTACAGCGATACCAAACATCATGCCCGAAGTGAGCTTCATGCCTCCTGCGCTGCCCATTTCTCCTGCTTTAAAATCGCCGCTGAAAATTCGAAGCACATCCCCTAAAAGATAGGTCAACATAAGCGCGATCCATATTGCCGAAAGTTTGATCTAGACATCTTGCATGAATTAATCTCCTAAAATCATTTTTGATATATCAGCTATTTTTCACTGACCACATTGATCACTACTTTTCCCTTGGCGTGCCCTTGTTCAAGATAACGGATCGCCTCAGGGACTTCATTCAACGGATAGCGTCTATCAATCACAGGTTTTACTTTGCCTGCTTCGAAAAGCTCTTTTACGAAAGCCAGATCTTTTTGATTGGGCTTCGCCTCCAGATTGCCCATTTTCTGGTTTCCATTCATCGACATCCACGGCCCTAGAAGCAAGGCTTGGAAAATTTGAGCATTGGAACCGCCGGTCATCACGTAAATTCCATTGGGATTCAATACCCGCTTGTACTCCGCAAGCGAATGATATCCGTTCGCAGCAAGGATCAAGTCGTAACACTTGCCCATTTTAGTGAAATCATTCTTGGTGTAATCAATGACATAATCCGCGCCAAGCGAGCGCACCAATTCCACATTTCTCGTACTACACACCGCAGTGACTTCCGCACCATAAGATTTTGCGATCTGTACCGCGAACGTCCCGACGCCGCCGCCTGCGCCATTGATCAAAACTTTTTTACCTGCTTGAATCTGTCCACTATCGCGCAGGCCCTGCAAGGCCGTAACGGATGCCATCGGCATGGCTGCGGCTTCTTCGAATGTCATGCTTGTTTGTTTTAATACCAATCTGTTTTCATTGGCGCATACATATTCGGCAAATCCGCTTGCACCAGTGCCAGCCAGATCTCCGAATACTGCATCGCCCACTTTAAATTGCTGTACTTTTTTACCAATCGATTCCACGCGCCCAGCGATGTCTGCTCCGAGTATCGTAGTTTTTGGTTTTGGAAACCCAGCAAAGATGCGGGCGATGAACGGCTCGCCGCGCATAAGATGCCAGTCATAGGCATTGACAGAGACTGCGTGAATTTTTATTAATACTTCATTGTCTTTTGGGCTTGGCTTTTCGATCTCTTTGAATTGAAGAACATCGGGCGAACCATATTTTGTGTGTACGATTGCTTTCATTTTTATTTTTTCCTTTTACGCTATAACAGTAATGGCGATCTTTCCGTGGGCAAGCCCCTTTTCAACATATGCATGAGCTTCAGCAGTTTGTTCCAGTGGAAAGCTTTTATCAATAATGGATTTTATCTTTCCAGCATCAATCAGGTCTTTGACGGTCTTTAAATCTTCAAGGCTGCCGGGGGCCATCGCACAGATGACTTTCTGTTTGCCAAACTTTGATGTCCACATCATTTGAATAAGCTGCGGGGTTTTAAAACTGGCGAAAAGTTGAATTCCATTTGGTGTGAGCGTTTTTTTGCTTTGTGAAAATGAACTCTTGCCCAAGATATCAAAAATAACATCATAAGTCTTGCCGTTTTTTGTAAAATCCTCTTTGGTGTAATCAATGACATGATCTGCGCCGAGCGATTTTACAAATGCCAATCTTGGCGTGCCGCAGACTCCAGTAACTTCTGCGCCAAAATGTTTGGCGATTTGCACCGCCGCTGAGCCGATTCCCCCGCTGGCTCCGTTGACTAGGACTTTTTGCCCCGGCTGAATATTGGCTTTGCGGAGCATGTTCAACGCCATGATGGCGCCATAAGGAATCACGGCGGCTTCTTCATAAGTCATATTGGTGGGCTTGATGGTTATCGGCGCGTTTTCAGACATGCATAGATACTCAGCATACGCGCCCATATTCTGACCGGGATATCCGAAAACCTGATCACCCTTTTTGAAACGTGTCACATCCTTGCCGACTGATTCCACTTCGCCAGCCAACTCAGCGCCCAGAATGTTTATCTTGGGTTTCGAGAAACCAAATACCATGCGCGCTGGGAACAGGAAGATACCAGGCATGTTGAATGTTTTTGATGTGACTGCTTTGAAGTTTCGAGCAAGCAAATCTCCATAAGTCACGGATGCAGCGTGGATTTTGATCAAAATTTCATTGTCCTTCGGGGCAGGCTTGGCGATATCCTTGAGTTGAAAAACATCTGGTGATCCATATTCTGTATAAATAATCGCTTTCATTTGTACATCCTCATTTGTTTGATTAAGAGAAGTCATTAGCTGGGGTTTCCTACAGCAAGTTGTTGATCCTTTACGCCCTTGAACAAAAGCCAGAAGCAAAGGGACAATTCACCAACTGTGGCAATTGCGAGTCCCGGATAAGTTATCACTTCGTACTCCGGGAAAAGGAAAACCTGAAAATATTGGATCAAATGTCCAAAAGATGCGAGCATCACCAAGATGCCCAAAAGCTTGGGAAAGTAGCCGTACTTGAATCCTACGTAACCAAGGGGGAGCAGCCAAAGACCAAAAAATATTTGGGCGATAAAATATCCGTATTTATGTAAATCAAGAAAGAACAGAGCCAAGGCCTGCAGTTGATCTGTTGAGAATACTGTCAGGTAGTCCGCGCCGCTCAAAAGCAATAGGGCGGCAAACTGATTGAGCATATTAAGTGACATAATCGCAACGCTGGCCAGGGTGAACAATACAAAAAGCAAGGAAAGATTATGATTGGCTGGTTTGAGTAATACATATAAAGTATAGGCCAGCAGGAAATAACACGTCATCATGATCAGGTCGCTCATAAAGCCGATCCGAAACAACGACCCGGAAGCCATAATCTTAGCGGCTGTTGCTGCGGCATCTCCGGGCACGATCAGGCTGGAGCGTACACCTACTTCGGCGAAGGCGCCAAATATAATGACCAGTAAATAGAGAAATCCTGCAATTCTTGAGAGCTTTTTTGAATTCATTTTACCTATCCTTTTAGTATGAGTGAATAGTGATGACTACATTTCGACAAAGTGGCGAGCCTCTGCAGCCTGTTTTAATGGATAACGCCGATCAATGATCGCTTTTTTCAATCCATATTTTGCGGAGGGGATATTGGGCGAGTAAACGACTTGCGAATGACCCATTCAGCAACAGCAAGGTTAATCACCCAACCTGCGCCCATCATGAGTGTTCTTGCCAGCTCTCCTAGAATAAAGGGAAACAGGAGCACGGGTATATGTGTGAAAACCTGTGTGCCTGCGCCGAGGCCGATGGCATAAGCACGGATCATCCAAACCGGGTGCTGCTTGAAATCATTTCGCAGGGCGGCTACATATCCCAGAATAAGAAACAGGAGCATCATTGAGCCGAATATGAGTCTTAACCCATAAAGCCAGACACCATCAAACTCCGGCCATGGATAATACTGAGTCATCCAAAGACCCGAAAGTGCGGCGACCAATCCACTGGGAATTAACAGCCGCCCCAACATTACGGTGCCAGCCAAGCTTTCGGCTGCGAAGACTGGGGCGAACTGAAGCGCTCCGAGCAGGCAATACAAGGTGACACTGATGATATGTGCCACTACAGGAATGGGAGATGCGAAGAATCGGGCGTTGTTCGGGTTGATTTCCGCGCCACTGCTCAATTCGACGATACGGACGGCTCCCGCCAGAACTGGAACCATACTGAGCAGAATCAGGCCCATAGGGACGAGCCACTCTGTCTTCGTTTGTTTTCTCTTTTTCGTTTGAAGAACCTTGGGGGAGACAAGTTCATTGTCAGCAATTATGTTCATATCTGAATTTATTTTCTCTCTCCGATAATTGTTTTATACAAATAAATTGGCAAAATGGTATTGTACGAAGGCGATGGCAACACGTCCCGTTTTGTTGCCGCTTCTACATATACTACGAGATTCGTAGTGATTTTATTCGGTAAAAAAGAAAATATCTAGAATGAGTTCCGGGCTTTCTTTTCTATTTGTTTACGCAGGCTCAGCTTCGGCATCATAAGAAAATACTTCCACTAGCGGCACGCCAAAGACCAGCGCAATCCGAAAAGCCAATTCCAGCGAAGGGGAGTATTTTTCCTGTTCCATGGCGATAATTGTTTGTCGTGTCACACCCACCTTTTCAGCCAATTGTTGCTGGGTCATTTCATCGCGAGAAAAACGCAATTTCCGAATATTATTTTTAACCCGATTTTTGCCCATATTAGAATCCCCTTCGGTAAAGATAAAGCCGTGAAATATCTCCAATAATCTGGGCCAGGACCCCAAAGAAGATTAGCAGAGTGAACATCACCAACGGCGGCTGACCAAAGACAAATGTTAGCATCGAAAGAGCCACCCCAATCGAGGATGCAGTATAAGTAACTTTTGTTCCTCTCAAATCAATTAAATTATCTCGTTCATCTTGAATATCTTCAATATGGGGTTCTTCCTTCGTTTTTATTACAAGGATGATATTGGAGAAAATATGCGTGAGGATTGTGGCGAGAATAGTTACGACGATTGCGAGTGCAATGATGATTCCCCAAAGGCGAAATACATTCGTCGAATTGAAGCTCCCAGCCTGGATCATTTGAAACACCCTTATTAAATAGAATCCTAGAATCAATGTGAAGTTAACTAAAGTTACAGTAATGTTTTTTTCCTGGAAGGACATAATTTTACTCCTTTGTACAATTTTGTATACTATAAGTATGTTTTGATTTACATATAGTAAATCAAAACATACTTTATGTCAAGTATTTCTTACATCATGTTTGGGGAAATCCTTGGTAAATCTGTTAAAAACAACAAAAAACGGCTGAAAACAGCCGTTTTTTGTTGTGCATCAGGAAAATTTTGGTATTTTCTCATAGCTAATGACCTTTCGGACATTCTATGGTCAAGACCTACCCTTCAGAGTTCGTCCACTTCCATGCGTACCAGACCATCAGTAAAGTCAGCACGATTTCCACAACACCAAAGACTATATAGTAAACCCAGGTTTCCCCGATCAAATTACTGATATTGACAAGAGTATATAGGAGACCCAGAGAGATATTGACCCGGCGATTCACTTTGGGCTTCAATATCAGGGACAGGAAAACCATGACCGCAGGAATAATCATCAATATCGAGGCTGTTAACAACGACGCTTGAGTCACAGGAAAGGGTCCCATGAGTCCTGCGATCATTTCCTCGACCTGACCCGGCCTGAATAATGAAAGGATGTCGGCGTAGATGTACAATAACATCATAGCCACCCATAATGCTGAAAGCTTAATTTTTACGCTTATTTTCACATCTTCCGGTTCAGTGGTCTTTTTGATTGTATTCATAATCTCTCCTATATTGATCCAAGTGCATATTTATTCACACTGAATTGTAATGGATTTATAAAAACATCCCTTTTAAGATGAATGGTCTCTGCACCCGAGTGCGGAGACCATTCATCAAACTATTGTATAACTACTTTTCGCTCTCCGTGGAGAGCATAGGTACATTCCCACCCTGCGGGGTCAGGGCAGGCAGAGCTTTCAGTTCGCGGTAGACAAGCGTCCAGACGGTGGAGGCGTAGACCGTCTGCCAGCTGCCGATCAAAATCCAGGGAGAGAATGCAACTGTAAAGAACAGTGGAAGCGAGAAGATCGCTCCAATCGCCCATGCCACCGAACCATCAATAAAGATGCTGGTGAGTCCACCTGCGATGAGCGCAGGGATGACTGCCACAAGCGCGCCAATCACAGCAGTGACGAGGATGACTGGCAAAGCGACAACGAATGCGATGATCGACACGAACGACCAAACGATGCCCAGCCCGATCATCACCAGCCACATGATGCCGACATTTTTCCAATTCTCGCGCACCATTTGAAAACCACGGCGCAGCGAATCGCGCACGCCGAGATATTCCAATACACTTGCCCGCCAGAAAAAGTTGCGCAGGAAAAACAGGAAGAAGCTGATGATCGCAACGACAAACAGGACCAGGAACAATGCGATGACCGCAGCAATGACACCAAAGATCGCGGCATCTTGACCACTTTGTGAAAAGGTAACAATCGCCATCGCGCCAACTGCCAGCAGCAAGATCATTGCCAGAATGAATGGCAAACTCACAATCAGATTGATTAAGAACAAACGCCATGCACTGCGCGACCAGCCCATGCGAAAACCTTGGCGGATGGTCATCTTTATGCCTGTGTTTTCATATTCATCCACCATGCGAATGACGGCGGTCTCAGATACATAGCGGGCAATCGCTATTACGATTGAAAATATAAAGCTAAACAATACGAAGATCACGGCGATCCAGATGAGCGTGGATACATCCGCCTGCGGAATGCCAGCCTTTGCAAGGCCTTCATTGAAAAGTTTTTGGATTTCCTGAGGAACGTCTTTGAAAAACTGACGAATATCTTCAGGCTCCATTTGTTGGCTGCTCGATGTGTTATTTGATGAACTGGAACTGCTGTTCGAGCCGCTTCCTTGCGAACCAGCCCCCGCCATTGCAAGGATCAACCCGAAGACCCACAGAGCACGATAGCTCCAGAGGATTTGCCAGGCACGTTTTAAAATTTTGATAGGGTCCATTTTTTTCTCCTTCTTTCCATTCATTGATGATTAATCGTTCGTTCTTAACTGTGAGTTGATTCAGCTTTCAAGCAGCTGACCATTCTTCCGCGAAGAATGCCGTACCCACAAGAGCGCCATCCAACTCAAATACACCAGCGCAATCGATACCTGCCAGATGACCTGCGGCAGTCTGTTTCTCGTAAAAGTTTCTGTGAACTCAGCCCAGCCAAGATTATTTCCGTTTAGCAGGCCGAATTCCTCAAGTGTTCCTGACCATTCTGCTTGCTGCGAAGAATTTGGAACCAGCCAGGCAGGGACTCCGCGTAACAACCCAAGATCATTTGCGGTCGCAACCACTCTGCTGACCACTGAAAAAGTACCGAGAAAAATCCAAAGGAGCAGCAAACTGACCGGGATCATCCACCAGCCAAACTCAAGTGCGCTGCGTTTTGATTCCACAGGAGAGGTGTGCGGCAGGCGCAGATTCACTTGAGCCGCAAATCTTTCCGTCGAAATAAATTCGGGTGCAGGCTCTGCGTGCAATAAGTTGGAAAGGCTTTGCAAAGAGTCCAATTCAGACTGACATTCGCGGCACTCGGCGAGATGCGCTTCCACTTGATGAAGCCGTCCGTTTTTTAATTCTCCATCGAGATACGCATTCAACCATTCTGTGATGTGGTTAGACATGTTCAGCCTCCATCAATACGAGCATGTGTTCCTGCAGACTTTCCTTCAATAAACGGCGCGCATAATTCAAACGCGACATGACCGTTCCGATCGGGATATCCAGCGCATCGGCAATCTCGCGATACGAAAGTTCTCCGTACTCTTTCAGCACCAGCACCGCGCGGCTGGCTTCGGGCAGAGATGAGATCGCTTTCTGCACAAGTGCGGTTTGTTCTGTCTGGATGTACGTTCCTTCGGGGCCAAGCTGTGGATCGGGCAAATAAAAATCCTCCAAATCACCGGGTAGGATGCGCTTTTCTTTTCGCAGCATGTCCGTCGCAATGTTGAGCGCGATACGATACAACCAGTTACGCAGGGATGCATCCACACGAAAGGAACCGAGATTCGACCAGGCACGGATAAAGGTCTCCTGCGCCGCATCTTCTGCGACCTGCGTATCGCCGCACATGCGGAAGACCACGTTCATCACACCCGTGGCATGCGTGCGGACCAGGTCATTAAAGGCATTGCGGTCGCCTTTTTGCGCCTTGAGGACAAGCTCTCTTTCAACGATTTCCGAACCGATGGTCACTGTGTGGTTTTCCTTTTGTAAGTACCTACATCATATATACGCAGGCCGACCTGCTTTTATTCGAAACCCGGGAAAACTGGTGGAGCTGGAGAAGAAGTAATCAGTGGTCAGTAGTCAGTAAACAGAAACTCCGTCTCGTTTGAGACGGAGTTTCTGTTTACTATGCTCTTGCCAAATTCATATCTTTCGGCATTTGATCCCAGGTTCTACCATCAAGCAACCTGCCTGCTTTCTTTTTTTGAACGCCACCCCACTGTTTGAAGAAAAAAGGCACTTTTGCTTTAAGACATTGGTCACGTATACTAACGACCCATTCTCTTTCAAGTGGACGTGCCCCAGGTCCCGATTCGCCTCCAACAATAACCCAGCTAATTCCTTTCAAATTCATTTTCGAAATTGGTCCTAAAAGTGGTTCAACTGAAAGAAATTTTGTCTTTGCGCCCGTTTTTCGTAGATGATCAATTCTAAAAGTGTAATCTGCATTCTCAACGCTGACGCCCATCCAGATATTATCTGCCCATTCAAGTTTTGAACTTAATTCCATTAATCTTTCAGAACGTTTTGTCAAAACTTGAAATTGATGCCAGTGAGCACGTTTCATCACGTCAAATACCTGTTGAATGAAATCCAAAGGCACATCTTTATGGAATAAATCACTCATTGAATTAACAAAGATCACCTGCGGAGTTTTCCATTCCAAAGGCTTTTCAAGCGCTTGTGGGTGCATGGTTAATTTAAAGCCGTTTACATAATTAGGTTGCCCCATGGCATGAAGACGTTTCGCCATACGCTCTGCATAGCAATGTTTACACCCTGGACTGATCTTGTTACAGCCAGTAAGCGGATTCCATGTTGATTCTGTCCACTCGATTCGAGACTGAGCCATTTTTACTCCTAGAGATAAACTTACACACCTAATTATAGAACTTGTGTTCTTTTTTGTCCATCATTTATCTTTCAATCGAAAAGCAACACGTCGGTCAGAATTATATGCTATGTAAGACCCCGCAGCTGGTTTACTATCTAAACTGACTATCTCAAATTTATGTTTATTTTTCTTTAGCACATCATTTGTATGTTTGGGTAAAAAATTATTCTCCAGACCAAAAAGATAAAGTTCTGCATTTGTTCGATGATCAGCACTTCCTAAGAACAACCAAAGTTTTTCAGGATAGCCAGATAACTCAATCTCATTAAATAAGGAAAGTGTTTTTTCAAGAGTGTGTCCCTTCCCATGGCTGGGGTCAAAACTCCACTTTGCCTCAAGCACTTTTTCATACCCTCTAACATTTCTAGTAAAGAAAAAGAGACAATACACATTACTCGCATCTCTTTCAAGAGTAAAAGTGTCAACAAAGATTTTCAAGTCTTTCAAAGAAGTCCGAAATCTTCCCTTTAACTGCTCAATAAAATCATATGCCGACTGAAAACTTGGTATTGATTTTCCAAATAAATCGCTCAAAAACAACTTAAGCGGCTCACTTCCTGGGAAGCCTGAACGCGATACCGAATCTGCAAATCTATACATATGCGCGATGGGCAACCAAAGGAATACTTCGGTTTTTCCGCTTTCAAGCATTTTTCGAATGTCATCAGGTTTAATTGCTTTGTATCCAAATGGGTCGATAAAAAATAACCCTTTAGCGTCTTTAGTTCCTGAGACTAGCTCTATCGCTTTAGGATAAATATCCTCGTAATTTTCTTTGTAATATTCAACATTAACGTTGTTTGGCTTAAAAACATTTTCTCCAATTTTCTTGACTCTATCTATTTTGTAAATTCCGCTCTCAATCTCTGACATTCCTTTATCATTGAACCATATAGTCATATCTGGAATAGAATTATTGTTTGAAAAGTAATGACTGCTAATACTTTCTAGTGCAATTATTGGACTTCCTTTGACGTTATTTTCATACAACCCCTCTCCACAAAAAAGATCAAACACGAAAATCCTTTTCACATATCCTGCTCGGTGCAAGATATTTAAGTAAATAGATAAATAACGGCCATACAATGCAATTTTTGCTTCAGAGTGTTCTAACAAATTTGTTTTAGGGTTAATGTTTTTCATATCCTCTCCTTATTTACATGAAGTTTTCAGCAGAAACACATCAAGTACAAACCATCTTGTTGTATTATATTCAGTTCTTACAGAATCCTATAAAGTATTTGCTAGTCGTTTTCCTCACATCGCCATCTCCAAAATCTCTCTCAACTCCCCTTCACTCAACGCAATCGGATTCCCCTTATAGCTATTCGCACTCAAAGTCTTCTGCACGGCTTCGGGGATATGCGACTC
>Ga0209181_10008268_pt1 | contig 14005 bp, 9 predicted proteins | sample MAT05_FD_187208 | JGI IMG/M metagenome (GOLD analysis project Ga0209181, IMG submission 187208) | Freshwater microbial communities from Lake Fryxell liftoff mats and glacier meltwater in Antarctica - MAT-05 (SPAdes) (version 2) | ecosystem: Environmental > Aquatic > Freshwater > Ice > Liftoff... | reverse complement strand
CCTCATCACCTCTATGCTCAACCATTGACTCTCATGAAGTGTGGTACGAGAAATGAGGGCAGACCAACGGCAGCGCTGGCAATGAGAGTCTCAGCGCTGGCAATGAAGGTTCCGAGCGAAGGTGGTACACGCCGCACGAGTGTAAAGAAGGGCGGCAGTCCCGGCAGTGGCGGCTCAGCGATCGGTGCCCACTCCCGGTACACTCCAACTCGTCATGCGTCTCACCCTCTCCGAAATCCGCGCCAACGCCATGAAATTCTCCGCTGAGTGGGCCAACGCCGCCAGCGAGCGGGCCGACGCCCAGGAGTTCTGGATAAACCTCTTCGCGGTCTTTGGGCTCAAGCGCAAGCAGGTGGCGAGCTTCGAGGAGAAAGTCAAAAACCTCAAAGGAGCCTACGACCGCATCGACGTCTTCTACTCCGGCATCATGATCGGCGAGCACAAGAGCAAGGGAGAGGACCTTTCCAAAGCGGCCAGTCAGGCCTTTGATTACGTCCAGTCGCTCGCTCGCGAGGGACGCGGCGACGAAAGCCCGCAGTTCATCGTCGTCTCCGACTTCTCGACCATCGTCGTCTACGATCTAGATTCCAACGACCCCGCCGACCCGCTCGCCACGTTCCAGACCGCCAAACTCCACGAGAACATCAAGCACTTGGGTTTTCTGTCGGGATACACGACCAAACCAGTCGATCCTGAAGACCCCATCAACATTAAGGCCGTCGAAGTCCTGGGAGCTCTCCACGACGCACTCGACAAAGGCGGCTACAAAGGCCACAACCTCGAACGCTTCCTCGTGCGTGTGCTCTTCTGCCTATTCGCCGACGACACAGGCATCTTCCCCGCCGAAGAGTTCAAGGCCCTCACCAAAAGTTCCCGCACCGACGGCAGCGATCTAGGCTCGCTCCTCGCACGCTTCTTCAAAGTCCTCGACACCGAAAAGGCGAGCCGCCCCGCCAAAATGCCTGAAGAGCTTCGCGAACTCCCCTACGTCAACGGCGAACTCTTCAAGGAAGACCTCGGCTTCGCTGACTTCGACGGCCCCATGCGCGATGCGCTGATCGCCGCCTGCGACTTCAACTGGTCCCGCATCAGCCCCGCCGTCTTCGGCTCGCTCTTCCAGTCCATCATGGCGGGCGAAAGCGGCGCCAGGAAACGTCGACAGATCGGGGCCCACTACACCAGCGAACGCGACATCATGAAGCTCGTCCGCTCCCTGTTCCTCGACGACCTCAGGGCCGAACTCGACGCCGCAGGTAAAGATAAAAAGAAACTCCAGGCCTTCCAAGAAAAACTCGCCTCGCTCCGCTTCTTGGACCCCGCCTGCGGCTGCGGCAACTTCCTCGTCGTCACATACCGAGAACTCCGCCTCCTCGAACTCGAAGCACTCCTACGCCTCTACGGCGGCAAACACGACGCCGAACGCCTCCTCCTCGACTCCCTCCTCAAAGTCGACGTCGACCAGATGCACGGCATCGAAATCGAAGAATGGCCCGCCCGCATCGCCGAGGTGGCGATGTGGCTCATCGACCACCAGATGAACCAAAAGGTCGGCGAAGCGTTCGGCACGCCCGTGCTGCGGCTGCCACTCAAGAAGAGCGCGAAAATCGCGGTCGCCAACGCGCTGCGGATCGACTGGAACGATGTGCTGCCCGCCAAGCGGTGCAGTTTCGTGCTCGGGAATCCGCCGTTTGTGGGCAAGCAGTTCATGACGGCGGTGCAGAACGAGGACATGGAGCGTGTCTGCGGCGATATCAAGGGCGTTGGCTTGCTGGATTACGTGACGGCGTGGTACTTGAAGGCCGCGAAGCATCTGAAAGGAACCACGTCCCGCGCGGCGTTCGTCTCCACCAACTCCATCTGTCAAGGCGAACAGGCCGCGACGCTCTGGCCCCCGTTACTGGCCACCGGGCTGAAGATCGCCTTCGCCCACCGCACATTCCAGTGGATGAGTGAGGCACGCGGCAAGGCCCACGTCCACGTCGTCATCGTCGGCTTTGCCATGTTCGACCCGCCGAACAAGAAGATCACCGAGTACAGCGACGACGCAGAGCATCCGGTCACGACGCCCGCCCGCAACATCGGGCCATACTTGGTCGATGGTTCCGATGTCGTCGCCAAGCCGCGCACGGGTCCCATCTGCGACGTGCCGCCCATCGTCTTCGGCAGTATGCCCAACGAGGCCAAGCCCAAGCGCAAGGACTTGGAGGGCAAAGTCAGCCCCGAGGAGTTAGAGCAACGCCTCCGCGATCAGTTGTTGCTGCACGTGGAAGACCGCAAGGCCCTGCTCGCCAAGGAACCGGGAGCCGCGAAATGGCTCCGCCGTATCTACGGTTCCGAAGAGTTCATCAACGGCATTGATCGGTGGTGCCTGTGGATGGTCGGCATCACGCCAGGCGAACTTCGAGCCATGCCAGAAGTGATGAGGCGGGTCGAGGTCGTCCGCAAGAACCGCCAGGCGAGCACTCGTGCAACGACGAACGAACTGGCGGCAACTCCGTATCTCTTTGGCGAGAACCGCCAACCATCGACGCGATACCTTGGAATCCCAAAGACCTCGTCTGAGCGCCGTCGGTACATCCCGATGGGGTTCTTAGAGCCCGAGATCATCACCACGACCGAGATTCTGATGGTCCCGTCGGCGACGCTGTTCCACTTCGGCGTCCTCACCAGCGAAATGCACATGGCCTGGGTCCGCCAAGTCTGCGGGCGGCTCAAGTCCGACTTCCGCTACTCAAACACGTTGGTCTACAACAACTTCCCTTGGCCCCAAGATGTAAGCGACAAGCAACGCGCCGCCGTCGAAGCCGCCGCCCAATTCGTCCTCGACGCCCGGGCCCAGTTCAAAGGCCAAACCCTCGCCGACCTGTACGACCCTCTCGCCATGCCCAAGGCCCTGCGCGATGCTCACAAGGCTCTCGACAAAGCCGTGGACAAGTGCTATCGCCCCTCCGCCTTCGAGTCCGAGCGCGCCAGAGTCGAGTACCTCTTCACCCTTTACCAGCGTCTGATCGCTCCCCTAACCGCGCCCGCGAAGGGACGCAAGCGCGCCAAGGGCGCGTGAGCGTACAGCGTTCAGCCCTCTGCCTCTCCGGGGCAGAACGAAGAAACGAACCGGGGATCCACGGGTTGCGCTCCGCCCGCGAAGACGCGGGCTGCGCTCCACCCGTGGCTACACCCCTTCGCCCCGTTGAGGCGGAATATCGAGCGCCCGATGTTGCCCAGCGCCTTCGGCGGCACGGCTTGGACTGCCGTAATCCTCTGATACACTCACCCCGACGACCCGGGCCGGTGAAAGAGCGGACACCGAAAGAGGAAGAAGAGCAAGCACCAGCGCAAACGGATCACGAGAAGCAGAAGGAGGCAGAGAGCACCCGTGGACATCTTCAAAAAACTCTCCGGCGAGCTGATCGATATCGTCGAGTGGACCGACGACAGCCGCGACACGCTCGTCTACCGCTTCCAGCGGTATCAGAACGAGATGAAGAACGGCGCGAAGCTGACCGTGCGCGAGGGCCAGAGCGCGGTCTTCGTCAACGAGGGCCAGATCGCCGACGTCTTCAAGCCTGGCATGTACACGCTCAGCACCCAGAACCTGCCGCTGCTGGCCACGCTCAAGGGCTGGAAGTACGGTTTTAACAGCCCGTTCAAGGCCGAGGTGTACTTCGTCGCCACGCGGCAATTTACCGACCTGAAATGGGGGACGGCCAACCCGATCATGCTGCGCGACCCCGAGTTTGGGCCGATCCGGCTGCGAGCGTTCGGGCAGTACGCGATGAGGGTTGTTGACCCGGGGATTCTGATTAAGGAAGTTTCGGGGACAGATTCGCGCCTGACGGCCGAGGGAATTACTGACCAGCTTCGCAACCTGATCGTGTCGAAGTTCACGGATCTCCTGGGCGAGAGCAAGATCCCTGCGCTGGATCTGGCGAGCAACTACGACGAGCTGGGCAAGTTTATCGCGGACCGCGTGCGGCCGTTCTTCGCGGGCTTCGGGATCGACGTGACCCAGTTGCTGGTGGAGAACATCTCGCTGCCGCCGGAGGTCGAGAAGGTGCTCGACCAGCGCACGAGCATGGGGATCGTGGGCGACCTCGGCAAGTACACACAGTTCCAAGCGGCTCAGGCGATCGGGCAATCGGGGAACAACCCCAACAGCGCGATCGGCGCGGGGATGGGATTGGGCGCTGGCATGGCGATGGCGCAGCAGATGGCTCAGACGCTGGGGCAAGCGAACGCGGGCGGGGCTAGCGCGGGCGGTGGCGCGATGCCGCCGCCGTTGCCGGGGCAGGCGTCGTTCTTTGTCGCGGTGAACGGGCAGCAGAGCGGGCCGTTCGACGCGGCGGCGCTCAAGAGCATGGTCGAGGCGGGCCGCCTGACGCGCGAATCGCTCGTGTGGCGCAATGGCATGGCGCAGTGGACGGCCGCGGGCCAAGTGCCGGAGGTCGCGTCGCTCATCACCAGCGGCGGCAGCACGCCGCCCCCGCTCCCTTCGTGAGGACGCCGTGCCCGAACGCGAGTTCTCATGCAGCAAGTGCGGCGCGAAGCTGAAGTTCCAGCCCGGGACGGATCATCTGCTGTGCCCGTACTGCGGCAGACAGAACCAGATCGAGTCGCAGTCACCGCCGATCGAAGAATTGGATTACGAGGCCGCGCTGCGGAAGTTTGAAGGGCAGGCGGAGACTGTTGACCGCGTTGAGGTGACGTGCCAGGCGTGCGCGGCCCGTGTGCAGATGGCTGACAATGTGAGCAGCGCTAAGTGCCCGTTCTGCGGCACGCCGATCGTGGCGACGGAGAGAACGGTCAAGCTCATCAAGCCGGGCGGGGTGCTGCCGTTCGTGCTCGACGAGCGCAAGGCTCGCGAAGCGCTGGGCTCGTGGATCGGCGGGCGGTGGTTCGCTCCGAACGATCTCAAGCGGAGCGCGCGGGTGGATGCTGGAGTCAGCGGTGTGTACATGCCCTTCTGGACGTACGACTGCAAAGCGACCACGCAGTACACCGGGCAGCGTGGCGATCACTATTACGTCACCGAGTCGTACACAACCACGGAGAACGGCCGGCCGGTCGTACGCACGCGGCAGGTGCAACGCACGCGCTGGAGCCCCGCAGCGGGCACGGTGAGGAACGTGTTCGATGACGTGCTGGTGTGCGCGAGCCGGTCGATCTCGGTCGATGGGTTGGCGTCGCTTGCGCCGTGGGATCTGAAGGCGCTGGTGCCCTACACCGACGAGTATCTCAGCGGGTTTAAGGCCGAAACGTACACGCTGCAACTCAAGGACGGGTTCGGGGTGGCGCGAGAGATCATGGCGCCGACGATTGATCGAACGATCCGCGCGGACATCGGCGGTGACGTGCAGCAGGTGTCAAGCGCACGCTCGGCGTACAACGACATCACCTACAAGCACATGCTGCTGCCCGTCTGGGTGTGCGCGTACCGGTGGAACAACAAGGCGTACCAGATTTTGATTAACGCGCGCACGGGCGAGGTGTTCGGGGAGAGGCCGTACAGCGCGTGGAAGATCGCGATGCTGGTCGCGGCGATCCTGGTCGCGGTGCTGGTGATCGTGCTGTTCGCGCGGTCCGGGTGAATCTTAAGGGCCGCTGGACTAGACGCAAGGTTGAGGGAAGCCTCGCCGCCCGGAGGTCGATGAGAATGCGTTTGTGACGAGCGAGGACTTTAAGAGGTTCGGGGCGTTTGAGTCGCGGCGCTCAGAGTGTTCTCATATGAAATTCGGCGAGAATGCTCTCGGCGACGTTACCCACAAAATGAGCCGACCGCACGAACTCACGCTTGCGTGAGATTGAAGCGATGTCGTGTGGCCAGGGGAGACAGGCGGTTGACCTCATCTTCGCACACGAGGATCTTTCAATCCGTCAGGTCTTGCCGATTGTTAACGGCGCAATCTTCGTTCTCTTCTCAACATGCCCCGCCGCGATTTTGTCGTAACCCGATCCCAGCTCGCCGATCGGGTCGGGCGGGATGATCTGGACTTTCTTATCCCCGAGTTTCGCTTCGCCCTTGCGAACCTTGTCTTGGAACGCCAAGCACTCGGCCAGCAGGCGGTCGAGGATCTCTGGCTCGGGGACGTTGGCGACTTTCTCGCCTTGAACGTAGATGATCCCGCGCCGATCGCCCGCGAACACGGCCACGTCCGCGCCCTCCGCTTCGCCGGGGCCGTTGACGATGCAGCCCATGACGGCGACCTTCATCGGCACCGTGATCTTCGCGGCCAGGGCTTTGCGAACGTCTTGAATCAGCGTGAAAAGATCGACCTGGATGCGCCCGCAGGTCGGGCACGCGATGAGATCTACACCGATGCGCTCTCGCAGACCCAAGCAGTACAGAAGTTCAAGGCCGTCTTCGACTTCGAAGATCGGGTCGTTGGCATAGCTGATGCGGACGGTGTCGCCGATGCCGTTGATAAGCAGGCCGCCGAGAGCCACCACGGAACGGATCGTCCCGGTTTCCTTGGGCCCCGCGTGGGTAACGCCCAGGTGCAGCGGGTGGTCGAAGCGTTGAGAGATTTCGGTGTAGGCATCGATGACAAGGGCGGCGTCCATAGACTTGGCGCTGATCGCGATGTCGTAAAAATCCTGCTCGTAGAAGATGTCGAGATATTCTTCGAGCTTGGTGATCATGATGGCGAGCATGTGGCCGTGCTTGTGCTCGCTAAAGATCGCGCCGAGTTCTTTCATCCGCTTCTGCTTGTCGCGGCGTTCGATGATGGAGCCCTCGTTGACGCCGACTCGGATAGGGATTCCCTTGCCCCCCGCCGCGCCCTTGCAGGCCTGGATGACGTCGATGACCTGGGCGCGGTCGGTGATGTTGCCGGGGTTGAGGCGGATCTTGTGGACCCCGGCGTCCACGGCCTCGAGCGCGCGCTGGAAGTGAAAGTGAACATCCGCCACGATCGGCACGCTGACCCGCGGCAGGATCTCGCGCAGCGCGTCGGTGTCCTTCTTCTCGGGCACCGCCACGCGCACGATGTCGGCCCCGGCGGCGGCCATCCGGTTGATCTCCGCGACGCAGGCCTCCACGTCGTGCGTGTAACCGGCGGTCATGGTCTGGACGCTGATGGGCGCGGGCGTCGTCGGATTGCCGTGCTTATCGGGCAGGCCACCGCCGACCAGAACAATGCCGGTGCGAGCGTCTCCGATGCAGATCTGACGGGTGGGGCGGCGTGGGTTCATCGAGAAATGTTAGGCGGATCGAGCCCGGAGTCGGTCTTCTCGCGAGGCCTTCGAGGTCGGCAAAGGCGCACGAGGCTTTGAAGAGGTTGAAGGCTGTACGAAGACTTAGCGCCCTGCCGGTCGGTGCGAGGACCCCGTGATCCCGCGCCAGAGGCCCGGCGAGCGGTCGTAGCCGGGGTCGCCCGGGCTCAGCCCGTCAACCTCGGGCGTGCGCCAGATGAGCATGACCACGCCCGCGGCCGCGCAGATCAGGGCGCAGACCCCCACGCCGACCTGGGTCGAGAGCCCGTCGTGCCAGAGATCCGGCGAGCGATGCTGGATAACAGATGAACCGAACTCACCGATGCCGTTGGCGAAGAAATAGCCAGCGGGCATGAAGCCGAGGGTGACCATGTTCAGGACCGCGAGCACCCGGCCGCGCATCGCGTCGGGGACCAGAAGCTGCAGCGCGCCCATCCCCGAGTTGAACGCCCACATCCAAAACCATCCCACGAAGACGATGCACCCCCCCGCGGCCCACGGGTTGGTGCAGATCGAGAACAGGAAGATCCAGAGCCCGCCCAGGAGGACCGAAACCGGGATCAGGTGGTGCTTGGGATACCAGGCGGGGACGCGCTTGAGAAGAAGCCCGCCGACGACCGCGCCAGCACCCATGAGCCCGGTCATGATTCCAAACGCTCGCTCTTGCAGGTGATACACGTTGTGTACAAAGAGCGAAAGGAACCGCATGATCGGTGTGGCGAATGTCGCGAAGACGACCGTGGCAAGAAACGCGGCCCGCGGGCCCGGGAGTAGGAACACGAATCTCGCGGCCTCTCGGGTGTCCTTCCACAGAACGCCGATGTTCTTGAGCCGCCACCAGCCCTCGCGCTCGGGCGGCGCGGGCGAGTCGGGGGTGGTGAGCACGGCCAGGAAGACGCCGACGAAGGTTACGGCGTTAAAGACGAACAGAACGGTCGGGTTCCAATTGGCCATGATCACGCCAGCGATCGCTGGTCCGATCGCGCGGGCGGCGTTAAAGGAGATCCCGTTGAGCGTGATGGCCTTGAAAAGTTCGTCGCGCGGGACGAGGCGCGGCGTGAGCACCTGCCAGGCTGGGTTGTTGAACGCGATGGCGATGCCTTGGGCGAGCGAGAGCACGAGCAGCCAGCGCAAAAGCCACTCCGGGCTCGGATCAATCCACACTACGGCGGCGAACCCTAAGGCGATCAGCATCATGGCCAACTGCGTGAGCAGGATGAGCGTGCGCCGGTTGACGCTGTCGGCGACGATCCCGCCCAGCAAGCCAAGCACGAGCGTGGGAAGAAGCTGCGCGGTGCCGAGATAGCTCGACCAGAGCATCGACCCGGTCTTCTCGGTAACGATCCACTGCGTGCCCACGAACTCGAACCACCCGCCAAGGTAGGAGAAGCAGGAGGCGAACCAGACCGTGCGATAGTGCCGGTGCCGCAGCACGCCCCGCCGATCCGCGATCGCTGGTGCCCCGCTCGGGTTCTCGGGCGTAATCGCGGGCGTTCCGGCGGCCACAGGGGCCAAGTCGGTCTTCAAGCTTGCTGGCGCAGACGGCGTCCCGGGAGATTCGGTTGGGGGGGCTGTCGTCAAGTCCATGAGTGGTCGCCGGTGGCGATGCGGACGAGACAATAGGTCAGGAAGCGGCGGAATTCGCACTTACAGAGGTGAGTTGCGGCGCGCCCGCGACGCTCGACGACGTGGCGTGGTTGGCGAAGCGGTTGCGGCGCACGCCGAAGTACACGAGCCACTCGAACGCGATCATGCCGCCGATCAGCCCCGCCGCGTACCCGAGAATCGACGCAGCCGCCGAGACCGGCATGTTGAACAAGAGGTAGGGCGAAAAATCGATCGGTTTCTGCGCGATGCCCAGCGCTTGAACGAGCATGATCGCGGCGGGGGCGAGCAGGTACGGCAAAGTCCCGGACGCCAGCCAGCCAACGCTGGCGTGGGCGCAGACCTGGGCGGCGGCGTCGCGCGAGAGCCGGAAGCGGCGTCGGCGTGCGAAAAAACGGATGCCAACGAACTCGACCAGTGTGAGGGCCGCGAAGAACGCGAAGATCACCATCGTTACACCCAACAGGCTGACGACCCATGCGAGCGATTCCATCACCGGCCCGCGCCCGCGCCAGGCGCGAAAGAGATCCATCGTCAGGACACCGATCATTGGAGGCGCGACGAGGAGGCTGACCAGCAGCAGGTTCAACGCGAGCAGACTTCTGGCTCCCTTGCGAATGATCATGTCACCGAAGGTAGTCGTCGGGTGCCGGACCATCGCGTGCATGGTGCGCACCCATGAAGCCAGGCCGGGGCGTCGCTGCCAAGGTGAACCGGTGCGGCGTTCGGGGAGCGAATCCGCGATCGGCGTGCCACATTCCGGGCATTGCGGCGGGCGGGCGGGCGCGAGGCTTTCTGCGGACACATTGGGAGCCATGCGTTCGGCGTGAGGGTGAGATGCGACGAGGGACGCGACAGGGGACGCGACGAGAGCCGGGACGGTGTCGCGAGGCAGCCCTTGGATCGGGTAGCCGCAGGTTTCGCAGAGCAGGGAAAGGTCGTTCACTGTGGATGGTATTCTTCGAGCTGCGCGGCCTGATTCTAAAAACTCAGCTCCGCTCCCGAGTCTCGCTGGACGAACCCTACGCGCAAACGTGGCAGTCATCCGAGTCTTCCCACGCGTGCGCATGAGGCTTGTTTCGTGGGGCACGACGCCCTAACCCGCACTGCTCTACTATTCCGTGAGACTTCAACACCCGGAGCGCGCTGTGCAGAAACCGACTTCACCCGACTTTCGCGCCCTCTTCGCTTCGCACGGCCTGCGCTACACGCGGCAGCGCGCGGCCCTGTACGCGACGCTCGCTGGCACCACCTCACACCCGACGGCCGAAGAACTCTTCGAGATGACGCGGCGCGAGTTCGCACGTGGGAACGACGGTCGCGTCCCCGCGCGAGGCCTGAGTCTTTCGACGGTGTATAACGCGCTCGAAACGCTGGTCGATCGCGGGCTCTGTCGGCGCATGACCTGCCCGGGCGGGGTCGGCACGCCGGGCGCACGCGGCGCTGGGCCTTGCCGGTTCGACGCGGATGTTTCTGAGCACATCCACGTTGTCATGGCCGACGGGAGCGTACGCGACGTGCCCGGTGCGATCGCCGACCGGGTTCTGGCGGGGCTGTTCGGTGCGGGCGAGGATTCGCAGGGAAACACAGATTCGCGCGTGCCTTCGCAAGCGCAGGCTGCAAGCCGTGGGATCATCGGAGACGTTGAGCGCGCGATGGGAGTGCGGATCAAGCGCGCGAGCCTCCAACTGATCGCCGAGGCGTGACGTTGCCCGACCTTCGATCAATCGATGAGCTCGCGGCCGCGGCCAACCGTGACCGCAGCGCTGAAGCGATGGGCACGCTCTGGTCCGCCGCGTTCGCGGCTGAATCGTGGACGCTGATCGGACGCGCAGGGACGCGACGGTTCGAACCCCTGACCACTACATACGAACATCTTCTCTGCGCGCTGGCGTTCACAAGCCACGATCGAGCCACGGCGTTCGCAGCGGTGGAAGGGTTGCGCGCGAAGGCGAGCCCGAACGTTCACAACCGCGCCGAGCTGGTCTCGATGCCGGTCCCCGCGGCCGTGGATCTTCTCGACGAGCTGCGCTCGGTGGGCGTGGAATGTTTATTGATGAACGAGGGGAGCGCGCCGTTTATCGCGCCCTTGTCTGGATTGTTGCGGTTGTTTGCGGTACACGGCGGCGTATGAGATAACGGTGGGTTCCCGTGCGTCGGCGTGAGGCTCGTTGAGACGTGTTCTTCGGTGGCGCGGAGGCCTTGGCGTGTCGCAACCAATTCCATCATCGTCCTCTTCGTCGCCATCGAGAAAGATCTGCGTGCGCTGCGGGCAGGACTGCTCGGACCGCCCGCGTGTGAAGGATATCAGCGGGCGTTATTGCTGCAAGGCTTGCGTAGATCTGAAGCCCACGGTGCCGAGCAGTGCGGCGGCGACGAGTAGCGCGGCGGCACCGGGCCCTGTTCCGGTTCAGGCAGCGGGCGACGAGGCGTGGGACGTCGGGCTGGACCCGATCGAATTTGAGCCGATGAAGTTGCCCGGGTCGAGCCTCAAGCTTTGTGTGGGCTGCGGGATGACGTTGCAGCCCGGCTCGGCGATCTGCGTGACGTGCGGGTACAACCAGACCACGGGTGAGGCGGCCGGGCTGGTCGTGGCGGGTGAAGACAAACCCGGAAAGGCGCCCAAGCCGTTGCGTGTGTGCTCCAAATGCGGGTATGACCTGGCCGGTCTGAAGACGCCCAAGTGCCCCGAGTGCGGCACCGTGAACTACAAGAAAAAGCGCGGGATCGACCTCGACCGCGAGGCGGCCGCCAAGGCGCACAGGTGGGACTACATCAAGCCGCTGGCGATTCTTGGGGTGTGCGGCACGATCGAAGCGCTGGTCCTGTTCAACAACTATCGCGGGATGCCGCTGCTGGGCGCAACAGTAATCTCGCTGGCCCGCATCCCGGTCGGGATCGCCGCGTACTTTGTGTGCGCGTTTGCCTGGCTGGGCTTCGAGCACACGTTCAAGGTGACGATCATCAAACTGCTCGGCGTGTTCGCGGCCGTGTCGATGGTGACGACGCTGAGTCTGCTGATCCCGTTCGGTGTCTATCGGCTCTTCCTGCCGTACTTCGTGCAGGTGTGGATGCTGGCCGACCTGATGGACATGGAATACTCCGATGCGGCGTTCGCGGCGGCGATCACGAGCGTGGTGATGATCGCGGCCTATTTCGGGATTGCGTACGCCTTCGCATAAGCCGCGAGGCTCACAGCGGTTCTTCATCGACTTTGAATGACCTGGAAGCGCGATCCGCAGAAACCGCGTACCGTAACGCTCATGCTAACTCTGTTCTCGATCACAATCTTCCTCGGCGCGGCGTTGCTGTTCCTCGTGCAGCCGATGGCGGCCAAACTCATCCTCCCGCGGCTGGGCGGAACGCCGGGCGTGTGGAACGGGTGCATGGTGCTCTTCCAAGCGGCGCTGCTCGGTGGCTACGGGTACGCGCACGTGCTGGGTGTGATGAAGCCGGGCCGAAGGCCGCTGCTGATCCATACCGTGGCGCTCGGTCTTGCGGCCCTCACGCTCCCGGTCGGTCTGCGGCAGATCACCCAGGGCTTCGAAGATTCGTCCCCGATGCTGGCCGTGGTCACAATGCTGGCCGTCGGCTTCGGAGCGCCGTTCCTGATGATGTCCACCGGCGGATCGCTGATGCAGCGCTGGTTCTCGACGACCGACCACCCGCAGGCCCACGATCCGTACTTCCTGTATGGGGCCAGCAACGCCGGAAGCTTGATCGGACTGCTCGGATACCCGCTGCTGGTCGAGCCGAACCTTACCCTGGGCCAGCAGCGCTGGGGGTGGTCGGCGGGGTACGCGCTCTGGGCGGGGCTGACGATCGCGTGCGTGTTCGTCGCCTCGAAGCGGCCGGCCCTGATTACCGCGCCGACAACACTGCGTTCCAACGAAGCTCTGGTGCCTGCGATGCCGGTCGCGCCGGAGTCACTCCGCCGACGCTGGGCGCGGTACGCGATCTGGATCGCGCTCGCGGCCGTGCCTTCGAGCCTCGTCCTGGGCGCAACCCAGTACATCACCATGGACCTCGCGGCGATCCCGTTGCTGTGGGTCGTGCCGCTGGCGGCGTACCTCTTGACGTTCATCGTCGCCTTCTCGCCACGGATGAAGTGGCTGGTTTCGTTCGCGTCGTGGGCGTTCATCCCGCTGCTCGCCCTGATCGTCTGGGCGTGGTTTGAGAACCTGAAGTACCCGATCGTCGGGATCGTTGCCATGCACGTCGCGGCTGTTTTTCTGGGCGGCACGGCGTGCCACGGGAAGCTCGCTTCGCTGCGCCCGGGCGTCGAGAACCTCACCCGGTTCTACCTCTGCATCGCCGTCGGCGGCGTGCTGGGCGGGTCGTTCAACGCGCTGGTTGCGCCTTGGACTCTCGTGAGGATGGAGGAGTATCCGATCGCGCTGATCCTCGCGCTAATTCTCGGGTTCCCGTCGCCCGCGTCGTGGTCAGAACGCCGGATGCGAGCCACTCGCTTGATCGTTTCCGCGAGCGCGGCGGTCGCGTTGCTCATGGCCAACGCCGGAACGTACCAGGCACCCGGCAGCACCAACATTCTGCACTCTCGCAGCTTCTTCGGTGTCCTCCGCGTGCGTCAGCAGGACGACGGCGCGTGGCGGCGGCTGCTGCACGGCAACACGCTGCACGGGATCCAGGCTTCCTCCAACCCGGAGTGGGCCAAGCTGCCGACGTCGTACTACCACCCCACCGGGCCGGTGGGTGACGTGTTCCGCCTGACGTGGCCGGGCGAGATGCCGAGCCGGGCCGCGTTCGTGGGGTTGGGGGCGGGCACGCTCGCGGCCTACGGCAAAGAGCCGTCGCAGCGCTTCACGTTTTACGAGATCGACCCCGACGTCGTCCGCATCGCGTTCGATCCAGAGTTCTTCACCTTCATCTCCGACAGCAAGGCCACGGTTGACTCGGTGGTGGGCGACGCGCGGCTGTCGCTGGTCAAAGAGCCCGACGGCGCGTTTGACCTCATCATGCTCGACGCGTTCAGCTCCGACGCGATCCCCGTTCACCTCATCACGCTCGAGGCCGGGCAGCTCTATAGGAGCAAGCTCAAGCCTCACGGGCTGCTGGCGATCCACATCACCAACCGCTACCTCGACCTCCGCGGCGTGATTGCCTCGCTGGCGCTGGACCTCGAGCTCGTGGCGATGTCTCGCTACGACACTTCGAAGGAGTTTACTGAGCT
>Ga0209181_10008267_pt1 | contig 14007 bp, 17 predicted proteins | sample MAT05_FD_187208 | JGI IMG/M metagenome (GOLD analysis project Ga0209181, IMG submission 187208) | Freshwater microbial communities from Lake Fryxell liftoff mats and glacier meltwater in Antarctica - MAT-05 (SPAdes) (version 2) | ecosystem: Environmental > Aquatic > Freshwater > Ice > Liftoff... | reverse complement strand
GGTAATGCACGTAGAGTTGATCGCTCATCAGCGTTCGCCTGGAGCACGAACATGCAGTTCAAGTCCGAACAGTTGTAGGACCTCAATGGCCAGTCCGATTTGGAGGGTAGGCTTTCCCCGTTCAAGTTCGGAGAGAAAGCGAACACCCACCCCAGCCATGCCAGCCGCATCTTTCAATGTCAGCCCAGCGTCTTTGCGACGTTGCCGCACGATTTGGCCGATTTCCTTGGTATCGTTGATTTTGGTCATTGCCGCACAGTCGTAATCCCTCTCGGGAAAAACCGGGCCCCGGCTAACTCATTGTTGTCTGAATTGTCCCGCTCGGTAACTTTAGATCGAAAATCCGGGATTGTCAAGAAACTTTGTCCCGAGCGGGATAACATTCGGAGCGGCTGTTCCTTTCGACTCGCAGACACAACAGCACCGCTCAACGTCGCTGGCGTTGACGGACCCATTTGGCGAAAAGGTCGACATCCTCGCACCGACTAGCCAGCCCTCTAAACTGATTTGGTAGATTTTCGTTCTCGACTCGCTTTTGTGACTTTACCCTTTTAAAACACCAAATGAACTCCCGCCGAATGTTTTACCTTTCAACGATTGTGGTTATCGCCTTGGTCGGGCTATTCGCTTGGAATAAATTTGGTCGAGATGGCTACGAGTCGGCCGAATACAAGGTCGTTATTTCAGATGGCAAATTCGAAGTCCGCGAGTATCCCGACTTAATGTTGGTCGCGACCTCAACCAAAATGGACGCTCAAGGTCGCGATGGCAGTTTCATGAAACTGTTCCGTTACATAAGCGGTGCGAATGAATCCGATAAAAAGATCTCGATGACCACACCGGTCTTCATGGAAAATGACAAAGCGGATTCGGCAGTGAAAATGGGTTTCGTGATGCCCAAAGATGTGGCCGTCGAGGGTGTCCCGGCGCCCACCGGCGAAGGCGTCGACGTTCGCAAACGAATTGGAGGCCGCTTTGCCGTGCTGCGGTTTTCGGGCCAACTCAATGCGAAACTGGCCAAGGAATCGGAATCCAAGCTTCGAACCTGGATGGAAACCAAAAGCCTTATTGCCGACGACTCACCCGAATCTAGCGGCGTTGAAACCGCTGGCTACGATCCACCCTTCACTCCCGGTCCGCTGAGACGGAACGAAGTCCTGATTCGGTTGAGGTAGCACGCGTACACCTCAAATCGACAGCCATGGTGGAACAGGCAATGCTAGCCGACGCAAGCGTGGCAACACCTCAATTGTCTATCAATCGGTCCATTAGGTCGGTCACGCCCACAGATTCGGCAGCCTGCCGTAAGTACTCAAAGTCAGCCGAGTCGCCCAGTAAACGAATTAGCCGAGAAACATCGTCCCACTGACGCTCTGATGTCTCATTGGTTAATCGATACCACTCTAGCTTGCTAATAATGGCGTCCTCTGCAGTTGCGATAGGCACCTCGATCGTTCTGGAATCACCCAGCGTGGCAACGTTGGCTCGGCGCATGCAATCGTTATCGAAAGCTCGCTGGCGACTCACAAAGACATCCACTTTGAAAGACGATGGAAGGTGAATGAGGTTGAAGCAGGACTTACGCAAGACCGCTTGGCGAACCGCTGATTCGCTCACATAGAATCGGTCATCGATTTTGGCCAGGAATTCGACGACTTGGGTCTCATGCATCTCGCAGACCAAATCGACGTCCATGGTGGATCGCGTTGCACCATGATAGGAACTGGCAATGCTCCCGCCTATGTAATGCGGAATCTTGAGATTGTTGAAGGCAGCTACGACAGGTCCCAGTGCTTCAACCAAGTCATCCGTTTCGCTCAACGCCGCGCTCCTTCATCCAATCGCAAACGTCGGCCGCCAAGATTGCTCCATAAGTCAATTCAATAAACTTGAGCTGAACCTGTTGTTCACTCAAGTCCGGGTACCGACGTCGAATCGCTTCAAATGCCATTTGTTTGATTCGCCGTGACATTGCGCAAGTGCGACGAATTCTCTCCTGCGGACTCATTCTGCGCAAACAGTCTAACTGCACTTCGAATGCTTCGGATGTCGTGTCGGTAGTGTAGGGAACAGTTTCCATAACGTCATTATAGAGTCACTATTCGGCATTAGCGATGCCTAAGGAACAAGATATACCATCACATACTCGCTGAGTATGGCGAGGGAGTGCTCGCGGCTTTCTAGGCAGACCTCGCTCAAGCTAGCTGTCAGCTGGTTCGATCGGCGGAAACGCCGCTTCCATTGCCTTTGCCCAGCTACGGAATTCGCGTTTGATAGCGGAGGCGTAGTCGCGGTTCTCAAGGCAGACTTATAACCCAGAATTTCCGACTCCAGAGAATGGAGAGACTTTTGGCTAAAATTGGGGTTTTTGGACTTCAAATTGGCGTTGGGATGCGACCGTCAGGTTATGGGTAGGAGAGAGCGGGTGAGAGTCGAGCGGAAATTGCCGAACAACGAAAAGACTGGTGGGAAAACGAAAAAAGGCTGGTGTCATGACAACACCAGCCTTTTCGTTTACACCTGGGTAGGAAACTGTTCGCTACTACCCATTCCAGTTGAGTGATCGTCACAGCTCACGAAAACTCTCTCATGATTGAGCCTCTGGGTTATGCGTCCAAGGCTGTTTTAGCGAATAACCCGCACTCCAACAGTCAGAGAGTCTCTGGGTTATTCGTTGATTCAACTCTTGGCGAGTCGCTATCCCACATGTCGCGGTAGATTCCGATGTAGCTTTTCCGAAGGAGCTACTTCACTTGCCGGAAGTAATCCATGGGAAAGCGACCATCCATGAGAAGTTGCTGAGGCCGCTGTCAACGGAGGTTGACTGGAGAGTGCAGAGGAGGATGTGGGGGAGGTACGAGATCGCTTTTTGTATGTCGCCAAATGAAATGACTAGCCATTGTATCGATCGCTTTGATTTCGAAGTGGGAAACGCTACACTGGAGCCTATGAGCACTCAACTTATCCCCGAACAATCAACCGCCTTACAGTCGAGTGCTGACCACCGGTTGGTGGTTGTCGATCCTGCAACCAACCGAGAATACGCACTTGTCAGCACAAGCGAATTCGAAGAGAATCGAAGTATTGAAGCCATTCGCAGGGGGATCGCCCAAATGGAAGCTGGCAAGGGAAAGCCCCTGTCGGAGGCCATGAACGATATCCGCAATCAGCTCAAGCAACATTCCTATTGTTACAGGTTCTGATTTACGATGAGGCCAAAGAGGACATTCTGCGAAATGCAAAATGGTGGTCGGAAAATCGCTCCATGGATCAAGCCGTCTTGTGGATTGAAGCCATTGAAATGCAACTTTGGGAACTGTCTTAGGCACCCGAACGACATGGGATCGCCTCAGAGTCCATTTGTTTCTCTATAAACTTCGGCAAATGTTAGTTGGACTTGGCAATAGACGCAGTTTTCGTGCTGTCTTCAAGGTCAGAAATCAAACCGTGCACGTTCTTACCATTCGTCGAGCTGAGCAGGACGCGATTTCGCCAACGGACCTTCCGGCAATTCGCTAGCACGCTCGCAGTCCCCGCGTCGGCATTGCCTTTGATTCGGATGTCCCTATCAGCATTTCCACTTCCCTTCCGACAAGCTGCTTCCATATCCACTTATTGACCGGTCACCTGTGTAAGTGGCATACAACACGACTTAAATAACGCCGACTTCAATCGGAAAGAAAATGCAGAACCACGATCCTGACTTTGGACAGATGAAGTACAACGGCTTTAGTGCATGGGATTGTCGAATTAACTTTCAGTTTCCGCATCCGTCAAGCAAGTACTTTGCTGTTCATATTTGGTCGAATGATGAGACTGGCCCATCGCAACTGCAACGCGAGACTTTTCGAGAACTCAAGCGTCGATACGATTCGCTTTGGCCAGCAATTGCGTCCCGTATCGTTGCCGTTCATGCGTCGTTACCGAATCCATCTGAAGTTGCCAAGGTCATGCGTGAGCGAATCGCTGTGCACATTGGTGAGTTGCACGACAATTCCATCGAGCTGGTCATAGAATTGAACCTACCGGACGAAGGAACCAAGGGATATTTCATATCCATCGAAAACTGGTCTGTTAAAGATGCAATCGTAGCGGAGTGATCGTCGTAATTGGTTGCGATGCGGCCTACAAGATCGGTTAGAATAAAGTACGCTAGAAGCGATAAAGCGTTTTGGCTCGGAGAATTGATCTCTTTGATTCGCTTGAAGCTGCTGGGAAAGGTTCTTATTTGTTGACTAAGCAAAGCGGAGGACGAACGTTGATGTGGCTTGGAGACCAGAAAGGCAACTTAGTCGACTGGTCTACTCAAAAATGGGTGCAAGCCACAGGCCGGATTGTCGATCTGGCGCAAACCCCCTGGCTATCTGGTCCCATAGGCTCCACCCGCGGTATTGGTGTCGATTTCTTCGACAAGTGGGCATCAGAAAAGCAATGGATCGTCACCCGCTGCACCACCGGAAAGGGCCTGCTCCCATCCTTTGACGGCCTTGCGAGTCCTGGTTTCGACGCAAAAGCCATTCAACCAGCAGTTGCTAACTTTTATGAACGAGCGGCAGAATACGACATGGATGTATGGTCTGAGTGGAGTGGATTATTCAAGCCGTTCGGGTTTCTTGTTGCATCCCTTTTCAGCCGTCGCTTGGAGCAACTAAACCTGCCCCTTTCATCACTCGACACAAGTTGGGGAATGTCCAGCGAAGTTGTGCAGGTCACGGATCAAGTCAGCGGAGAGTTGATAGCGAATGCTTGGATAAGGAAATTGAACAAGACCGGGAGGATCATCTACGTCGGCAGTTACTCTCTCGCAACCCCTCCAGGGGCATCCGGTCCATGTGTCAAAACCGTGTTTCCGCTACCAAATGGAAACGCCATCGTAATCCTTCGTCCGCATGCGCTGCCGGATGGGTCTCTGGTACTGACCTCCGAGGGGCGTCGATTCGGCGATCCCGGCTTTTATTTTACAGTCCATCGCGTGGATGGTCGCGTCACGGCTCGTTATCTACGGAGCTTTCGAGAACGTATCCACGTTTTCGGGGCCGAACCGGGAATTGTACGGGCCGACCACACGATGTCGCTTTGGGGTGTTCAGTGCCTGCACCTACACTATCGATTGCGCAGGCGAGAGTTCCGTTTGGAAAGGGCCAGCGGCGGCGAAAGTACGATTGACTGATCGTAGTAAACATAAGATATCGTATTGGCCGATCACCTGTAGAAGTGGCGAACTCCTGCGGGATCGGCTAGACTGAAGTACGGAAGTTGAGGGGAAAGCTTACACCGCGAAAATCCATAGATAACCGTTCCAAAACGGGACAAAAACAAGTTAGGCAGCTCGATGGATATTACCCAGGCCTCATAGGACGCGGCAATCATGGAACGCGCCGTTCAAATCTACGCGATTATCAACCTCATGGTCATCGGCATCTCTCACGTGGTGAGGCCGCGGGTGTGGGTAGACTTTTTCGTCTTCCTCCGAGAACGAGGTGAAGCCGGTGTGTTCGCCGTCGCCGTTTTGAATCTCATATTCGGCTCGATCATCGTCGCTTTCCACAACGTTTGGTCAGGCATCCCACTGATGCTCACCGTGTTGGGCTGGGCGAACGTGGTCAAGTCGCTGCTCTATTTCACGTTCCCCGCGTTCGGCTTGCGCAAACTCCAGTTACTCTCCCACGAGCGGGTGAACCCGTTCCTGTGGACATTTTTGTACATTCGATTGGTGAGCCCGAAAACCGCTATGTCACGAAAATTGACGGTCTTCCCTTTCGGTCTGCCGATTTGCCATGGCCTATAACTGCGAGCGGTCGTTCCATGGCCTTAATCGCTCAGTTCAACTTCACTAATTCGAAGGACTTCATTGGAGAATTACCCGGCGATTTGCTTTTGGTTTTTGGTGATGATATTGACGGGCCAATTGATCCGCTTCACTTCGAATGGCAAAATCTTGGACAAAACGATCTTGTGACTCAATTACCATCTGACTCAATGGCAATTTCCCCATGCTTTGGGAATCGATGTCGGACGGTGAGTTTTCCGAATGCAATGCCAATTGACCGTGGAACTTCGGAACACAATCCTGCCAATCGACAACCGATGATTCTGGTTGAGAAGAATCCGATCGTCACGCTATCGACAGCTCGGAGTCAAGAGTGAGCTACGGCACAAGGTTTTCCGCGAGCTCATTGAGGTAAAACTCGAGGAACGAACTGCCTGCATGACGATCATCGCTTGACTCACCCGCGTTGACGATCCTGATGGCGTCGAGCGACTCGTTGGGATCCAAACCATGGGCCACTTCCCAATCATCTGGCAGCCCATCATTGTCGGAATCCTTGGGGGGCTGGGCTTGCGCAAGACCTTTGAGAAACCATTCGTTGAGATCATACCAGCTTAGCGATCGAGGTGCTTGGGAACATCCCAACTAAGTCGACTCCTTTGATCTGGATCGAACGACTTCCACCATCCGCGCACAATCTTGCCGCTTGGATGAAAGCCTTGCCGCTGCCACAACAAAGATCGAGCAAGTCACCGGATTTTACTTCAACCGTTGCCATGATTTCAGTGCATCTCATTCGTGGTTTGGGAATTCGATGAACTTTATTGGTACGGCATCGGTCAACCAGACACCATTCGCCGACAAATAAAACGTGTGGCCGAATTGATGCATCGCTTCCGTTCGAATCATTAAAATAACCGGCTTTCCGCGGCGTGCCCCAACTTTTTTTGCAGTCTCGACGTCTGCCGATAAGTGCACGTGATTGCGAGACCGTTTGAGCAAACCCTGTTCACGAATACTCGCCAGAAATGCTGACACAGTTCCATGATACAGCTCTTTGGGAGGCGGGACGGATTCCAGGTTGAGCTCAACGTCTGGTACGGAATGCCCTTGATTGGCTCGAATCTTCAAGCCGTCATCGCTCAACGCGAACCGCTTCTTCTCGCAAGATGCGACGACTTCATGCAATAGCTCGAGCGATAGTTCCTTACCTTTTCGATTGGCGTTCTGAATCAACTCGTCGATAGGCAACCAGCCTTCTGAATCGAGCTGCATGCCGATGACTTCCGGCTGATGTCGAAGCACGAGAGACATGAACTTACTGGTGGATGTGAGGCTCTTTGGGGACTTATTCATGACGTACTCGCTGCTCTGTACCGCTTCCAGATTTCATCGAGTGCCGCGCCGGCTGGCATGGCCAGTCGATAGTCCACCACGAGCGAAACCGTGGTCTCGCTGGGGTTGATTTCCACTGTGACCTGGCCAGCAGACTTGGCTATGTAGATTGGAGCTTGAATGTAGGGAAAAACACTGGTTGTGCCGATACTGAATACCATGTCGAAACCCTTCTCAAGCTCGGTTTGGATGTGCTCAATGCCTGGGCCATCAATCAACTCGCCGAACAACACGACATCCGGCCGAACCAACGCTCCGCAACGGAGACACTTAGGAGGAATCTCGATCAAATCAAACGTTTCGATCGATTCGGTGTACTTGCACTTAGTACATGACAACGAATGCATGTTGCCGTGAGCTTCAATCAAATTCTTGGAGCCGGTCGATCTGTGGAATCCGTCTACGTTTTGCGTCAGTGTCCATACGCGATGAAATCGAGATTCCATTTCAGCGATCACTTCATGGGCTCGATTGTGACGAGCACCTTGAACTGCCATACCGATTTGTGCCAGATACTTCCAAGTCAGCGCTGGATTCTCGGCCAACATCGAAGCCGAAAGTGCTTCTTCGATTGCCACTCCATCTTCGGTCGTGTCGACGTTGTAAAGCCCGCCGATTCCGCGATACGTGGGAACGCCCGACTCTGCCGAGACACCCGCTCCTGTAATGAACAACAGGCTCCGCGATTTGAGCAAAATTCGCACCAACGCATCTATGGTCGAGTTTTCGGGTTCTGTGATCATCGTGTCACCAAGTCATCACATAGCTTTCGTATCGCTGGATTACTCTGGCGGAAGCTTACGATCTTTACAACCAAGTCGAAACCAGCGAAAGGTTTCGCTGCTCGACGAATCGCATCCAGGATCCATACTTGGTCATTGCCAAACGCGCCACCACCGAGCAGAGTTAGGTAAACCGATTTGTTTCCACTCTTTGACGCATTCAAAACGGCTGTGGCAAGCGTTGCTTCATAAGCAGCCTCCAAAATTAGTCTCGCAAACCTCTGCCACAATCGCGAGGACAAACCGCTGTAAGCAACCGGCAGGGCCGAGCAATACGCCTGAGTCACCAAGTGCTCGCATCCGTCTAGGGTTACCTGAGTATCCCACTGCAATCCAATCTTTAATTTGGCACGCAGTTCATCCTGTTCAGATTCCGACATTATGGCCAACCTGGAGTCGATCTCCTTGAGTCCCTCAGCAGTTGGCAATGCGTAACCGTTACGCATCTTCCAAAGGCGACTGCTTGCATTGCCAAGTGCCTTACCAATTTCCTCTAGGCAATCAACCTGCTTCGCTTCGGTCTGCCCGATTTGTCCATCCAACTCCACGAAGTAGTTTCGATAGATCGTTCCTGCTCCACACGCGATCGCACAGGCGGGGCCTTGAGTCTGATCGTTCTCGTAGATCGCGATCCCCTGTTCGGGAGTGACGCTTGGAGAAACCATCTCCAGCAGATTGAACTGCGAAGCCACTTGGAACATCGCTCCGGCATTCGCTGAATCTGCATGTATCGCCTTTGCGTCGCCAACCAATTCAGCCACTCGCAACTTGCCCGGAGTGTTCTCAACTTTGGCAACTCGTTCTCGCAACTCTCGTAGAGACGCGATCTCCAAGCAACCGAACTGGAACGACCGATCGTTAACTTTTGAGGCCAAACGGCCATCCCTTATCGTGATGTTCTCCCTGACTTCGTCGGGAGAGCGTTCCGAGAACCCGGTAAGTTTGGTAAACCAATCGTTACTTGATGCAACTGGCAACGTTTTTTTGGGTTGCTTGACCTTTGGACGATTGGCTGAAGCAAGCACAAACGCTCGCTGAGTTTCGTTTTCGGGTGCTGGCCAAGACGCGCGATCTAGATCAGCTTGCCGCAGTTCGCTCAGTATTTGGAACACGTTGGATGGTGTCGCATAGCCATGACGCAGTAGCCAGCAACAAACGACTGTCCCAGTACGGCCGATTCCACCAAAACAATGCACATAGACTGGTCGATTGTTTTCAAGTGAACCATCAATAGCATCGAGAATCTCGTGCATATGCTCGTGTGTGGTAATGTGCCGATCCACAATAGGAAACCGCATAGGCTCGACGCGATCGTTGGCCTTCGTGGCAATTTCATGAAGGTCTTCGTCGTAGCGAACAAAGGGCTTGCCATCGTTATTCTTTTCGTCAACTTCCATTAAATTGACGAAGGTCCGCAGGCCAACGTTAAATAACCCGGTGAGTCGCGTCATGTGAGCAATCGGATCAGCCTGCCCCGCGTACGCCCCCGCCAAAAACTTTCCATCAAGAACCCAGTATGTTCTGGGCAAAGGTGGCGTTGCGCTTGCGATTTGGAATTCAGGCATGGTGATGTATTGCTGCGGATTAAGGAAATCAGGACCAAAGCCAATTGTACCGCCAACTCCCTCACTATTCTTGGTCTCGTCCAGTTAAAAGAAACTCAAGACGATCCGCCTCGATGGCGATAGTTCGCAAATAAAATTGGAATTCCTCGCGAGTGAGGCCATGTAGGCCGTTCACCGATATCAATCTGGCGGCAGCAAAAACTTGGCTTGAGAAGGATGAACTGTGATCTACGAGCTGACCATCGACACGAAAGTATCGGAAGCCGAAATCGGTTTAAACAAATGAGCCGTTGCAAATTTTGAGTGATTGGCGACAGGATCAGCGCGGCTGGTTTCGAACTTGATCCGTAGACGGCACGATGTATCTTCGTTCTCGAGGCACACATTCGTACGAGGGTTGTAACTAAGCAAAATCTGGAAGTGGGCCGACAGCACCCGTTTCTCGCGGCGACAGCACCGGCCCGATTAGCATCTGTCCACAAACACCTCCTGAAGAAAGTTCGCTAAGCAACAACGCGAAACCGATCCAGTTTCCCCAGCCGGAATAACAAAACGCTGGCTGCTACTCGCGGTCCTGCACGCCCTTATTATTCCCGGATCTGTGATTCTCGTGAGCTTGCAATTTCGTTATGATGCGACGGTTTTGAATGGGATACCTTGGACAGCATTCAGTGCCTCTGGGTGGTTTTCGCCACGCATCGGGTAAGAACATGACAATTACAACAGACGATCGATGGCTTTCCGTAGACGAAATCGCCGAATACCTCGGGATTAAGCGGGACACTGTCTACAAGTGGATTGATCGCAAGCACATGCCCGCTCACAAGTTGGGCAGCCTTTGGAAGTTCAAAAAGGAAGAGATTGAAGATTGGGTTCGATCGGGAGGCGCTGCGCATAAAACCAGCGAACACGACGGCAATTGCCAGGACGCAGAGTGAGGACGAGCACATGAACCCAATACAAGACACGAAGCAACTGCTACGAGCAGCCCCCGAACTCTACCATCGGTTAATCCTATTAGTCGGTCCAACTGGCACGGGCAAAACGGAAACGCTGAAAGAATTGGCGCGAGACTTCGACGTGCCGATGGTCAATGTCAACCTTTCTCTCTCAAGCGAGCTGTTGGAGCTGACCGCAAAACAGCGTGCGATCCGTCTACCGGAAATCTTCGCGAGAGTCACCGACGGATCGGCCGATCCGTTGCTGCTGGACAATCTGGAAATTTTGTTTGACGACCATTTGAAGCAGGATCCATTGAGACTGCTTCAAGGGATTTCAAGGAATCGAACGGTGGTTGCGTCATGGAACGGCCATGCGACAGGTCAAAAGCTTGTTTATGCCGAGCCAGGGCATGCCGAGCATCGCAATTACGAACGGGGCGATGTGATGATTGTTCAAATGAGCGGACAATCACTTGTGGGCTCTACTGGAGCATAAAGGTTTAGTGAACATGAAATACGGCGAACTTATCCAGTTTGACCCAATCGAGACTGTCGTTCAGTTGCGTGACGCCAACAAGTCCAGTGCAGCCGAGCGGCTGGTTAGCACTTATGTAATTTCAGATGAGATGGCGGACAGACTCACGAACCTTGTCATCCCGCAGATGCAATTCGATAATCCGGCCGATAACAAGGGACTTCTTGTCGTCGGAAATTATGGCACCGGTAAGTCTCACTTGATGTCGGTACTGTCAGCGATTGCAGGTGACGCAGCGCTGGCGAAGAATATCACGAATAAATCCGTTAATGAGGCGGCAAAGAAGATTGCAGGACGCTTCAAGGTGATCCGAACGGAAATTGGAGCGACCACAATGTCTTTGAGAGACATCCTGATTGCGGAACTGGAAGAGCACCTCGAAAAGCTCGGCGTTGACTACGTGTTCCCGGATGCGGGAACGATTTCGAGTCATAAACGAGCCTTCGAAGACATGATGTCGAAGTTTGATGCCAAGTTTCCGAAAACGGGTTTGTTGCTGGTCGTCGACGAACTGCTCGACTTTCTACGAACCCGAAAAGATCAGGAACTCATCCTCGATTTGAACTTCTTGCGTGAAATCGGTGAGATTGCTAAGGATCTCAATTTCCGTTTTATGGCAGGTGTTCAAGAAGCAATATTCGACAGCCCACGATTCGCATTTGTTGCAGATAGCATTCGTCGAGTAAAAGATCGCTTTGAGCAGATCTTGATCGCCCGAAGCGATGTCAAGTTCGTTGTTGCCGAACGATTGCTTAAAAAGACTGCCGACCAACAATCCAAGATTCGAGATTATCTCTCGCCCTTCGCAAAGTACTACGGAAACCTCAACGAACGGATGGACGAATTTGTCCGACTGTTTCCCGTTCACCCAGACTACATCGATACGTTTGAACGAGTTACTGTCGTTGAGAAACGCGAAATCCTCAAGACGCTCTCCCTCGCAATGAAGGGGATGCTCAATGATGAAGTACCTGTGGATGAGCCCAGGTTGCTCGCCTTCGATAGCTACTGGAATACGCTGAAGCAAAACGCATCCTTCCGAGCTATTCCGGAGATTCGTGCCGTCATCGACTGCAGCCAAGTGCTGGAATCGAGAGTTGAGAATGCGATCTCTCCCAAGACCTACAAACCGATGGCATTGCGACTCATTCAAGCATTGTCGGTTCATCGCCTAACGACTGGCGACATCTACGCACCTCTTGGTGCATCACCTGAAGAGTTGCGAGATAGACTTTGCTTGTTCGAACCGCTAATCGCGGAAATGGGTAGCGACGAACCGGATAAAGATTTGCAGACACACGTCGAGACCGTTCTACGTAAGATCCATAGTGCTGTCAGCGGCCAGTTCATTAGCGAGAACAAAGAAAATCAACAGTTCTATCTCGATCTGAAGAAGACAGATGACTTCGACGCGTTAATTGAAAAACGTTCCGAAAGTTTAGGAGACGATCAACTCGATCGCTTTTACTACGAAGCTCTCAAACGCGTCATGGAGTGTCAAGACACGACCTATGTGACCGGTTACAAGATTTGGCAACACGAGATTGCTTGGCAAGAACGAAAGGCGGCGCGTACGGGCTACCTGTTCTTTGGTTCGCCCAATCAACGCTCAACAGCGGTTCCACAGCGGGATTTCTATCTCTACTTCGTACAACCCTATGGCGATGACGGTAAGCTCACAAAATCAATCAATGAGAAACTTGCTGACGAAGTCTTTTTCCGCTTGAAGAGTACCGACGATGAGTTTGACACAGCACTTCGCGGTTATGCGGCCGCCCTGGATTTGGCAACCACATCATCCGGAAATGCTAAAGCGACCTACGAAGCAAAAGCGAATGGATTTCTGAAGAAGCTCGTACAGTGGCTACAGAAGCAAATGACCGATGCGTTCGAGATTACGCACCAAGGCCGAACTAAATCGATGGCAGAGTGGGCCAAAGGCAAGTCGATCCGGGATCTATCTGGAGTCTCGCCGAATGAAACGATCAACTTTCGCGATTTGGTGAACGCAATCGGCGGAATTTGCCTTGCTACGAACTTCGAAAACCAGGCACCTGACTATCCGCATTTCTCAGTCATGATCACTGGGAACAATCGCGCTCAGGCGGCTCAGGATGCCCTGCGTGCCATCGCTGGACAAAACCGAACCAAGCAAGCGACTGCAGTTCTCGACGCGTTGGAGTTACTTGACGGTGAGAAGATCGAACCAAACAAATCGAAGCACAGCAAATTTGTTCTCGACGCAGTAAAGTCGAAAGGGCACGGACAGGTCGTCAACCGAAGTGAGATCATTCAAGACGATCACGGACTCGAATACATGAATCCAGGCGGTTCGCGTCTGGAATCGGAGTGGGTCACCGTTCTCATCGCATCACTCGTTTACTCGGGTGACATCGTACTAGCGATCCCTGGTAAGAAGTTTGATGCAACCGGATTGCAGCAACTTGCCGCGACTGCCATGGACGAATTGGTACGTTTCAAACACTTGGAACAACCCAAGGATTGGAATTTGCCGGCGATGAAGGCAATGTTTGAACTCGTCGGAATGCCGCCCGGCAATGCGCAACTGGTGGCACAGGGAGCCGACGCGCCCGTCCAGCAATTGCAGGATGCGGTGACGAAGCTCGTCAAACGTATTGTCACGACTCAGCAAACCCTTCGAGATGGACTGTCGTTTTGGGGGCAGGACTTATTGGCCAGTACCGATCTCGCCAAGCAAGCCGGGGCACTTGATCAAGCCAAAGTCTTTTTTGAATCTCTACAAGCCTACTCGTCACCCGGCAAACTCAAGAACTTCAAGTATGCTGCGCACGAAGTGTCGGGGCATCAACCGGTACTTAAAACCCTTGATGATCTCGACTCGTTAAGAGGCTTCATCGTTAACCATGGAGCATCTGCCGCGTGGCTTTCAACGGCAGAAGCTGTTTTGCCAACGGATCATGACTGGGTCAAAGAAATCAAGACTAGCAGATCTACGGTTCTCGAAAGCTTGAAACAGTCCGATTTGACGAAGTTGGCA
>Ga0209181_10008264_pt1 | contig 14011 bp, 17 predicted proteins | sample MAT05_FD_187208 | JGI IMG/M metagenome (GOLD analysis project Ga0209181, IMG submission 187208) | Freshwater microbial communities from Lake Fryxell liftoff mats and glacier meltwater in Antarctica - MAT-05 (SPAdes) (version 2) | ecosystem: Environmental > Aquatic > Freshwater > Ice > Liftoff... | reverse complement strand
TGGGAAATTTGGAACTTAAGCCTAAACTGGAATCAATAATATATCAAACCACAGATTTTGCATCAATTCCAATAGCATTATTGAGAATAATCGCAATAGTTAATCTTGTAAAGCATATACTTTCGTTAGAAAATTTTTTTAGATTAGGCAACTTAAAAGTCGAAATGAGAACTGCGGGTCACTTTACTTTCTTTAACTAATCCTGCGATCGCTTATCCTAGTAAAAATATACTTGTTCAAATATATGACAACTACTCCCCCCACTCTTACCTACACCCTAGAAGAAATCCTATCTCGCTTTGAACAGAAGATGGATAGACAATTTGCCGAAATCAACCAAAAAATAGATAGACAATTCGCCGAGGTCAACCAGAAACTTGAAAAGATAGACGATCGCCTAAACAAGCTAGAAATTGGTCAAGCAGAGCTTTCAGGTGAGATTAAAACCTTAGATGAAAAAGTGAGCGGTATTGGTAAACGGTTAGATAACCAAGAATTTATCAATCGTGGGATTTTGGTATCGGTAATTATTGCTTTATTGGGTGGAGCCGCCAAGCTATTTGATATCCTCCCCCTTACAAAATAAATAAGTTTTTTTGGAGTCACCAAGCCTAGAGCATGTAAAATCTCCTTAAAATCTTTGCAAATCCCTAATTTTATTCCATGAAACTTTCTGAGCTAGCCACTTTTTTGTCTGATAGTAATTTTGAGTTAGGAAATAATGATCCAGAAATTACGGGTGTGGCATCCTTGGATTTAGCCCAAGCTGGAGATATTACCTTCCTCAATTCCCATAAGTATTTGAGTCAATTAGCTACTACTCAGGCGACAGCGGTAATTTTAGACTTGAAAACGCCCTGTGATTTACCTTGTATCCGTGCTAAAAACCCTAGATTGGCATTTGCTCAGGTCTTAAATTTGTTTTATGAGCCTGTGAAGCTGCCTGTAGGTATTGACCCAACCGTAATTTTAGGGAAAGGGGTAGTTATTGGCGCAAATGTGGCGATCGCTCCCTATGTGGTGATTGGCGATGGCGTAGTTATTGGTGATGATGTCAGTATTTTTGCTCATACAGTAATTTATCCACAGGTTCATATTGGCGATCGCACGGTCATTCATAGCAACTGTGTAATTCGGGAATATACCGAAATTGGGGCAGATTGCCTAATTAACCCTAGTAGTGTGCTGGGAAATGATGGCTTTGGGTTTGAGTTAGATCGAGGCAGTTGGTATAAAATCCCTCAAACAGGTTATGTCAAGCTAGGCGATCGGGTGGAAGTGGGCAGCCTTTCAGCTATTGATCGTCCAGCGATGGGGATCACAGATATTGGCACAGGCACAAAAATTGATAACCTCGTGCAAATTGGACATGGAGTCAAAACTGGAAGCCATTGTATGATTGTGTCCCAAGTCGGTTTGGCAGGTGGTGCAGTTTTAGGTGATTATGTCACCCTTGCGGGACAGGTTGGAGTTGGCGATCGGGCAGTAATTGGTAATGGGGCGATCGTGGGTGCGAAGTCAGGAGTGATTAGCCATGTTGAAGCAGGGGCAAAGGTTATTGGCTATCCCACAGTCCCAGAGCGAGAATGGAAGCGCACTGCTGTTGCTCAGCATCAACTACCAGATATGATTAAAACTATGCAAAAGCTAGAAAAGCGTATTTCGGAATTGGAGTCTAAACTCAATCCATGCCCTATAAAGGAAATCTAAGATAAATAATAATGAACGAATTAAGGACTCACCTAAAAGATTTGATTGATAAAGCTGCGTGGGAATGGCTAGAACAACACGCCACAGCAGGCAGATTACTAATAGTTACCTCTAATCTGGAATTAGTAGAAGTGGGGCTGGCTTTGGCTGAAGATGATATTAGTATTATTAAACAGTGGCTAGACGACGGGTGGTTATACAGACCCACCGAGGCAGAGATTAATCATTGGCAAACTCATCAGGATTTAGAATTTGAAACTTTAATTATTCAACCATTTGTTTTGTCTAGGGTTTTAATTCGTAGTTAAAATCGAAAATTCCTTGCACTGGGTTTTAGATATTTGTTTTAACGAAGATGCTTCTCGAATTCGTCGTGACAATGCTCCTGAGAATATGGCTCACACTTTGCCCTCAATTTACTTCAAACAGGATAAATCCTCTAAATCCAGCATCTCTGCTAGACACAAGAAAGCAGCTTGGGATCAAGATTCTTTCCCTCTAATTTTTATACAGTTTTTTCCCCTGTCTTATTGCCCTAACCCAAGGTGACAGTAATGATCTAATAATCTCCAAACCCTATGTTCAGTATGCAATCGCCGTAAATATAACAAGATTGATCCCAGATTTGAACGCCGCTATAGCAATTAATAAAAAATCATTTTAAAAATAAGCGCAGGGGCTTAGGTAGAAATTTCTAAAAGCTGAAGCAAGCGATCAAAATTAAAGTGTTTGCCCATCATCTCTTGAATACAATCAACCTTAACTCCTTCATGTAAACGCACCTGTCCAAGGGATTTCTCAATAATTGCCACTGTAGTTAGGGTATCTTTGGTCACAGATAAAATCGGTACCTCAATTTCCTTGGCTCTTTGCAGCACATCAGGATTAAGGCTAAGGGAATTACCTGTTAAGACTAGGCAATTAGTAGAGGTACCTAGGGCAGCTAGCTGAATATCTAAACGGTTACTGCCTGTAATAACAGCTTTATTAAACGACTTACTAAAGTAAATCTGGGCTGAACTCACATCCATTGCCCCAATTTTTAGATCTTCAACCATGATTTCCGATAGTTTCACATCGGGACTATACAGAATTGTGGCATCTAATTGGGTGACTAACTCCTCCACACTCACACTTCTGAGGATTAAATTTTCTGGCATCATTGCCAATACAGGAATTTTTAAAGACTCTAGATAGGGAAGTAAAATTTCTAAGGCAGTTTCGATTTGAACTTCAGGAATATCATTAATTACCACGCCTAGTAAGCGATCGCCTAGTCGAGATTTTGCTACCAATAGGCGATCGGCAACTAATAAATCTTCAAATCTTGATACTAATAAAATTGGGGCATCTAAACATTCAGCAATTTGGGCTAAGGACAAGCCAAACATCGCACCTTCTTCAGGATTACCAGGAGCTTCGACTAAAACTAGTTCCCCGTTGGTATTATCGACATATTCAGCTAATTTCTGACTGTAGTCTATGGCATCTTGGTGAAGTAGGCGTTTTTGAATTGAAGCTTTATCTAAATTTAGTAAAGTCGGTCTAACTAATCCATACTCTAGATTTAAGGTTTGGGTTATAAACTCAACATCAGCATCAAGATTTATCGATGATTCGGGAACGTTACGAGAGGTAAATGTTCCTAGGGGCTTGGCATATCCTACCTTCATACCCCTTGCTTGTAGATGGATTCCCAGCCCTAAAACTGTTGCCGATTTCCCACTGGAAGCTCTGGTTGAGCCGACTAGCAAATGTTTGGACACTTTATCTTTTTAGCTAATAATTTATAGACGATATTCTAGCTGATAACTCATTCAATGCAAGAAAATTCGATCTTGGGCGATCGCAATTAAAAGATAAAAAAAGGGTTATTCACTCGAACATCCCTTAATTTCTACCTATCTCAATATTGTTGAATGAATCAGTCCAAAGAGAATTAATTATAGTAAGCCAGCTTGTCCTAAGCCAAGAATCATGCCCATACCTAAAATATGTCCAAAACTAGCAACGGCTAATAGTTCAGCTAAACCAAAACCTTGAAATACTCCAGGTAATTCCACAGGAAGCGCAGGTCCTACGCCTTTAACTTGAATTGCACTACTACCGATCGCTAGGACGAATAGATTACAGGTGATCATAATTAAAGCTACATTAAAAGACCAAGTTGGGGTCGCTGGCACTAAAGCAAATAAATTAATCATAGATTTAAATATTTTATCCAATAAAAATTATGAAAATATCCTATGCCTATTTGTGGCAGTTTGATGAATATGAGCGATCGCCCTCAATCTAAATTAACGTATCTTCGCATTTCTCAAAAATCTAACCCCAACCATGTTCCGCTAAAAAATCCGCAGTAATTTCAGGTTGCCGATTACTTTTAATAAATTTCTCTACATATTTACCGAGCATATCTGCCTCCAAATTGACGCTGCTCCCCATTTGCAGATATTTCAAATTTGTAGATTCATAGGTATGAGGAATTACCGCCGTACTAAACCAAGTTCCCAAACTATTACAGGCAGATACCGTGAGACTAATACCATTTATCGCCACACTGCCTTTAGAAATAATATACCGCCCCAACTCTACGGGTGCCGAGAAGCTAATTTCCCAAGACCCACCTGCGATCGCACTAGTACATAATGTTCCTACCGCATCAATATGACCTGTCACAAAATGCCCACCAAGGCGATCGCCCACTGCCAAAGCCATCTCTAGATTGACAGGTGGTAAATTACTTTGTCCCAAGTTAGAACGACTCAGGGTCTCAGGGGAAACATCAGCGACAAAACCCTTACTTAAAATTTCAGCAACAGTCAAGCAAACCCCATTCACCGCCACACTATCACCGATCGCCAACTTTGCTAAAATCTCAGGACAGTTAATAGTTAACTTGCCATTGTTGTAGCGATCAATTTTTCCCAGTGCCTGAATTAATCCTGTAAACATATATTAGCTATCTTTTTTGAATATTTTAGGATGCCAATTGATACTTATCATTTTCTCTTGCCCCTGCAATTGCCATTTGGAAAGCCTCCTGCCACTGTTTGGGATCTCCAAGCATATTTTCTAGTTCTTCAGCCTCTTTTAATGTAAGCTCTGCGCGTTCAACAGCATAAGAGATGCGCCCGACAATAATTAGCTTAGCGTCTCTATCGATTGAGTTTTTTATGGCAATATCAATTATTTCTTTAAAGTCTTCAAACATATTTAAATTCCTAGCTCTGAGGGATTATAAAAATCAAGACTTCCATCTTGAAAGACCAAAAATACCTGTTGCAATTGCTTGAGTTTATCAAATTCAAAAGCACTTCGCATTCCTTTTTCAAGATTAAAGTCTTTCATGGCAATATGATAAGCCACTTTAACAGCACCTTGTTTTCTTGCTTCCCTAATCCCAGCTTGAATACGATTAGTAAAACCGACTACTTCAGCTGTCAGTTTCTTAAAGTCCCAGATTTCGGCATCAGGACGCTTACCTTCGATTTGCTCAGACCCATCCAGTAACTTAACCCTACCACCATTTTTAGCAAAAACTTTAGCGATAAATAGCTCTGATTCCAAGCTTTCTCCTCGATTATGTCCTGTATGTAGCAATACAAATCCGCCTGTTGTCTGATCAAAATAAATACGCTCATACTCAGGTTCAGCCTTATCAAAAATCTCTTTGTTTGTAGATACTTGGCGATCGGGCATGGAGCGGGCAGATATGGACATTGTAGTTAAATTTGCATAGTCAGTTGCCTTTCTCCTTGATCTGGCACAGTGATGGCGGGATTGGGTTCCTTGTTCCGATCTGGGCTTCCTTCATCTGTACCATTTAAGAGAGCTTGGGTTGCCAAAATCAGATCGTCTTCATAATCTTTCAAATCAGTTCGACTAGTTAGATAGGCTTTAAGGGCAGAAATAGGATCAAGGATTTCACCTCTATTTAGTTCGGGAAGGCGAGCACGATTAACTGGGCTTAATATTTCTGGAATAATTGTATAGTTATGAGCCTGTGACATTGCCTGATGCAGAACTTGGTGATCGATTTGAGCTATTTGTTCAGGTTTAACTACATAAATTAGACGGGCGATCGCTTCGGTTAAATCAACTTCGGCTAACTTAGCTAAGATTGCTGCTTGCGGATCATCCTTTGCGGTCACATCAATTTTTACAGTCCGAAACGATCTGGTTTGCAGTGGACAAAACTCAAGTTTAGTTTTACCTTTGCTAACCTCTAGCCAGCAATAGCCTTTATCTTCCTTTTCTTCGCCAAAATCTACCCGCTCAATACTACCTGGATAAACTACTAGAGGGGTTTGGAACAATATCTGATGCCGATGCACATGACCGAGAGCCACATAATCAAACTCATCCCGACAAAGCAAACTGAGGGGAATTGTAAAGCCTTTACCTGCGGCTAAAAATCTCTCTGCCCCGTAGGTAGCCCGATCCACCATGACGTGTGCCAAGAGAATTGTTGGTATCTGGGAATTAAGTTGACGAATTTCTCCCTCTAGGACTACTTTCAGGCGATCAATTAATAAACCGCCCACCTCCGTCATCGATAAACCATCGGTATCACTGCGAGTTAGTAAAGCCGAACGGGTCAGCCACGGTATGGTAATTACTTGAATATCCCCTGCTTTAGTTTTAATTTGATGGGTTTCGAGGCGATCGCCCACCACAAAACCAGGCACTGCCAAACTACGATAAATAGCTAAACTCGCACCACCTTGTCCTTGGGAATGTTGATCATGATTTCCCACTAATAAAACTGTCGGGATTTGGGCATCAGCAAGACGGCGAAACTGGGTAGCAAATAATTGTTGAACTAAAGGTGTTGGGGTAGCATCAGGAAAGGCATCGCCGCCAAATAGCACTAGATCTGCTGGCTCAGCAATTGCTCGATCTATGCAGGTAGTTAATGCCTTGGTAAAATCCTCAATCCTAGTATTTAAGCCCGTTTGGGGATTAATTTGTCCATGGGTCGTACTACCAAGGTGAATATCCGAGAGATGTAGGACTTTGATCATATTTTGCCCAAACTAATTGCCGTGAAGATTGTCCAGCTATCCACCAACATTAACAAAAATGTAAACACTAACAGGATTAAATACATCCAAGGTTGGGCTAGAGGTTTGACATCACTGGTATCAATTCCCGTTTTAGCTTGCACCTCAGCCACTAACCGACTGAAACCAGAAACCCGCATTGGTAGTAAATATCCCTTATCATCATTGCTAAGAAAGTAATAAACTAATCCACCTTGTCCAGTTGTGCGGGGTTTTAAGGCTTTTATGTCTAACCATGCGATCGCCCAGCCCTTCCTAAACCCTAATACCCAACTTGGATAAACTACCTTTACCCCTTTATCATCTAAAATCACCCGCTCGCTGAGAACTGCATACAAAATCACAAAACCTATAACCACTCCTGCGATCAAGAAACTAGGTGATACAGGTGCAGATGTAACCTCAGCTAAGAACGGCAAAGGTATAGTTAATGAGATATATAAACCTATTAAAGTAATCCGTATCAATGGAGAAATTCGGAAGATTGTGGGATTATTGCTCATAGATTTAAATTTTGGCAAGTAAGGTAAGCAAATTATTTAATTTGATAGATATAACTATCTTCAACAAACATCGTGTTAACCATATTATTGGTCAATCTTCTTCCAGATAAGTCATGATGCCAGAGTAGCTGTGACTGTCGTAATCCCTCTATCAATTCATACTTTGGACTGACAGCCACAAGGGATGTCCAATCAATTTTTAACTCGGGTTTAAGCTCACGAAAAATACCTAGAATTTCCTTATATGCTTGAAGGGAACCTTGGCGATCGCACGTGGGAGAAGTAAGCATCAATTGCCAAGTTTCAGAATCTGAAGAGTAAAGCCAAAGTGCTGACTCAATTGATAAATTTGCTTCATTTAAAGCATCAATTAATCTTTGCCCTTCTTGAATTTCTTGACCTACCAATGTTGCTGTAGCCATTGTAAAACTCCATTATTAGGATCACTAATTGCTAAATAAATATCGTCAGCCTCTTGTTTGCTATATATTTTGTAGCGACTTATTTCCGACCATTTTTTTATAACTAGCCACTGAGATGAAAAATTTAGATTAGTAATACGAGATTGTATTTCTTCATCAAGTTTAGCAACTCTAACAAGTTTTACTAAGTTGTGGGTGTAGCTATCTATAACTGTCTCTTTATCAGGAAAATCAAATTCTCTGGTATTTTTGGCAATGCAAGCTTTCAAAGCACATTCGACAACGTAGCCACTTAGGTAGTAAGCCCCAGAAAATTGCTTATTGTTAAGTAGCACTCTCACTTCTTCAAGACGGATTAGTGCCAGATGTTGAAAGTCTTGTCGATTCAATAATTGAGTACCGCTTTACTAAATTTATTTTGATGATTATACTTCACATTTCTAAGCTGCAAAGAATAGGGATTACTTTAAAAAAACTAGTTAATCCAGTACAGGTTAGGCATAGACTAGGAAAAAACTTAAAGAAAAATAGTAATAATGACTCTCAGCCACATAGACAATACTGGTGCTGCTCAAATGGTAGATATATCAGATAAAACTCCTACTCTACGCACAGCGATCGCTATCTGCGAAATTTCTATGCAAACTAGCACCCTAGATGCCATTCAAGATGGTAATACCCCAAAGGGAGATGTACTGGGAACCGCAAGATTAGCAGGAATTATGGCAGCAAAGCAAACCTCTAACCTGATTCCTCTCTGTCATCAAATTTCCTTAACGTCTGTGGATGTTCAGATCAAAATGGATGAAAATATTCCTGGCTATAAAATTCAATCTATTGTTAAAACCCAAGGGCAAACTGGAGTAGAAATGGAAGCTCTAACTGCCGTTACAGTCGCAGCATTAACCTTGTATGACATGGCAAAGGCATTGGAAAAAACGATGGTGATTTCTAATGTGCGGCTAGTCGGCAAGACGGGGGGGAAATCGGGTGATTTTTGTACAGTGGGGTTTGGTGAACTGGGAAATCTCCTAGAATAAGAGTAACCATGACGGTAAAGTATATGATCCAAGCTCCACCAAAACCCTTGACCATTGCTGAGTTTCTTATTCTTCCTGAAACTAAGCCTGCTAACGAGTTTTTTAACGGACAAGTTACTCAAAAACCTATACCCCAAGGACAACACAGCATAATTCAATGTGAGTTACTCTATTTCCTCAATAGTTTTATTAAAGTCAATCGGATTGGTTGGGCTTTACCAGAATTAAGATGTAATTTTGGCGGGCGATCGCTTGTTCCAGATGTGGTTGTATTCCAATGGCAAAGCTTAGTCACTAATCCTGATGGCACGATCGCTAATCAATTTAATATTCCTCCCGATTGGGTAATTGAAATTTTAAGCCCTGATCAATCTGTAAGTCGGGTAATTAATAATATTCTGCATTGTTTAGCCAATGGTTCACAAATGGGATGGCTGATTGATCCCCAAGAAAAATTAATTTTTGCCTATATTCCCAACCAAACTCCTGCTGTCTTTGAGCTTGACACGGCTATTTTACCTGTACCAGTTTTTGCTGCTAATCTGCAACTTACGGTTGGACAAGTCTTTGGCTGGCTTCAAGTTAATTAAACTAATTATTCATAGATGACTAAACTTAGCAACGGAATTACTTTATTTTTAAGTTTACTAGTCGAGGCGATGCCGTTTTTATTACTAGGGGTGATTCTATCTAGTCTTTTTGTCGTATTTGTGGATGAAAGTAAATTAATTAAACTTATGCCCAAACAAGCAATTTTAGGGGCATTAGTCGGCAGCCTATTGGGTTTTATGTTTCCCGTATGTGAATGTGGGAATGTACCTGTTGCTCGCAGATTAATTTCCCAAGGGTTGCCTGCTTCCGTGGCTGTGGGATTTTTGCTTTCTGCCCCCACTATTAACCCCATTGTGATTTGGGCAACTTGGACAGCTTTTCGCGATCAGCCTGAAATGGTTATTTTACGTGTGGTATTTTCTTTAGCGATCGCCACAATTATCGGCTCGATATTTGGTAGCCAAAAAGATTTACAACCATTCCTCCAGCCAAATATCTATTTACAATTAACAAGGCAGTCTGCAGCAATGGAAGTTAAATCTAAACCACAGTCGGCAATCCCCACAGGTACATTTTTTTTAGGACAACCCCTAGTTCCCCTTGAAGCCATCACCCTACCAAAACCAGTGCCTTGGCAAGATCGGTTGAATTTACTGCTAGATAATATTATTAGTGAATTACGAGAACTAGGTGGCATTTTAGTAATTGGTAGTGCGATCGCTGCCGTGATTCAAGTTGGAGTTCCCAGAGATATTATTCTTAATTTGGGACAAGGAGCAGTCAGTTCGATTGTGGCAATGATGATTTTGGCAGCAGTAGTATCTATTTGTTCTACTGTGGATGCTTTTTTTGCCCTTTCCTTTGCTTCTACGTTTACAACTGGTTCGATTTTGGCATTTTTAGTCTTTGGTCCCATGATTGACCTCAAATCTATAGGACTAATTTTGACAATTTTTAAGAAACGGGCTGTGTTGTATTTATTTTTAATTGCGGCACAATTAACTTTTTTGGGCTGTCTATTTATTAATCTACGGGTTAGCTAAATCCTGTGGATTAAATGGGCATAAATAGGTTAAATTAACGAAAACAGATTTGAGGATTTCATGCAACGTAGGCAATTTATACGACTAGCACAAACTGGGTTACTTGGTTCGCTAACCACTGGTCTCACTATTGCGGGCAGAGCGATCGCTGCACCTCCAAAACCTGTAATTTCAAAACCTCCAACCTTAGACCCCAAAAACTTAAATATAGAATGGCTGGGTCATATGTCATTCCTATTCACAGGGCAGGGGCAAAGAATTTTAAGCCATCCATTCAAACCAGCAGGCTGTACTGCCAAATTCCCAGAACCCAAGCCCAAAACTGATTTAATTTTAATTGGCTCCAGATTACTAGATGAAGGCTTTCTAGCGGCATTACCCCAAGATACCCAACTGCTCTATTTGCCCGGAGCCTATAAAGTCTCTGGTATTAATTTTCAAGGTATTAGGTTTGACCACGATCGCCTCGGTGGACGTAGATTTGGCACTAATGTGGCGTGGCTATGGCAACAGGCAGGAATTAGGGTTTTACACATGGGCGGTTCAGCATCAAGTATTAATCCCGATCAAAGAATTTTATTGGGACGACCAGATGTCCTAATTTTACCTGTCGGGGGCTCTGAGAAAGCCTACAACGCCGTAGAAGCTAAAGCCATTGTTGATACTTTAAATCCTAAGTTGGTGATTCCTACTTATTACCTAACTAGCAAAGCCGAAAAAACCTGTACATTAGCCAAAGTTGATGAATTTCTGGCACTCATGCCTGATATTAAGGTAAATAATATCACCAACTCAAAGCTACAATTAACAGCGAGTAAACTTCCTGAAACCATGTCTATATCAGTATTTAGAGCGTAACGGAGAATATCTTTTGACTGATGTTGTTATTCTCAAAGCTGAAAATCTATCTAAATCCTTTGGGGGGATTCAAGCGGTAAAAAATGCCTCGATCGCTGTGCCGAAAGGATCGATAACAGGACTAATTGGACCTAATGGTGCGGGTAAAACCACATTTTTCAATTTACTATCCAACTTTTTGGTACCTGATAGCGGCACAGTTTGCTTAAATGGTCTACCAATTCACGGTAAGCCGTCCTATGCGATCGCCCAGATGGGCATGGTCAGGACATTTCAAGTACCAAGGGTTTTATCTCGGCTCACGGTGCTAGAAAATATGCTACTAGCGGCGCAAAACCAGACAGGAGAGAAGTTTTGGAATGCTTGGTTTCAAGGCGGCAAAATTGCCAAAGAAGAAAAATTACTTAAAGAAAAAGCTAAAGAGATTTTAGAATCCGTGGGCTTAATCCATATGGTTGATAAATTCGCAGGTTCCATGTCAGGAGGGCAACGTAAACTTTTAGAGATTGCTAGAGCCTTAATGACCGATCCCCAAATTGTGCTTTTAGATGAACCAGCGGCGGGGGTAAATCCAGCTTTGATCGAAGAAATCTGCGGGCATATTCAAACTTGGAATCAAGCAGGCTTAACTTTTTTGATTATCGAACACAATATGGATGTAATTATGTCCCTGTGCGATCGCATTTGGGTACTAGCTGAAGGACAAAATCTTAAAGATGGTAATTCTAACGATATCCGATCATCTCCCGAAGTTTTAGAAGCGTATTTAGGTAGTAGTTAAAAAGAGAATGCTTGAGGCAGGATATTTAAGCTTTTGGGAGCAATATAACTAAATTTCTAAATTCAAACCAGTTGATAAACTGTCACAATCCATCATAAGAAATTAGAACTTTAACCCTGATAATCATAACGAGCCACATTCACTTGGGTATTGTTATGCAATCAGAACCTTTGACATATCTACGCCTCAATCTTGAGATCGCCGTTCCCCATACCCTTATGCTGGAAGGGATAGAGGCATGGTTCGCTTGGGACTTGATCTCAGAGCTAGATTTACATTGGCGGGATAACCTCAAATATCAGAATCGTTTGGTGATAGTAGCTAAGGTCAACGACAATATTTTGCTAGGGCTAGATTTGTGGTTACGAATGGGACTAATCACCGATGAGTACACAAGGTTATTGGGCAGAAATCGCTTTAGTCGTGACCTCCCAGACTTATCTGATGAATTTTCGGGGATTAATCCAATTGCAGCCCGATCTTTAGCTCCAGATAAATTCGTTCCAGCCCCAGAACATTCACATCCTCAGATTCCATTGCCAGATCGTCATCCAAGTCTGATTGGGCAAATGGTGCAATCTTTAATTTCAGAATTTAGTACGGTTTGGCTTTTATTTTTAGGCGTGTTTCTGGTGGTGGTGTCATCGGGAGTTTTAGCGGCTAGTCAGTGGAATCAATTCCCACCCCAAGGGCAATTTGCGATTTTATTGATATATACGATCGCATTTTGGGGTGTAAGTATATGGACGGGTAGGCAAGAAAATCTCAGTCTGACCACCCGCACTTTGGAAGTTTTGACATTATTGGTAGTTCCAGTCAACTTTTGGGCGATCGATGGCTTTCAGCTCTTAAAAGATCCTGTGGGCTTGATCGAAAGTGCGATCGCAGTGGTGATTCTCTCTAGCATTACGCTCTTATTACTTAAACAGCACGGGGCATCTAAGCTTACGGCTTTGAATTGTGTCGGGTTAAGTTTATTGCACATCGGTTGGGGAACTATTGGATATCCGTTGATCGCTGTTTACATCGGAACTGTGGGGACTTCGGCGATCTTTCTGTGGCAGCAAAGAGGAGCAAGCGATCGCTCCAAACTAGCTCTGGGTGAAATTACCATTGCCTATACCACGGTGATTTTACTATTTAGGGCAATCTTGATCGCGGGGGTGAGTATTTCCGACCTAGGACTAGCTTTTGGCTTATGCGGTTGGATGCTAAGTAAGCTCAATCGAAGGCAGAACTCGGAAGTTCCCCAGTTACCGATCGCGGCAGGATTGCTATGGCTCGGTTGGGGTGTATCCGTAGGCGTGGAGTTCCCTTGGCAAGCGGCGACTGTAAGCATTTTGGCACTATTCCTTTTAGGCGATCGCTTGCAACGTTATGGGCGAGGTCTAGATTTAGCAGCGATCTTCCTCATCACCTTACAAACTATTTACCTGAGTTTCCAACTTCTCCCACTCCAACTGAGAACAGACGTAACCCAGTGGGGAATGACTTTAGCCAGAACAGATAATCCACTTCCACTTTTAGGCGTAGTCATATTTCCCTACATTATTCTCACTTTAGTTCTATCCGATCGATTACGTCATTCCGAACGTCACAATTTGGCAAATTTGGCAGAAACCTTATCTTTAGGATTGGGAACGATGCTTACTTGTTTGAGCTTTATCAGCCCCGTTACCCGATCGCTAAATCTTGGACTTTCATTTATCACCCTCTTCATATTTACAGTATTCACAAATCGTCGAAATTCTGAGGAGTCGGGATTAATTTACTTGACCCATATTGTCGGCTTGGGGGCGATCGCGGCAACTGCAGATTTGCTCTTTCCTAACTTCAAATTTTGGGATTGGGCATTTTTGAGTCTGGGCTTAGGGGTAATCGAGTTGGTATTTTCTGCCATAACTAAACTAAATTCTCAAGAATTACAGATATGGCGCAAGACAAGTTGGGAACTCGGCATGGGGCTTATAGGATTAAGTTATGCGATTTTAATTTTGGACTTATCTGCTCCATTTTCCTTACATAGAATACTTTGG
>Ga0209181_10008262_pt1 | contig 14012 bp, 17 predicted proteins | sample MAT05_FD_187208 | JGI IMG/M metagenome (GOLD analysis project Ga0209181, IMG submission 187208) | Freshwater microbial communities from Lake Fryxell liftoff mats and glacier meltwater in Antarctica - MAT-05 (SPAdes) (version 2) | ecosystem: Environmental > Aquatic > Freshwater > Ice > Liftoff... | reverse complement strand
ATCGCACAGTGAATTAGGAAATACTGGCAAGAAAACCGGTTTTTGGGTAGAAGAATTTGCAGCACCATATTATATCTTGAAAGATGCAGGAGCTACCATCACCATTGCTTCACCAAAAGGCGGACACCCCCCCATTGACCCTTCAAGCACCGAACCGGCAAATCAAACAGAAGCTACGCATCGTTTTGACAAAGATGCCGCGTTGAAAGAACTATTGGCTCACACAAAAAAATTATCAGAAGTATCCGCAGATGATTTTGATGCTGTGTTTTATCCTGGTGGTCATGGTCCTTTGTGGGATTTAACCAATGATAAAGATTCTATTAAACTCATTGAAAATTTTTGGATCGGTAAAAAACCTGTAGCGGCAGTTTGCCATGCACCTTCAGTTTTGCTGCATGTGGTGGTTGAAGAAAAAATACCTTTATTGAAAGGTAAAAAAGTAACGGGCTTTACAAATACCGAAGAAAAAGCTGTAGGGCTCACTGAGGTAGTGCCTTTTTTGTTGGAAGATGAATTGAAAAGAAAAGGCGGTATTTATTCTAAAAAAGAAGATTGGACTTCTTATGTGGTTACAGATGGTTTATTAATTACGGGCCAAAATCCGGCATCGTCAAAAGCAGCGGCAGAAAAATTATTGGAGCTTTTACAAGAAAGTAAAAAGAATGACGACAAAACAAATCGTATTGGCCTCAAGGCCTAAGGGTGCACCTAAACTCGATAATTTCAGCTTCGAAAATGTGGAGCTGGATGAAATGAAGGAGAATGAGATAACTGTGGAAGGTTTATTATATTCGGTAGATCCTTATATGCGTGGCAGAATGAATGATGCGAAATCGTATGTAGCTCCTTTTCAAATTGACCAGCCTATTGAAGGAGCCGTAGTTGCAAAAGTATTGGCTTCTAAGTCGGCGAACTTTAAAACAGGCGATATGGTTGTGGGCAGGCTAAACTGGCGACAACGCACCATAGCTAATGAAAAAGATTTGCGAAAAATTGATACCTCTGTTGCACCAGCAAGTTATTACTTAGGTATTTTGGGTATGACGGGCCTAACTGCTTATTTTGGTTTAATAGATATTGGCAAACCTAAAGCAGGAGAAACACTAGTGGTTTCAGGAGCTGCAGGTGCTGTTGGAATGGTGGTCGGTCAGATTGCCAAAATAAATGGTTGCCGTGTAATTGGCATTGCTGGCAGCGACAAAAAGATAAAAACATTAAAAGAAGATTTTGGATTTGATGAGGTCATCAATTACAAAACCACAAAAAATATTAAAGAAGCTATTGCGCAATGCTGTCCAAAAGGAGTTGATATATATTATGACAATGTGGGTGGAGAAATTTCTGATGCAGTTATTGCCAACATTAATTTTAATGCAAGAATTGTATTGTGTGGACAGATTTCATTATACAACAGTATTGAAATACCAGTTGGACCAAGGTTACAACCCATATTACTAACCAAAAGCGTTTTGATGCAGGGCTTTATTATTGGCAATTACAAAAGCCATTTTCACGAAGGAATGGAACAGCTGGGACAATGGATAAAGGAGGGTAAATTAAAATCCAATGAAACCATTGTGCGCGGGTTTAATAAATTACCCAAAGCCTTATTGGGATTGTTTAAAGGAGAGAACATAGGAAAAATGATAGTGGAGGCATAAATTATTTATTTGCTATTCTCATAAAAAATAAAACATGAAAGATAACTATCACTTTGCAGCAATTTCCGGAAGTTTAAGAAAGGAATCTTATAACACTTTGGTTTTAAAGACGGCACAAAAAATTGCACCAGAAAATATTTTCGTTGAACATTTATATATTGATGATGTGCCAATGTACAATTTTAATTTGCATGAAAAAGTTTACCCTGAATCTGTTGAAAAATTATGTACTTCCATCAAAACTGCCGATGCACTGATTATCGTTACACCAGAGTATAATTATTCTATTCCAGGAGTGCTTAAAAATGTTATTGATTTTCTCTCCAAACATCCTTTAAAACCATTTAATAAAAAAGTGGTTGGTATTATTAGTGCAAGCCCCAGTTTGCTGGGAGGTGTAAGGGCACAATATCACTTGCGACAAATATTGGTAGCGGTAAATGCAATGACTATGAATATCCCAGAAATAGTGATAACAGAGGTAAATAAAAAATTTGACGAAGCAGGAAATTTGACGGATGAAAAAACAGTAGACTTTATCAGCAGGTTTATTTTGTCGCTTGCAACTTTTAGTGATGTTTGGTGTAAAGAGAAAGTCGGATACAAGCAGGATATTTAGTTAATATTAAACTGAGAAAAACTAACCGAAAAATAATTCTTTTATAATTTAATAGTATCAATATGAACTACATAGAAAGTGGAAAAGACACGGCAGGTAATGCTATAAGAATTTATTACAATGATTATGGGAAAGGAAAGCCGGTGATACTCATTCATGGTTGGCCACTCAGCAGTGCTATGTGGGAATACCAGTTAACAGATTTGGTAAACAATGGATATCGGGTTATTTCTTACGACAGGCGTGGATTTGGCAAATCCTCTCAGCCCTGGGATGGATACAATTATGATACACTGGCTGATGATTTAAAAAAGCTAATTGACGAATTGAAATTAGTTGACATAACCCTTGTCGGTTTTTCAATGGGTGGCGGTGAAGTCGTTCGTTATTTCAGCCGTCATGGAGGAAAGAATGTTTCTAAAGCAGTTTTAATTTCTTCTATTACACCCTATATGCTTCAGACAGAAAGCAACCCAGAAGGTGTACCGCAAGAAACTTTTGATGATATGGCAAAAGGGATTCAGAACGATAGGATTGGTTTTCTGGATGATTTTGGGAAAACATTCTTTGGCGTAAACAAGTTAAACAAACCTTTAAGCGCCCCATTACTGGAATATTACCGGATGCTTTGTTCAACGGCTTCACACCGCGCAACGATAGAATGTGCCAATGCTTTTGCAGCCACCGATTTTCGGGAAGAAATGAAATCAGTAAACGTACCCACTTTAATTATTCATGGCGATGCTGATAAAACAGTACCCATAAACGCTACAGGCAAGCAATCGGCTGCTGCGGTTCCATTTAATACCTTTATTATTTACGAAGGTGCAGCACATGGCTTATTTTATACAGAAAGAAAAAAACTTAATTCAGACTTATTAAATTTTTTGAATAAGAGTGATTAAACAGTTATGCTAAAAAATGAAAAAATGCTTTAGCAACTCACGCGCAGAAGCAAATAAAAACCAACAATTGACGGAAATAAAATGCAAAACATATAAATATCTTTATTCAAAACAACATGAATACAATGGTGGATAATAAAATAAATAAATCAACTAAAACTCAAAAAACAGTAAGAGTATTGCTTGGTATCTTTTTCATTTTTACTGGTACAGGACATCTTACTTTTATGCGAACCGCTTTTTTAGCTCAAGTGCCCAATTGGGTGCCAATGGATGCGAAAATGGTTGTTTTTTTATCGGGACTGGTAGAAATATTTTTAGGGGCCTCATTGCTTTTTTTATCAAAACATCAAACAACTGTGGGCTGGATTGTAGCGCTGTTTTTAGTTGCAGTTTTTCCTGGCAATATTGCGCAATTGGTTAATCATAATTATGCCTTTGGTTTAAACTCCGATTTACTTCTCTGGTTAAGATTGCCATTTCAACCTTTGCTAATCGCAACGGTATTGTGGGGTACAGGGGCTTGGGGAGAATGGAGACACAAAACTAAGGTTAACCATCAAGGTCATCCAACAATGCAATATTATTACATCAATAAATAATCAATTAAATTATCAATAACTAAAAAAAAAATGAAAAATTCAGCAACAAAAGAGGACATGATTACCAAAGCAATTGAAAAGCAAACAGTCAAATTGCCATCCGATACATTTTTATTTGCAGCAATAGGTGCAGCCGCACTTTCGCTAACCTTAAAATGTATGGGTAAGGATAAAAAAGCATCGTTTGTAGGGCAATGGGTAGCACCCATTCTCATCATGGGTGTTTACAACAAATTAGTAAAGCAAGAAGAAAGTAAATAGAAACATTAAAAATACTTGCAGTAACAATCGATAAGAGACTGTTTCGTTCCTTAATAAATTTAAGGTTTGCAGGAAGGGAATTGAAATTAATTATAAATTCCCTTTTATTGATTTTTTTTTAAATATAAATTTCAAATGCTGTCATTGGTTTCCGATAAGAGACTGTTTCGTTCCTTAATAAATTTAGGGTTTGCAGGAAGGGAATTGAAACTAGTTCAATTCCCTTTTATCGGTTTTTAAGTTTCAACTAGCTTTTTAAATAAGTGTGAATGATATAATTCTTACTCGAATTTTTGTAAAACTTGCACCATCCATTATAAACAATTTTGTACCGCAAAGAAAATTCATTCTTTGTATAAAATAAATAAAAAATGGGAAATGAAATGACCATGACCAAAGACATTGTTGCCGTTGCAACAACAGATTGTAAAACCCTTGCTGCCGCAGTAAAAGCTGCCGGCCTGGTAGAAACTTTGCAGGGCAAAGGACCATTCACAGTTTTTGCACCAACTGATGCGGCCTTTGCCGCCATTCAATCAGAGGTGGACAAATTATTGAAACCTGAAAACAAATCAAAGCTTTCCAAAATTTTGACTTACCATGTTGTAAGCGGAAAATTGAAAGCATCTGATTTGAAAGACGGGGAAGAGTTAACTACCGTAGAAGGCGGTAAGTTGAAAGTAACCGTTAAAGAAGGAAAAGTAACTGTGGGCGGTGCTAATGTTGCTACTGCTGATATTGCTGCCTCAAACGGGTTAATTCATGTTATTGACAAAGTCTTATTACCAAAAGATTAAATCAATTAAATTATTAAAATAAAACCTCAATTAATTGAGGTTTTATTTTTAAACACTTTTTTCAACATAATTTACAATTTTATTTCTTTAATAAATAATTTAAACATGTCAATTCAAACGGTTAATCCCACAACAAATAAAGTGATTGAATCTTTTACTGAAATAACCCATAAGCAGGTTCAAGAAGCAGTAGAAAAAGCATCAAGCACCTATGAAAGCTGGAAAAAAACCGATTACAAATTGAGAGCAGGTTTACTGCATAGGGTTGCTGATTTGTTAAGAGAGAAGAAAGGTATGTTAGCGAAGATGATAACATTAGAAATGGGTAAACTATTGGCAGATGCAGAAGGCGAAATAAAACTAAGTGCAGAAATATTTGATTACTACGCCAACAATGCCGAAAGCTTTTTGGCTGATAAAATACTGCATCCAGCGCTTGGACAGGCATTTATAAGGCACGCCCCTATTGGCGTTTTGTTGGGTGTAGAACCTTGGAATTTTCCCTTTTATCAGGTAGCCAGATTTGTTGCACCCAATATTATGATAGGCAATACTATTTTGGTAAAACATGCTTCTATCGTTCCTCAATGTGGTGTTGCAATTGAGGAAATATTTAAAGAAGCAGGAGCACCCGTTGGCTTATACACCAACCTATTGATATCTGGTAAACGCGCATCTGCATTGGTTTCTGATAAAAGAATTAAGGGGGTTTCTCTTACCGGTAGCGAAGAGGCAGGTGCAAATTTAGCTTCAGAAGCAGGAAAGTATTTAAAGAAATCGGTATTGGAATTAGGCGGAAGTGATGCCTTTGTTGTACTAGACGATGCTGATATGGATAAAACAGTTGAATGGGCTGTGACAGGCCGGATCAACAATAACGGACAATCTTGTGTTGCCGCTAAAAGGTTTATTGTGATGGAGAGTGTGGCAGATATTTTTTTAGAAAAATTTAAAACTAAACTTTCGCAATTAATAATTGGTGATCCAATGGACGCATCTACACAGCTGGGTCCCATGAGCAGTGAAGCAGCAGCAAAGCGAATAGCAACGCAGGTGCAAAAAGCGGTTGATGGCGGTGCAACTATATTATTAGGAGGAAAAAGGGTACAAAGAGAAGGTGCATTTATGGAGCCAACTATTCTTACCAACATGAAACGGGACAATCCTGTTTATTATGAGGAGTTGTTTGGTCCTGTTGCTACATTTTTCAGGGTAAAAGATGAACAGACAGCAATTGATTTAGCCAATGATACGCCATATGGCCTTGGCGGTAGCGTATTTACCCAAGACGTTGAAAGAGGAAAGCGTGCTGCAGATCAGATTGATACCGGCATGGTTTTTATTAACCACCCTACAGGTACACAGGCTGACTTACCGTTTGGCGGAACCAAACGTTCGGGCTATGGAAGAGAACTTTCAGAATTGGCTATGCATGAATTTGTAAATAAAAAACTAATTCGTGTCAGTGAATTATCGGACCCTTTTTAAATAAACAGTATGAAAACTGAATTAGAAATAAACGAAATGATTTTAGCTATAACTAACAAAATCAGAGAAAGGAATCCTGAATTACTGAAGTACATGAATGAAATGACTATAACCCTTCCCTATCCAGAAAATCCAGAAATAACCGTTAAAACTTTAACATCTTATTGCGATTCACTTTTGGCCTTATTCGAAGGATATGAGAACAATCAACTTAAAAATTTGTAGTCAAATAAAGTTATAATTGTATCAATAATGAAAAACAAATTTCTTTTATCTGCAACATTATTTACAATTATTTTCTTTATCATTACATCATCCGTTAATGCTCAAGCGTATATTGATATTGAGTCTGGTGCAGTTTTTACTGGTTACAATAATGTTAGAATTTCAGGTAATGCTGGAACATTATTTTCCTTAAAAAATGATTTGAACCCTAAAACAAACGCATTTATTAGGATAAGAGCAGGATATAAAATAAAGTCTAGACATACGATATCTCTTCTATATGCTCCTTTAATTGTGAAATATAGTGGATTAACAAATAAGCAAATTGAATTCGAAGGGGAAAGTTTTCCTTCAAATACAGCTCTGAAGGCGAGCTATAAGTTCAATTCGTACAGGATAACTTACCGATATGACATAGTAAATAGGTCAAAATTTGAATTTGGCTTAGGTTTTACTGCAAAAATTAGAGATGCCGAAATAGCTCTTAATAGTGAGGGATTGGCCGCTTCAAAAAAAAATGTCGGGTTTGTACCTATCATTAATTTCAGGCTTAACTATAAAATAAACAATAAAATTGGTATCCTCTTCGAAGGCGATGCATTGGCAGCACCTCAAGGTAGAGCTGAAGATGTGTTGCTCGCCGGAACATATAAATTTTCAGACCAATTCAAGGTTCGTTTAGGTTATCGAATTCTTGAAGGAGGAGCAGATAACGATGAGGTATATAATTTTTCTTTGTTCCATTATGCGTCTGTTGGCGTGACATATACTTTTAAAAACAAGTTAAAATCAAATTAGTGTAAAAATATTAAATATGGACATATCTAAATTTTTCAAACTTTCAGTATCACTTTTACTCCCCATAGGATTAGGTTCCATAGCAGGAATATTCACAACCAAAGAAATAGTTGGATGGTATGCGTCGCTAGACAAACCATCATTCAATCCGCCAAGTTATTTGTTTGGGCCTGTTTGGACAGCGTTGTATATACTTATGGGAGTTTCTATGTTTTTAATTTGGAACAGACCTAAAACTGAACTAAGACAAAAAGCATTGACAATTTTCGGAATTCAATTGTTTTTTAATTTTTGGTGGAGTATTTTATTCTTTTCCTTTCACACAGCTTTCCTTGCAGTAGTTGATATTCTGATTATGTGGTTTTTAATTATATACATGATTTCCATATTTAAAAAGATAAAACCAGTTGCTGCATATTTACAAATCCCTTACTTCCTTTGGGTGACATTTGCAACTGTTCTAAATATTTGTATTTGGTATTTAAACAGATAAGCTAGTATTTAAATTTTGAAAAGCAAACCAGCCCAAAAAATAGCAACTGTTGCACATTCTTTTCAAAAATAAACTCGATTATTAGAAAATTTACGACTATATTACAGCCTATTCAAGACATCTAATCTTCTTAATATGATTTTTAAAGTCTCAATTCGGAGTGCATAAAATCAAGGAGTATGCCTCTTGGAATTGACTCTTTAAAAAACAAAAGCTTTCCCAATCTATATTCATTTATTTGCTTTGCTAGGGCAATTAATTTAAGTCGATATGCTCTACCAAAGCCTCTATTTACTCAACGGCATTTCTTTTTCTATGGTATCTTCAATGCTTCCAAAGCTTATTTGGTTTCTTTGGGTGGTTGAGGTCATTTCCATTGGATTTTCAAATATTGCCTTTCTATTCCTTATTTTTATGTATTTTTACACCCATAATAATGGTTTGTATTGTGGGCAAGTCACTGGTTTTTTTCATACTCTGTCTTTAGGAGCAAGCGTATTGGACGACACAGCAACCGATAAAATAGACAAAAATAAATATGACAGACGTAATCATTCCTTTGCTTTCCTTAATTGCTCTTGAAGTAATACTTGGGATTGACAATATTATTTTCATTTCTATTCTAGCAGACAAATTGCCAGAAAACCAAAGAAATAAACTTCGCTTTTGGGGTATCGGGTTGGCTATGGTAATGAGGTTGATCTTTTTGGCTTTTATTGCGTGGATTTTAAAACTAGACCAAACTCTTTTTACGCTATTTGATATAAGTTTTTCAGGTAAAGGCTTAATATTAATTTTAGGTGGGCTATTTTTAATTTATAAAAGCACAAAGGAAATTTATCATAAAACAGAAATTGTAAATGACAACATACCAAACGTTCCAAAGAACAGCAGCTTTAAAAGATTACTTTCTGAAGTTATAATATTAGATTTAGTTTTCTCTATTGACTCAATTATTACAGCAGTTGGAATGGTTCAACAACTTTGGGTGATGTATACAGCAGTAATTTTCAGTGTTGTTATTATGTTATTTGCATCAAGGCCAATAAGCGAATTTATAGGAAAACACCCATCTTTTAAAATTCTAGCCTTGTGCTTTTTAATGATGATTGGTGTATCTCTTTTAGCAGAAGGATTTCATTTCGAAATACCCAAAGGATATATTTATTTTTCAATGGCATTTGCTTTTTTAGTTGATGTAATTCAAATGAAGACAGTAAAACAAAAATAGAATGGCATTATTGCCAGTAGCAGAAATAAAAGCAAACCAAAATAAATAAAATTGACCATCTAGTAAAGTCGTTTTATAGGCTTATTATATATAGCCGACATCATTTAGATGACGACCTTTTAGACACCTATTTTTCGAGTATTCAAGAACTTTTGAGTTTAATAAATGCACAGATGGAAGCGCTAAAAGAAGCGGAAGAATATCTTAAAAACTTAATACTATCACTTGACTTTGCAATAGAAGAAATAATACTGCACAATAATTTCGAAAAAGAAGTGCAACTATTTTCAGTTTCTCCGCTTAGTTTCTCTTGAAACTAATGCTCCAACCAACCGATTAAAAGTAAACCGTATTAATAAAGTTTTTGAAAGCAATAATATTTTTGCTATTGGTGATATTGCTTTTACGGAAACAGCTCTATATCTAAAAGCACATCCACAACTTGCCAATGTTGCTATCAATCAGGGTACATTATTGGCGATGAATTTGAAAAAATTGGAGCAAAACAAACCCACATCAAACTTTGAATACAGAGACCTTGTATGACTGCTGCTATTGGCAGAAACAAAGCTGTTGTAGATTTGCCATTCATTTTAAAGGCAATTTTACTTGGCTTACTTGGATATTTGTACACCTAGTGTTAATCCTTAGTATAAAAAATAAACTCATTATTTTTATGCATTGGGCTTGGACTTACATTACAAAAAGCGCTTCATTCGGATTAATTCTTTTTCAACAAAACACGCTTAAAAATGTCAAAGTTAGCCTACTAAATGATAAAATAAAAAACACGTCCCTCAAATTTCATTATGCAACAGTTTCTGAAACATTAAATAAACTTAGTTTGGAAGGTATTGTTACCAACTTCAACTTGGAAAATAATTACAACAAATTTGAGACAGAATTCTTTGAAATTGTTGATATTTATCAATACGAAGGCGATACAAACGCATCGGATCAAGCTACCGTTTACGCAATAGAATCTAAAGTTGGCACAAAAGGAATTTTAGTTAATGGGTATGGTATATCGTCTGACTCAAGAACAATAAAAATATTAGAAAAAACACTACCTAGAAAATAATAGCTGTACAAAATACCTAAGGTTTCGTTGCGCCTGCAAGGCGAACAATAAAGCCCGTGTCGTACGAAATCATTTTTTTCAATTTCTGTGTGGGGTGCGTCTTGAGTATCGAGGCGCATTTTTATTTTGAAGGGATTTGCATTTATGGTTTTGCATATTATTTATCTAATTTAAGATTTTTTTCAATGTATTATTTTTTTATAAAGTAAGATGAAGTAAAAACATTACAATATCAATATATTTTTTTCGTGAAGGCACAATAGGTGCTCTTTCCTTCATTTTTCAATAAATAAGTTAATTCCTTCTTGGTGCAATGCGCGATAATGAGTTTGCCAACAAAACATACAGCGTCATTCAAGGTAAAAAAATGACAAATACTTCCTGATTGCATCAAACTCATAGTTATAAGGATAAGGCATCTTTTTATTAAAATCAGCGGGTTTAGTGATCAAATTGTAAACAATAAAATCGTTTGAATATCTAAGCCAATTATTAAATCCAATTGCTATACTTAACTTTCTTGGCGTTAGAATATCTGAATTTGAATAGTCTAAATAAGCACTATATCCAAGGTTGGAAATCTCCTTTGCATTTATTGAAAACAAATATAATCTGCAACAAAGTGTTGAATCGGAAATTTCATTAGAATTTGATCGTAGTAAAAGTTGTTGGTGTGAAAATACAATACCACGAATGAAATTTATAGAATCTTCAAAAGCAAAAATAGCATCTTGGCTTCTTTCAGTTCCGTATTTAGCATCAAATTTAAGAATACTATTCATTTTTTTAATGACCCTAGAATCATCATTCAACCTCAAGCCAGTTTTGAAGGAAATGAAATTTTCTGACTTTAAACTGAAAATTATAATTTCATCGCCTAAAGGAGTGCAGAAGTAAATATTATCACCAATTCCATTCACAAGAGAAAAATTATTCCATTCTAATTTATATAAATATGTAGAAAGGGAGTTTGCGTATTTGATTGAGAATTTATTTTGTTGCTCTAAGTCTAAAGAAAATTTATAAATTGTGAGAATGTTTTTGGTGTTTTGCTTTTTTTGAAGATAACTAATTAAAAAAATCGATGAATTCGATATATATATACTAGTGAAAATGAACTTTTCCTTGACCTGGCTTAAACTATAGAATTTATTTTGTGTAATTCTGAAATCAGAGTGAACTAAATAAGAGAAAATTCCATTAAATGTAAGTATAGCAAGCGTTGAATCCGTTTGGCAAACATCCAATATTTCACCTATTTGGATAATATTTTTTAACTTAACGGTGTCTATATGATTTAAACTATCAATAAAATACAGATCGCAAGTTTTTTTTCCTTGCACTATGACCCCAATTCCATTCCTTGACTTAAATGCAAATAGTTCATTATTTTGTTTATTAAGATTAAAGTAATTTGTTATTTTGGCAATTGTTAAAGGAGGTGTTTGGGCAGTCAATGTGTTTTGTACAATTTGCTGCGATGCAATTAGCAATAAAGAACCTATTAGGTTCTTTATTGCGGACGACTTAAACATGGTATATTATGACGGAATTAAGTTTATTGTATAAATTAATACCCCATCATTGTCAGTTGACCATACTACTGAATAAGTATAAATTATTGTCGGGTCATTTGGATCTGCAAAAGATTGTGTCGTACTTCCATTGGTATGGTTATTTCCAATCTCATTATCAATATAAGTAATACAACTGTTAATATGGCCAGAAGTGAGCACTTCGTCTGTTGAGGCTCCACTTGGCGGGACCACTGCTCTTGGACAGCCATTTAACCCATTTCCTGAGCAATCAATTGTGTTGCACGACCCATGTACAGTTTTGTCGCCGTTAGTTACCCAGCAATCATTTATAGTTTTATCAGCAGTGGCGCAACCTATGCCACACTTTCTAGTCCTAGAATAGCCAACAACAGGCAGTGCAAAGCTGGTAGTAAAACTAGCAGCAATAATAGAGAGAACAATGATTTTTTTCATATTTTTATTATTTATAAATGCAAATCAAATCAAATCAAATCAAATCAAAAAACCAAATTTAAATCAAAACACATGAAGTAGGATCTAAAAAAAATTACATTCCCATGACAAATCCAAGTCAAGCCATTTGGCTCAGGTAATAATAATTAGAGAAAAAACACTAAATAGATTTTTAGTTCAGTTTAAAGTTGGTTTTTTTTTATAAAGTTTAAGGTAAATAAATTATTTGCGAATATGGTATTTGTAAATCAAGGATTTATCCAAATACTATGTATAGTCAATATTTCGGGGATTAATATAATATAAGCATTGCAAAATAAAATAGAACCAAATTTGAACTTTATCCAACTATGAGCTTAAAGCGTATTTTTGAAGCAATACTTACCTTACTTGGAATAATCGGATTGATTTATACTGCCATATTGTTTGTAAATGCATCCAACGGAACATTGAATATAAAGCCACTAGTAACATAAGGCATTCTGGGCTTGGTTTTTTTTCTAACAGGCATAGGTCTAGTAAGAACCACAAAAGACGAGTAAATACCACCCAATTTTTAAACTATTGTCTGTTTTAGGAAGTTGCGACACATGCTTACAATCTACCTTTAACACAATGCATGGAATTTAAGGGTATAAATGGATTTTTAGCATATACAAATCGTTTTAGGCAGGCATTAGCTCAGGTAGGGGCGCATATTTGTCCAGACAAGGATGTTGTTCCTCAATTGGCTTCAGAACGATTTTATCAAATGCAATACATAACAAACCCAATTATTAAAGCCATTTATTTTCAGCAAGAGTTAATTAGAATTCATCCATTTGTTGACGGAAAGGGTCGAGTTACGCGAGTTGCAAAAAACTGGTTGTTAATGTTTGATTTATATCACCTATTTTTATTAATGATGCCCCACAGGAAAAAGAATACATTCCAACGCTTTCAAAAAGCTTTAGAGAGCTTGCTAATTCACCTAAAAAATGGACGGGTTTTCATGTTCCAAAGACATCCGCCGCGGTAGCTTGTGGTTAAAGTCCCGCGCTAAGTGCAGTCCAAAACCGTTAAACCTACAAGATCTTCCATCCCACACCCCTTCCCATTCAAAAAAACAAATCTGTGATAATTACAATAATTTTCGGGAATTATATAAGTATTGCAAAATGAAACAGAACCAAATTTGAAACTTTATTTAACTATGAGCTTAAAGCGTATTTTTGGAGCAATACTTACCTTACTTGGAATCATCGGATTGATCTATGCGGCCATATTGTTTGTAAATGCATCCAACGGAACAATGAATATAAAGCCACTAGTAACCTACGGTATTCTGGGCTTGGTTTTTTTTCTAACGGGCATAGGTCTAGTAAGAACCACAAAAGACGAGTAAGTACCACCCTATTTTTAAACTTTTGTCTGTTTTAGGAAGTTGCAACACATGCTCACAATCTACCTTTAACACAATGTAGGGAATTTAAGGGTATCTATGGATTTTTAGCACATACAAAACTTGTTTTTTTTGGATAAATCCAATTTAAAAGGTACTATTGACTAAGTATAGAATTAAAAATCCACTACAAAAAAGAGATAAATATGAAAATACTATTTATTATTATTGCAATACTGATATTCGTATGGATAGCATACGGTTATTTTTCATCTCGCGTGAAAGAGCCAAAGTTCACTGTGATTGAAAAGAAAGACGGCTATGAGATTCGGCAATATGCATCCTACATCGAAGCCCGGGTTAGGGTTACTGGAGAATACCGTGAATCGATGTCTTCGGGATTCCGCATTTTGGCAGGATATATTTTTGGTGGCAACACAAAAAAGCAATCCATTGCAATGACTGCACCAGTGTCT
>Ga0209181_10008261_pt1 | contig 14013 bp, 11 predicted proteins | sample MAT05_FD_187208 | JGI IMG/M metagenome (GOLD analysis project Ga0209181, IMG submission 187208) | Freshwater microbial communities from Lake Fryxell liftoff mats and glacier meltwater in Antarctica - MAT-05 (SPAdes) (version 2) | ecosystem: Environmental > Aquatic > Freshwater > Ice > Liftoff... | reverse complement strand
GTGGCCTTCAACTCGTTCAGAAGCTGCGCTTCATCCGCAGCGACGTAAGCCGGCGCGACTTTCACCTCCACGATCACGCACTCGTTCACCAGTAAATCCGCCGCATAGTCCCCGACATTCACCCCTTTGTAAGTCACCGGAATTCGCCGCTCCAATTCCGCACACAAGCCTCGCCCGATCAGCTCCACCTGCAGCGCCCGCTGATACACCTTTTCCAGAAATCCAAAACCCAGCGCATTGGGCACCTCAAAGGCCGCGCCGATCACCGCTTCCGTGATCTCGGCCTGCAGTAGCCTTTCCTCCTCCCGATCATCTTCTCTCCCCATCCGCGTTTCATCCGCGTCTATCCGCGGCTTCATGATTCGGAGCGGCCGTACTCCACGCGCTTCACCCGCTGCTGGATGTCCTCCAGCAGCTTCCGATTCACCGCAATGATGTCGGCGACCACGCCCATGCTCCAAAGCTGCACCCCAATCAAAATCAGGATGGCCGCGAGGATCAGGCTGGGCGTGCGCGCGCGGGTCGGATCCTCGTTGTAGAGCCACAGCCACCGCACTCCGAGCGCCACGCCCGCGGCGAAGGGCAACGTCCCCAGCCACAGAAAAAACCGCAGCGGCTTATAGGTGATGAAGATGCGCAGGATCGTGAGGATCGAGCGCTGGATATACGCGCGCATCGACTTCATCAACCGGCTCGGCCGCAGGTAGCCATTCGTGCGAATCGGGACACTCACGATCGCCATGTTCTTCTGCCCGGCCTGGATGATCGTCTCCAGCGTGTAGGTATATTCGCTGAAGACGTTGAGCTGCAGCGCCGCCTTGCGGCTCATCGCGCGGAAGCCGCTCGGCGCATCGGCCACATTCGTCCCGCTCGCCGCGCGCACCACCCATGAGCCGAGCTTTTGCAGCATCTTCTTCAGCGGGGAAAAGTGCTCCACCTCACCGATCGGCCGGCCGCCCACCACGATCTCGGCCTCGCCGCGCAGGATGGGCTCGATGAGCTTCGGAATGTCGTCCGCGTTGTACTGATTGTCCGCGTCCGTATTGACGATGATGTCCGCCCCAGCGCGCAGCCCTGCATCCAGCCCGGCCATGAAGCCACGCGCCAGCCCGTGGTGGGTGCGCAGGTCCACGATGTGATCCACCCCGCACTCCCGCGCTACCTCGATCGTGCGATCCGTCGAGCCGTCGTTGATGATCAGCCACTCCACCACGTCGATCCCCGGCACCGTCCGCGGCAGCGCCTTGAGAGCGACGGCGAGCGTTCCCTCTTCGTTCAGGCAGGGCATTTGAATGATCAGCTTCTTCACGCGAGGGGCCGTGATTATTGGCTTCGCCGGAGTGAAGCAAAGCCTTTTTGGCCCGCGAGCCCTTCACGCGAGGGGCCGTGATTATTGGCTTCGCCGGAGTGAAGCAAAGCCTTTTTGGCCCGCGAGCCGCCGCGCCTCGCGGGGAATCCGATCTCGCCAGCGCGGTCGCCATCACGCAGTGTCACCGCTGCGATGTTGAAAGTTCGGCTCTTGTTTCCCGCCGTGGTTTTCCGCGCGGCGAACGGCTGCCTGGCGCGGCTGACCGGCATGGAGACGCCGCATAGTCTCTCACCCCGATGATCTCCCGATTGCCTCGTTGGGTCTGGGGCGGTGCCTGGGCGCTGGCCTTTGTGGCGGGGATCGTGAACGTGGTGGGGTTCCTCGGCTTCGAGCATCAAGCCGTGACCCATCTGACCGGAACGACTTCCCTGCTGGCCGCGGCGCTCGCTTCGCTCGATGGAGCGGCGGCGCTGCATTTTGCCGCCATCATCGGGTCGTTTCTCGCGGGCACGGTGCTGAGCGGCTTTGTGATCCAGGATAGCACCCTCCAGCTCGGGCGCCGCTACGGCGTCGCGTTGCTTTTGGAGTCGCTGCTGCTGGGCCTCGCCGTCCCGTTGCTCGAAGGCCAAAGCATCTTCGGCGTCTATGCGGCTTCCTGCGCCTGCGGACTTCAAAATGCGATGGTGAGTACATATAGCGGAGCGGTCGTCCGCACGACGCACGTTTCCGGCATGTTCACGGACCTGGGAATTTTCCTGGGCCACACCCTCCGCGGACTGCCTGTAGACGGGCGCCGCCTACGGCTGTGTTTCCTGATCATCTCCGCGTTTCTCTGCGGCGGCGTCGCGGGGGCGCTGGCTTTTCGCCAACTCGGCTATGCCACGCTGTTCATCCCCAGTGGGCTGACGGCCGCGGCGGGGCTGGCTTACGGTGTCTACCTCATCCGCCATCGGCAGGTTGAGTGACGAAGGGCCGGGGCGGCTCATTGGCGCAGGGTGAAGACGGCGTAGCGCATGGCGCCGGTGCGGAAGGCAAGCCAGAGGCGGAGGGTGGTGAGGGCGAAGATGCGGTTGGGGGCGTGGGGACCGAGGAGGAAGCGCGCGTAGCCGGGGCGGTGCAGGAGCTTCAGGAGGAAGGTGCGGATGATGATCGGCCAGGTGCGAGAGATCTGGCGGGTGACATCCTGGAAGCGCTCGAGGGTGAAGCCGGCGGCAGTGGCGAGGGCGCGGTAATCGCTCTCGGAGCCGAGGTGGGGCATGCGGCTTTCACGGCAGATGGGTTCGATGAGGTGGCGCCGCTGGCCGGGGGTGGGTGCTTCGGCGGCGAGCCAGGCGCAGATGACGAGGTGGCCGCCGGGGCGGAGGACGCGGGCGGCTTCGGCGAAGAAGCGCGGTTTGTCCGGCATGTGTTCGCTGCTTTCGATGGCGATGGCGGCGTCGAAGGTGGCGCCGGGGAGGTCGTTCTGGAGCCAGTCGCCGAGGAGGTAGCGCGGGTGGGGCGAGGAAATCAGCCGCGGATGGACGCGGATGGGCGCGGATGAAGAAGCGGCTTCTGCCAAACCGCGTTCATCCGCGTCCATCCGCGGTTCCGCTGAGTGGTTTCCATGCGTGGACTCCTCGGTTTCCCGGGTCTTTACTTTCCCCTCCACCTCGGCGGCGGTGCATGAAGGTGAAGAGGTCTTTTCTACGGCGATGGCGTGCTGGGCGGCGGAGATGGTGATGGCGGTCACGTGGGCGCCGCACGCTTCGGCGAGGAGGCGCGCGGTGGCGCCATAGCCGCAGCCGATATCGATGACACGGGTGCCGCGGCCGATGGCGGCTTCGCGGGCCACCAACTCGGTGAGCTGACGGACGGCGACCTCCAGGGTTTCATCGCCGCGCAGCCATAGGCCGTGGTGGACGTGCTCGCCCCAGATGTCGCGGTAAAAGGCATCGAGCGCGTCGTAGTGCCGCGCCACGTCTTCGCCGGCGATGGGCTGGCGAAAGGCGATCAAGGGACTCGGCGGTCTGGCCTCTTCCTCATCCTCATCCTCTTAATCTTCCTCCTCTGCCCGGCGGCTGAGGAAGATTCAGAGGATGAAGAAGATCGAAGGCGTGGCTCAACGGCGGTTCGTCTTGATCACGATCTCGACGCGGCGGTTGGGCGCTTGTTCGTCGATGCTCTTGTCCGCAGGGACGATGAGGCGGCTGCTGCCGAAACCCTTGGTCTGGATGCGCTCGGGGGCGATTTGCATGTTTTCCACGAGCCAGTCGCGCACAGCGGCGGCGCGGCGTTCGCTGAGGGTTTGGTTGTAATCCGGGGTGCCGGTGGAGTCGGTGTGGCCCTCGATGCTGAAGGTGGCCTTGGGGTTGCGCTGAATGAGTTCGCCGAGCTTCTGGAGTTGCTCGATGGCGTCCGCTTTGAGCTCCCACATGTTGTAGTCATAAAGGGCGCCGCCGGGCATGCCGATGGGTTTGTTGCCGGCGGGCAGGGGACCGCTCATCTCCAGCGCGCGGTCGATGCTGATGGTGCCGGGGATGCCCTCGGCGTTGCCGGCGCCGGCTTCACCGGGCTTGCGGGTCTTGGGCAGGGTGATGGCGGGCTGGCGGGCATTGCGCGGGCTCTCTTTGAGCAGGGAACCGGCGATGGAGTTCAGTTCTTTCTCCATCGCGCCGCGGCTCTGGGCTTCCACTTTGGCAAAGAGGTCGCTGCCGGTGGGCTCGGTCTTCGGTTTGTCGGTGATGAGCGGTTTCGGAAGCTCCGGAGCCTGCGGGGCGATGCGGATTTCATCGGCCACTTGCGGCTTGTCGGTGGGGACGGTGATCTGGGCGACGTTGGGGACTTTGTCGGGGAGCTTGAGGCGGGTCTCCTCGGGGTCTTTCGGCAGCTCGGGAATCTTGACTTGCTTGAAGACGCGGAGCGGCTTGGCGAGGCGCTCGGTGGGTGGCGGGCCGAAGTTTTCGAGTCTCTTGTATTGGAAGAAGGCGAAGAGCCCGCCGTGGAGGAGCAGGGAGAGGAAGAGGGCGCGGATGACCCACTTGCGCATGAGGGGGACTTCCGCGGCGTTCGATTGGTAGATGTCGTAGCGAGACATGGGCGGGTGGTGGCGGCGGGACTGTGGCACGGTGAAGGCGCGGGGGCGACGGTTTCTTCGGGGCGCATCCGGGTAGGGAAGCCGCGCCGCGGGTTCCGAAGCATTGCCGTTTGGCGATGCGGCCCGTCGCGCGGGAAACGTGCTTCGTGGGAACCCGCGGCGGGGCTTCCCTACCGGGGAGGGGATTTCAAGTTGCGCGACTGGGGCAGGCCGCGCATTTTCGCCACCCTTATGAGCCAGCCTACCAAAGAGATTCCGCTGATGGAAAAGATCGTGTCGTTGTGCAAACGGCGCGGCTTCATCTTCCAGAGTTCCGAGATCTACGGCGGCATCAATGGCTTCTGGGATTACGGCCCGCTCGGCGCGGAGCTAAAGCGCAACCTGCGCACGACCTGGTGGAACGCGATGATGCGCGAACGCGAGGACGTCGTGCCCCTGGATGCGACGATCATCATGCACCCGGCGATCTGGAAGGCGTCGGGACATGTGGACACTTTCTCCGATCCGATGAGCGACTGCCTACTCACGAAGAAGCGCTTTCGCTCGGATCATGTAGAGCCACAATCGGGCGTGGTTTACCACTGGAGCGGAGCAAAGGAAGGTGACGAAACAGCGCGCAAAGAAATCCAGCTAGCGCTCGACGCACTATCGCCGTCTTTTTCTGTTCTCCTGCCTGCCGGAAAACCTCCCGAAAGTGCGCGAAAAATCGCGATTCAGTATTACCAACAACGCGGCTTCAAGATTCCTGAACTGCAGGGCGAAACTACCGAAAAAGTCGAAAACTCCCGGGCCTTCAATCCAGAGAACGGTGCGCAACTAACAGAGCCGAAGCCCTTCAACCTGATGTTTCACACCTTCGTTGGCGCGACTGCGACCGATGCGGATAAGGCGTATCTGCGGCCGGAGACGGCGCAGGCGATCTTCGCGCAGTTCAAGAACGTGGTGGACTCGTGCCGGCAGAAGGTGCCGTTCGGCATTTGTCAGATTGGCAAGGCGTTCCGCAACGAGGTGACGCCGCGCAACTTCACCTTCCGCTCGCGCGAGTTTGAGCAGATGGAACTCGAGTTTTTCATCAAGCCGGACGAGGCGATCGAGGCGGAGTGCGGCAGCGTCGCGCAGTGGAGCGAGAGCGCCGATCTTTCCGCGCCGCAGGACAACTGGGGCTGGGACATGTGGCACCGCTACTGGGTGAAGGAGCGCACCGCTTACTACGCGGGCATCGGCCTCGGCGCGGACGTGCTGGCTTACCACTGGCAGACCAAGGAGGAGCTGGCGCACTACGCCCGGGCGTGTGTGGACATCCTCTTCAAGTTCCCCTTCGGCACCGAGGAACTGGAAGGCATCGCGGCGCGCGGCGACTTCGATCTTACGGCGCATCAGAACGCGAGCCGGAAGCCTCAGGATGTCTTCGACGAGGAGGTGAAAAACGCCTTCGCCAAGTGGACGGACGAGCAGCGCGCCGCGCTGATCGAGCGCAAGAAAACGGAGCATCGCGCGAAGACCACGGGTGGCTTGAGCGACGAGAAAGTCGTCGAGTGGTGCGAGCGTCTTTTCAAGGGCTTCTACGTCCCGCATGTCATCGAGCCCTCCGCCGGCTTGGATCGGCTCGCGCTGGCGGTGCTCACACTCGCTTTTGCGGAGGTGGAAAAGACGGACGCGAAGGGCAACAAGGAGACGCTCACGGTCATGCGTTTTCACCCACGCATCGCGCCGAAGAAGATCGCCATCTTCCCGCTGCTGAAAAACAAACCAGAACTCGTGGCCAAGGCGCGGGACATTTACGAATCGCTCAAGCGCCACCTCGCGGCCGACTACGATGAAGGTGGCAGCATCGGCAAACGCTACGCCCGGCAGGATGAAGCAGGGACGCCGTTCTGCGTGACGGTGGACTTCGACACGCTCGGCGAAAAAGGCCCGGAGCTGAAGGACACCGTGACCCTGCGCCACCGCGACAGCGGCGAACAGGAGCGGGTGAAAATCAGCGATCTGCTCGGGATCATCCTGCCCGCCGTTTCGTAGCCGCTTCCTCATCCTCATAATCTTCCTCGCCGCCCAGTTCGACGAGGTCGAGTTTTTGAGGAAGATGGAGAGGAAGAGGATGAGGATGATTTGACGCTACTCCCGCAGCGCATCGGCCACCGCGCGCAGGCTTTTGCGCGCGAGAAGCATGACGAAGTGCGGACCGACTTGCACCTTAACGCTCCGCGCCTGGGGCATGACCGAGCTGTGCGCCGGGATGATCACACTATCCCACGGGGTGTAGATCGAGGTGAACTTCACCTGCCGCAGCACCTCGGCGTCGGTCTCCAGATCGCGCAGAAACGCGCTGCCGGGCCGCATTTCGCGACAGCCCGCGTTGGGGAGCGACCAGGCCATCCAGGTGCCGGCGTGCGGCGCGGAGACGGTGACGAAGCGCTCGACGTGCTGCACGCCGCCGAGACGCTGCATGTAGTAGCGGCTCACCAGCCCGCCCATGCTGAAGCCGACGAGGTCAAACTTCCGGCCGTCGAACGTCGTGTCGGCGTAGCGCTGGAGCGCAATGGCGAGAGGAGTGAGTCCGGCCTGGCCCCAGTTCGGCGTGAGATCGACGGTGTGCACTTCCCACCCTTCCGCGCGGAGGTAGATGGCCATTCGCCGCATGCAGTCGGAATTGTCCGCAATGCCGTGCACGAGCAAGACTGGATTCCGACCCGGTGCGGGTTGTGGCGGATGGCGGGCGGTGTCGTCGAGGAGGGAAAGGGCGACGCCGAGCCAGGCGGTGAAGAGCATGCCGAAGGTTTAGCGCGATCGAGCGCGCAGGCAATGGAGCCAGGGCACCCGCGGCGCGGCTGCCCTACCGCCAGATGGCGCTCAGCCTTCGATCGTGTTCATCTCGACGGGCTCGACTTTCACGCCGAGTTCTTCGAGCCACGCGATGGATTTCTTGATCTCCTCGCGTTCGCCTTCGAGCGAAACGGAGACGATACCGATGTCATCGGTCACGCTGGCCTGGCGGACGTTCGTCACGACGGCGAAGTTTTTGGCCAGCTCCCAGAGGAGCGGGCGGGTGATGAACTTCGTCGGGACCATCAGCCAGAGTCGGGTCGTTTGGGTAGCCATTGGGGAAGGTTGATGGGTGAGGGTTGATCGTTGATGGGGCGGAGAGCTGGCGGCGCGGCTTCTGAGCCTATCAACCATCCACTCTCAACGATCAACCGGCGAAGCGCCTAGCCTCCAGCGATGGCGGGGACGATGCTGATTTCGTCGGTGGGTTTCACCGGCGTGTTTTTCTCGTCGAGGAAGCGGATGTCTTCGTCATTCACGAAGACGTTCACGAAGCGGCGGACGTTGCCCTCGTCGTCGCAGATGCGTTCTTTCAAACCGGGGAAGGCTTGATCAAGACTGGCGAGAATTTCGGCGATGGTGTTGCCGCCAGCTTCGACGACTTCGAGTTCGTTGGTCAGCTTGCGGAGTGGGGTGGGGATGCGGACGGTGGCCATAGGGTGGGGATGTGAATGGTGAATCGTGATCGGTGGATGGTGGGTTACGCGCGCTGACTATTCACTAATCACCGATCACCATTCACGCTCTGAAGCGCAGCCATGTCTTTCGCGTAAATCTGCTCTTCAAATTCGCGCAGGCTCGGTTTGATTTCGCGGAGCGCGCCGCATTTGCCGGTCACGGCTTCCTGCGTCTTGAGGCCGTGGCCGGTGATACAGAGCACCACTTCTTCGTCGCGCGGAATCTTGCCGCTCTCGATGAGTTTCCGCGCGCAGGCGACGGTCACGCCGCCGGCGGTCTCGGAGAAGATGCCCGAATACTCCGCGAGCATCTTGATCCCTTCGACGACTTCCTCATCCGTGCAGTCCTCGGCTTGGCCGCCCGTCTCGCGCATCGCGTGGATCGCGTAGTAACCGTCGGCGGGCGTGCCGATGGCGAGGGACTTCACGATCGTCTCCGGTTTCGACACCGGCTTCACGATGTCGGTGCCTTTTTTCATCGCGTGGGAAATCGGGGCGCATCCGGTCGCCTGCGCGCCGTAGATGCTGAACGGCGTCTTCTCGACGATGCCGATCTTCACAAACTCGTCGTAGCTCTTCTTGATCTTCGTCAGCAGCGAACCGCTCGCCATGGGCACCACCGTGTGCCGCGGGATGCGCCAGTCGAGTTGATCGCAAATCTCGAAGCCCATCGTCTTCGACCCCTCGGCGTAATACGGCCGCAGGTTCACGTTCACAAAGCCCCAGCCATACTTGCCGGCGATCTCGGAGCAGAGCCGATTCACCTGATCGTAAGCGCCGTGGATGCCGATCACGTTCGTGCCGTAAACGAGCGAACCAAGCACCTTGCCCTGCTCCAGATCGGCGGGGATGAGCACGTAGCTTTTCAAGCCGGCGGCGGCGGCATTGGCCGCCACGGAGTTCGCGAGGTTGCCGGTCGAGGCGCAGGCCACGGTGGTGAAGCCCAACTCCACCGCGCGATTCAGCGCCACGGAGACGACGCGATCCTTAAACGACAGCGTCGGGTAGTTCACCGTGTCGTTTTTGATGTAGAGCGTCTTGATCCCGAGTTTTTCCGCGAGGCGATCGGCCTTCACCAGCGGGGTGAAGCCGCACTGCGCGCCGATGGTCGGTTCGCCGTCGATCGGCAACAGCTCGCGGTAGCGCCACATGCGGCGTTTGCGGCTGCGGAAGATGTCGCGGCTGACCGCGGCTTTGATCGCGTCGTAATCGTAGGCCGCTTCGAGCGGGCCAAAATCGAAGTCGCAGACGTGAATGGCCTGCTTCGGATACAGGCGGCCGCACTCGCGGCATTTCAGGTTCGAGAAGAAGGGCGTTGGTTTGTCCATGGGCTATTTTCTCCTTCACCGAGAGTGCCTGCTGGAACGAGGGGGAAGCCGGGCGTTGTGGCGCTGCTGACTTCTCTCTCATCGGCCCCCGCTTGCGCGGGGCTGGTTTTGGCACCTGGTCCTTGGGAGAAGTTGAAGGTTGAGAGTTGATCGTTGATCGGGCGGATTGCCTATCAACTCTTCAACTATCACCGATCAACTTCCTCCAAGCGGTTGCCGTGACGTCAGCGGGCCAGTCCCTCGGTCACTCTTGATGAAAGTGGGCGGAAGCTAGGGAGCACTCCGGGGAGCGTCAACTCGTTTCTCCCCGCTCGCCGGGTCATACTTCATCCTCATCCTCTTCGTCACAATCATCCTCAACCTCCCCGAACCGACCCCAGTAGCGGCGGGCGGAGGAGGAAGATTCAAGGGATGATTCCGCCCTCCGCCCTCCGCCCGCGGGGCTCAGTGCGTCATCACGTAGAAGATGATGTTGATCCCCAGCGGGTAGCTTTTCTTCTCCGAGAACTCCTTGAAGTAATACTGGTTCTCGCCCTCGCGTTCCCAGCCGTCGCCGTTGTCGGTGTTGTGCGTGGCGATGACCATCAGGCGGCCCTTGTCGTCGGCGATGCCGCGGACGTGCATGTCCTGCGCGTCGGGGCGCTCCCAAGTGATGCCGTGGAACTGGCTCTCCGTGCCGAGCTGCACGTTCGGGCATTGCAGATTGAGATCATCCGGCAGGTCGAAGACGCAGTGAAACACCGCGTGCGTGCGCGGCAGGTCGGTGAAGCTGCGCTCGGGGAAAACGCGCTTCATTTCATTCTCCACATTGTCCCATTCGTCCTCGCCCCAAAAGTCGTCGAACATCACGAACCCGCCACTCAGCAGGTAGCGGCGGAGGATCGGCACCTCCTCATCGGTAAAGGCCAGCCGGCCCGGCTCCACGATGTAGAGAAAGGGGTAGCGGAACAGCTCCGGATCGGTGATCTCGAGCACCCGGCAGTTCGGGTCCACCTTCATCGAGGTCATCTGCTGGAGGCGGTAGGAAAAGTTCAGGTCCGCATCCGGATAATCCGTCTGCCACTGCCCCGAGCCACCGCCGCGCCGCCGATAGCCGGAGTGCGATGAATAGCGCACGCGGGCGAAGGTGAAGACATCCTTTTCAAACCCCGGCGGGTTCTTCCACCCGGGCGTTTCCTCCGTGTGCTGCATCGCCTCGCGCGCCGTCTTTTGGGCGAAAAGCCAGCCACCCAGCGCGAGGAGCAGCGCGGCGGTGAGCAGGGCGGGGTGGGGGAGCTTCATGGTTTTTTGCCGGAGGCGGGCGGCGCGGACGCGGTGATTTCCAGGAGCAATTCGTGCGCGGCGCGGAAGCGCGGCGCTTCCTCCAGCGCGAGCAGGATCTCGCGTTTCGCCGCAGGATCGCCGGTCGTGTGCAGCAGCCTGGCGAGCCGGTAGTGCGTGCCCGCGGGATCGGCCGGGCCGAGCTGCAGCACCGTGCGGTAGGCCGCGATCGCTTGCGGCGTTTGCTTCAGCGCCTCGGCGGCTTCGGCCTCCTGGCGATGCGCCTCGGCGCGCAGCGGGTCCACAGCCTGATAACGCGCGGAGTAGTCGAGCACCTTCGCCCATTCCTGCCGTGCGGCGTGAATCGTCATCAGCCGCTCAAAGGCCTCCGTCGCGTCGGCCGCGAGATCGGCGAGGCGGGTGAGCGTCGCGAGTTCCGCGTCGCTCTCGCCGAGTTCGCGCTGCACGCGGGCGAGCAGCGCGGAGGGGCCATCCGCATCGCGCTGCTCGGGGTAACGCTCGACCAGCTTTTGCAGCGGCGCCTTCGCCTGCTGCCACTGCCGCGCCTTCACCAGTCGCTGCGCCTGCGCGAAGAGCGCGGCGTAGTTGTCCGGATTTTTCGCGAGGAAATCGGTGGCCGCTTTGTCGGTGGCCACATCGGCGGGTTTGGGCGGCGTCCAGTCCAGCTTCGGCCCGGTGTTTTTCGCGATCTGCCGGGCGTGCGTGGCAAACTCCGCATCGAGCTGCGCGGTCGGCAAATACTGCGTGGCCAGCGCCGCGTTGATCTCCGTGCCGCGGCCGAGATCCGCGAGCAGCGCCTTCATTTTCTCCAGCCCCCAGCGCGCGAGCAGCCAGTCCACCACCAGCGACGACTCGTAATACGCAAACCCGATATGCGCCGGGGTCTTCGGCTTGAGGAATGCGCTACTGAGCTGGCTCACCGGCGTGAGATCTTCGCCCAGGATCATCGCGCGATACCGCGGCTTCATCTGCTCGCCCCAGCTTCCCGCCGTGTTCCCCGGCCCGCGCTGCTGCCGCTCCTCCGACACGCTGATCCCCTCGCTGAGCCAGCGCGGCATCTTGTTCTTCGTCATCGTCAGCGTCACCACATGCGCGAATTCATGCCAGAGGATCGCCTGCCAGTTCGACGGTGAACCGGGCCGCGACGCCGGGCTGTTCGCCGTGATCACGCGGCCGAAACACACCCCAAGATAACCCGCGCCGCCCGGCAGCCCGAACGTCCGGATCGCGAAGTCTTTCTGATCCGGAAAAATCTCCACGATCGTTGGTTCGCGCAGCGTCATTCCGTATTTCGTCGTCAGCACCGCGTGCGCCCGCTCCAGCAGCGCCAGCGCCTCGGCGCCGTAGATGTCCGCCTCGCGCGGGTCCATGCGCAGGGTGAAATGTTCGCTCTTCAGCGTGCGGAATTTCGCCAGCACATCGCGCAGCGTCGTGAGGTTGAACGCGAGCACATCGTAGCCGTCCGCCTCGTGCACTTCCTCCGCCAGCTTCCAGCCCTCCTCGTCCTGGCCGAGCCGCAGCAGATCGTTCGCGAGCTGCGATTTCGCGGGGAGAAACTGCGGGTCGAACCGCAGCGCCTCCCGCTGCAACGCCGCGCCTTCCGCAAAGCGATATTTCTGCGACAGCTTGCGGCCGATCAGGTGCGGCACGCCGGGATTTTCCTTCCAAAATTTCAGCGCCTCCGCGCGCGCGGCCGCTTCCGTCTTCGGATCGTTGCGCAGATGCGCCAGCACCACCCGCAGGCCGTGCGCTTCGGGTGAATTCGCATTCGTCTTCAGCGCCTCGGCCAGCGCCTGGTCGGCCTCGGCGTATTCCTCCGTGTCGATGCGATGATTCGCCAGCAGCAGCCACGCGCCCTCGTGGCGCGGATTGAATTCCAGCACCTTCGCCACCGCGTCCAGCGCCGCCTCCGAGTCGCTCGGCTCATACGCCCGCGCCAGCCCGAACCACCCCTCCGGGTCCTGCGGAAACTTCTTCACCGCCGCCTGATAGCTCTTCGCCGCCAGCGCGAAATCGCTCTTCTCCAGCGCCAGCTCCCCCGCCGCGAGATAGCTCTCGCGAAACTCCGGCAGCGCCTTGCGCAGCGGATCGTAAAACTGATCCAGCACCGCCTTGGCATCGCTGCCGAAAAGCAGCGCCACCCGCCCCAGCACCACGCGATCCGCCGGCGTGCGATACGCCCACAGCCGCACCGTCGCCAGCCGCTCGATCTCCTTGATATGCGCCTCCGCCTCCTTCGCCTGCCCCGCCGCCCGCGCCGCCCGCCACGCCGCATAGCGCAGCCGCAGATCGAGCGGAAAGTCGCGCCCCGCTTTCTTGAGCGACTCCGCCGCCTCCGGATACCGCCCCACCTTCCCCAGCGCCTCGCCGAGCAGCAGCGCCCACTCCGCATTGCCCGGCTGCTCCTTGCGCCCCGTCGTCGCCGTGCCGATCACCTCCGCATATTCCCCGGCGAGGAACCGCTGCCGCGCCGGCTCCAGGTCCACCGCCCCCCGCGCCGGCATCGTCGCCAGCAGCCCACCCGCCCCGAGATAGCCCACCGCGAGCCCCAGCCGGGCTCGGGCGAAAACCCCTGAAAGGATCGTGCGCATGCGAGCCCAGAGCGTCGCGCCCCCGCCATTCGAGGCAAGCGCAAAGTCGCCGCCTGCGCCGCTGGTGAGGCCGACCGACCTGTCTGGCACTGGTGATCGTTGCGCGATCTCTGATCCCTCCGTTCCCACAGTGGCCGCACCGCCTGAAACTCCCGATCCTGAATCCCCGCGCCGGACGGTTCCGACGATCCGACGTTCAGGCGAGCGACCGGAGTCAAGCGCGGTCTACGATCGAGCTATCACCGGTTGCGCCGATCCCGAAATTATCGATGCCGACCGTGAGTGGATACAAGACTTCACCCACTTTCAAGGTGCCGATCTTCGGCGCCATGATGCGGAAGCTATCGGGGCCTCCGACCGTGCCGAGGAGTTTGCCCTTGATCGTCAGGCTGCCGAGTTTACCGACCGTCTCGGGCGAACCATCGTTCGTGAAAGTGTCGTCGTTCGTTCCGTAGATCGTGTCCGCTCCCGGGTTCGTCCCAAGTGAAATCCGACTCGCGATCCAGTCGCCGCCGACGGTGATCTTCCCGATCGAATTGTCGGCCGAGATGGAGACCGCGTGAATACTGGCAAACTCGACGTTTCCGCCGACCAGCAGGCTGCCGAGGATGGTGCCGCCGCCATCGAACGAGAGTTGGGCGATGTCGTTGGCATGGCCGATGATGCTGCCACCGATCTTCAGGCTTCCGAGGCCGCGATTTGCGCTGATCGCCGAGGACGTGCCGACCTCCAGGGAAGTGACCAGATCGCCACCGATCGTCAGCGAGCCGATGCGTCCCGTGGTGCTGATCAGGCCAGTGCCGGCAGAGCCTGCACGCACATCACCGCCGACGGTGATTTTCCCGATATCGGCCGAACCAACAATTGCGCCGGTAATATTCGTGCCGTCCCCTCCGATGATGGATCCTTTGATCGCGATGCTCGGAGTCAA
>Ga0209181_10008259_pt1 | contig 14016 bp, 12 predicted proteins | sample MAT05_FD_187208 | JGI IMG/M metagenome (GOLD analysis project Ga0209181, IMG submission 187208) | Freshwater microbial communities from Lake Fryxell liftoff mats and glacier meltwater in Antarctica - MAT-05 (SPAdes) (version 2) | ecosystem: Environmental > Aquatic > Freshwater > Ice > Liftoff... | reverse complement strand
TTGCCGACCAATATGATGGCCGCAGTGCCCAAAGTGCTTTGAAGGCGCGTCTGGTTGATCGTATTGCTTACGAAGACGAGGTCTTTGACCTGATGAAAGAAAAAATCGGACTCGATAAAAAAGAAAAGCTCAACCGAATCAGTCTTGAAGATTATTACGGTAGCAAAGGCCGGGAGCTCAACCTAAGTGCCAAAGATAAAATCGCCGTGGTTTATGCCGAAGGCACCATCAGCGATGGCGATGGAGGAGAGCCTGGCAATGTGTACGATGTCAAGTATGTTAAAATCTTGCGTCAAATCCGCAAGGATGATAAAGTGAAAGCCATTGTATTGCGCATCAACTCGCCAGGAGGCAGCGTGCTCGCCAGCGAAAACATCCTGCGGGAAGTACAACTTTGCAAGGAAGCCGGCAAACCCGTTGTCGTCAGTATGGGCGATGTGGCTGCTTCAGGCGGCTATTACATTGCCTGCCAGGCCGATAGTATCTTCGCCGAACCCAACACCATAACCGGTTCCATAGGTGTGTTCGGCATAATTCCTATTTTGCAAAAAACGATGAAAGACAAACTCGGTATCACGTTCGATACCGTACGCACGGGCCAATATTCCGCATTTGGAACACCATTCTACGATTTCTCACCGGAAGAAAGCGCCATCATTCAAGAACGCATCGACTGGATTTACGAAGACTTCCTCCAAAAAGTAGCCAAGGGACGGGGCAAAACACGCGACCAAATCCATGAAATGGCACAAGGACGTGTTTGGACAGGTGAAAAAGCCTTTGAAATAGGCCTTGTCGACGGCATCGGTAACCTCGACCGTGCATTGGCAGCCGCCGCCAAACTTGCAGGTGTAGAAAAATACCGCACCACGGAGTTCCCAAGAACCAAATCGGGACTGGAACAATTCATCGACCAGATCACCCGCAACAAAGATAAAGACGACGATTACGTTCGCTCCTGGATCATCCGCTCCGAACTCGGCGACATGTACCCGCTCTACAAAAGCATGCAGGACATGCGCAACGCCACAGGCATCCAGGCCAGGTTGCCGTACGAGTTGATAATATATTAAGTTTAAACCTGGATTTTAGGGACCCTGTGGGACGGGTCCCTAAAATCCAGGTTTAAGACGAAACGACCACGTGACCCAAACCCTCGAAGCCACCGTGCCATCGGGTAATTTCCCTACCGATTCGGCTTTGAACTCCGTCGCCGCAGTGCCTTCAAGCGCTGCGGCGATGCTTTTTTCCATGGACTGCACGTCGCTAAACGTGAACATCAAAACCTGATTTGTTTTCTTATAAAACTCGGCATGGAAATCCAGTACCAGCATCGAAACAGGCGGACCGCCTTGTATGGCCGCAAGTGCGGACAATCCTGTGCTCATTTCCCCTGCAGCGCATTGTGCCGCGAAATACGTTGAGCGAAATGGATTTTGCGAACGCCAGCCGTAAGGCAGCCGTATGGTACATTGCGCGTCATCGAAGGATGCTACCCGAATGCCCATAAACCACGCAGCGGGAAGTTTCCAGAAGAGGTACAAACCCATGCGAAAGCGCGAAGTGGATGTTTTGCGGAATTTTTCTTTGTTCATCATGGTTAGGGTGGTTGGAACAATGGTGCAATAATGCATGTTTAGTTTAAAAAATCGTTAATTTTGTTGTATTCTAAATGTTTTTACAAATAAACGATTCAATTTTGAGTGTCATTCATGTGTAAAACATTCAAATTATGCAATGGAGAAAGCTTAACGGCCAGCGCATTGAACAGCCTTTATTGACGGCTGTGGAGGAAACGATTCGGCGCGAATCGGCAGCGGGCTACCGATTGAAGGTATGCATCGGAACCGATTCCCAAGTGATTGGCAAAGAAGTTCATTTTGCCACTGTCATCGTTTTTTTAAGGGAAAAACAGGGCGGTTTCATGTTCATTTCCAACGACAAAAACTTTCGAAAAATGACCATTCGGGAACGAATGATCCTGGAAGTGGGCCGTTCGGTGGAAGTAGCTTACGCCCTTTGTGAGTTGCTCGACACCTACAACATCGCCTTGGAAGTGCATGCGGACATCAACACCGACCCGGCTTTCGAAAGCAACACTGCCTTGAAAGAAGCCATGGGTTACATTTTGAGCATGGGTTTTGTTTTCAAAGCCAAACCTGATGCATTCGCCTCTTCGTCGTGCGCCGATAAGGTGATCTGATTCATTGCTGCATTATGCTCCCACGCAGCTTACCCTCCGGCCGTCTTGGCTGAAGGTGTAAAATCCTCACCCCTCAACTAAGCCTGTTAACGGAAGACTTTTGCCGATTATAGACAAAAGTTCATCGAATTAGTAAACAGTTAGCGCGAATTGTACGGAACTTCGCAGCCTGGGAAAGCGTGTCGGTTTTTGCTGATACGTTTCATTACTTCCACCATCAAAATCAACGTTATGAAGCGTTTTACCCTACCCGCCCTGCTATGGGCTGCCTCTCTTTTGTGTGCGCAAGCGCAAAACATTCAGTTTGTAGAATTCGAACTGTCCAACGGTCTCAAAGTGCTTTTGCATGAAGACCACACCACACCCATCGTTGCCGTTTCGGTGATGTACCATGTAGGCTCCAAAAACGAAAAGCCCGACCGCACCGGTTTTGCTCACTTTTTTGAACACCTGCTTTTCGAAGGTTCTGAAAACATCAAACGCGGCGAGTTCGACGATTACATCAACAACGCCGGTGGTACCAACAACGCCAACACCTGGTACGACCGCACGTACTATTATGAAATTTTGCCAAGCAACCAACTTGCCCTCGGACTTTGGCTCGAAAGCGAACGTATGCTGCATGCCAAAGTTGAAAACGTTGGCATCGAAACCCAACGCCAGGTGGTGAAAGAGGAACGTCGCCAACGCGTAGACAACCAGCCTTACGGCCGACTTCTGGAAGAAACCATGATGCGTACGTTCACCGTGCATCCGTACCAACACTCGGTCATAGGTTCCATGGAACACCTCGACGCAGCCCAGGAAATCGATTACAAAACATTCTACAAGGACTTTTATCGCCCCGACAATGCCATCCTTTCCATTGCCGGCGACATTGACATCGAGCAGACCAAACAACTCATCGACGTTTATTTCAAAGACATTCCGCGTGGCCAAGGCGTCATTTTCCGCCCAAAAGTAGTTGAACCTCCCATCGCCAAAGAAATTCGTGATACGGTATACGACAACGTACAACTTCCTGCTGTTTTAATGTCGTACCACATCCCTGCCCAGGGAACGGAAGATTTTTATGCCCTGAAAATGCTCGGCATGCTCTTAAGCCAGGGCGAAAGCAGCCGCATGCAGAAAAAGATTGTAGACGAAGAGCAAAAGGCGGTTGCCGCAGGATCCTTCTCCCTCGAACTCGAAGATCCGGGCGCCAACATCATGTTTGCCATCGCCAACATGGGTGTGGAGCCAGCCGAGCTGGAAAAATCCATGGACGCGGTAATGACCGAGGTGCAAACCAATCTGGTAGATGAAAAAGAATTTCAAAAAATTCAAAATCAGGTTGAAAACGACTTCGTTACTGCCAACACCACAGTTGCTGGCATAGCCGAAAGCCTCGCAAATTACGAAATGTACTACGGCGACGCCAACCTTATCAATGCCGAGCTGGCCCGTTACCGCAAAGTGACACGTGAAGACCTGCGCCGTGTAGCCAAAAAGTATTTCCGAAAAGATGCCCGCGTGGTCATTTATTGGCTCCCAAAACCCAAACAGCCCTGATTTGTTGACACCAAATAGATCCACACGGCTGAACCATCATTAAAAAGCACCATGAAAAAAACATCGTTTTTCTCCATACTCTCCTTGTTGTTGATTTTTGCTTGCTCCCCGAAAACGGGTGACAAAACCTCGGCAACAGACACATCCAAAACGCCGGTTATTGCCGCAACAGGCAAAGCGCCCAAAATTCCGATCCCGGCAGCCAACGCACGCAGCGCAGCGCCAAATCCCGGGGATGCACCCAAAATTCAAATCGGGAAGGCCGAAACTTTCCAGCTCGAAAACGGCCTCACCGTCATCGTAGTGGAAAACCACAAACTGCCGCGTGTTTCCTACCGCGTTTTTGTCGACTCAGATCCCGTCATGGAGAAAGAAGCCTCCGGTTACGTCACCATGATGGGCGACTTGCTTACCAAAGGCACTACCACGCGCACCAAATCTAAAATTAACGAGGAAGTGGACTTCCTCGGTGCCTCTCTTTTTTCCGATGCCAACGGCCTTACCGGAGCAAGCCTTTCGAAACATACCGACAAACTCCTCGAAATAATGTCGGATGTGTTGCTCAATCCTACATTTCCGGAGGAAGAACTTGAAAAAGCCAAACGCCGCAGCGAAAGTGATCTGGCCAGTCAAAAAGACGATGCCAATGCAATCGCCAGCAATGTGGCAAACATCCTGCGCTATGGCAAAGGGCACCCGTACGGTGAATTGATGACCGAGGCTACGCTTGAAAAAATTAACCTAGAGCAGATCAAAAAGCATTACCAGACGTACTTCAAACCAAACATCAGCTACCTCGTTGTGACCGGAGACATCACACGCGAAAAAGCAGAAACACAAGCCAAAAAATACTTTGGCAAATGGATGCGAGGCGAAGTTCCAGAAAACAACTACACACTGCCCCGCGCTCCCGATAAAACACAGATCGATTTTGTAAACAAACCCGGCGCAGTACAATCGGTGATCAACATTACCTATCCTGTAGAACTTGCACCCGGTACATCCGATGTCATCCGCTCACGCCTGATGAACGCTGTGCTCGGAGGTTATTTCAACAGCCGCGTCAACATCAACTTGCGAGAAGGCAAAGCATATACCTACGGCGCCCGTTCTTCGCTCAGTCCCGACGAACTTGTTGGTTCTTTCAATGCCGCTGCCAGCGTGCGCAATGCTGTTACCGACAGCTCCATCATTGAATTTATGAAGGAATTGAACCGCATGCGCGAGGAAAAAGTGCCTCAAAGCGAACTCCAGGTAGTGAAAAACGTGCTCAGCGGCCAGTTTTCGCAAAGTCTTGAAGAACCTGGCACAGTAGCCAGTTTTGCACTCAACACCGCACGTTACAAACTGCCAGCCGACTACTACGAAAAATACCTCGAAACACTTCAAAACGTTACGGCAGAAGAGGTTTTGGCCATGGCCAAAAAATACATTCGTCCCGACAAAGCACACATCCTTGTGGTGGGCAACAAAGAAGAAGTAGCCGACAAGCTCAAAGTGTTTTCACCGGAAGGAAAAGTCAATTTTTACGACATCTATGGTGAACCCGTTAAAAATGTCAACACCAACATACCCTCAGGCGTAAGCGCTGAAAGCATTGTAAAAGACTACATCAATGCCATTGGAGGCGAGGCCAAAATAGCGTCGCTGAAGGATGTTTACACCAGCACATCCATGAAAAGTGGCGGACCGTCATTTGTGATCCAGACCTGGCAAAAAGGTGGCAACAAACTTGCCTTCGACTTGAGCATGAATGGACAGTCGATGAGCAAACGTCTTTACGACGGTACCAAAGCCATCGAAACCGGTATGGGCGGCGCCCAGCGCGACCTTACAGGAGAGGAACTTCTCGATATTCAGGAGCAGGCTACTTTTTGCAAAGAAGCCGCATACCTGACGAGTTCGTATAAGATGGTATTGAAAAACATCGAGGAACTCGACGGTAAAGCTGCTTATGTACTCGAAGTTGAACGCCCTGACGGTAAAAAAACCACCGAATACTACGATGTGGAAACCAGCCTGAAAGTTCGCGAATTAAGCATGCAGGAAGGCCAGGATGGCTCCATGCAAGCGGTTATTACCGACTTTGCAGATTACAAAGAGCTCAATGGCGTGCGTTTTCCGCACACCATGATCCTTGGCGGTATTTTTCCTGTTCCTATGAAGGCGACCGTAAACGAAATCAAAATCAACCAAGGCATCGAAGATTCGGTATTTTCTTTGAAGTAAGCCTATTTTTGCTTTAGAGCGATAAAGCCTACTTTTGCGCACCCGGCCAATTGTTTGCCGGGTGCGTTTTTTTTTCTAAACCAACACGGTGCGAAAGCGCCTAAGCCATTTCAACCATGTCAGCATTCATTTTCCTGCAGGGCGCCCCAGGTGGCACCACCAATTACATCAGCCTGCTTTTCCCTTTTTTGATCATTGTGGTCTTTTATTTCTTCCTCATCCGCCCGCAAATCAAAAAACAAAAGGACCAACAGAAATTCGTAGATAGCCTCAAAGAAGGTATGGAAGTGGTGACCAATTCGGGTATCCTCGGCCGCATCACCAAAATTGATGGCAACATCGTTCGAATTATGATTGATGAAAAAACCTACATGCGTGTGGTGAAGCAATCGATCACGGGCGAATACAAGCCTTCCTAAACAATCAGCAGTCAGATCGACAGAAAAATGCCTTGAATCATGCGAGCTACTTTTTTCTTTTCTCTTATTATGCTCCCCATTTTTCTTCCGGCCCAAAGTCCCTGGCCACGCAGTAAAGCCGGAATTTATACCCAACTTTCATGGCAGTTTATTCCGGAGTATTCGGAGATTTTTGTGCCCGAAGGCTCCTTTCAGGCCATGGACCGCGCTTTGTCGGAGAGCACCCTGGAATGGTACGGCGAATACGGCATTGGTTCGCGAACCACCATTACCGGGGTCTTGCCTGTACGTTTTATGAAAAACGGTGAGTTCCTCAACAATTTTGCCGTACCGGAAACACAGCAAGGCAGTTTGAGCGGTGTAGGCAACATCAATGTGGGCATCCGACACCAGTTCTACAATGGCTCAATGCCCCTTACCGGCTCGTTGCGTTTGGGCTTGCCTGCTTCGAAATACGACGATCCGACGGGTTTGCGTACAGGTTACGATGCATTCACCATTCAGCCCATGCTCAGCACCGGCAAGGGGTATTCCAATACTTACTGGTTTGCTTACGGAGGGTATGGACTGCGTACCAACGACTACAGCGATTTCCTCGATTTTGGCGTTGAAGGTGGACTCAAAGTAGGCCCTGTTTGGATTATTCTTTTTAGTCAATGGCTGCAGCCGCTGCGCAACGGCAACATACAATTGCCATACCGCAACAGGCTCACAAGCCTGTATGTGAACAACCAAGGTTGGTTGTCCATCGGGTTAAAAACCATGGTGGAGTTCAATAGGTTCTGGGGAGCAACGGCCTCATTCGCCGGAGCAGCATCGGGTCAATGGGTTCCCCAAAGCCCTGGCATTGGCGCCGGAGTGTATTTCCGATGGGATTGATCGAAAGTTTGTCCGACCTCGTCGGTAATTTCTGCGCCCTTACTTTCAACATCCCCTTCTTTGTTCCCTCTTTAAACTTTAAAATTCAAACTTGCAATGAATACACGTCGCAACCACGAGATCGATTACAAAATTTTCGGTGAAGAAATGCAATGCGTCGAAGTTGAACTCGACCCTCAGGAAACCGTAATTGCCGAATCTGGAAGCTTCATGTACATGGACAACGATGTACAAATGGCCACCGTTTTTGGTGATGGCAGCGATAGGGCCCAAGGTTTTTTGGGGAAAGTAATGAGCGCCGGGAAACGCCTGCTCACAGGCGAAAGCCTTTTTATGACCACCTTTACCAACCATGGCACCGACAAACAGAGGGTAGCATTCGCGGCTCCTTATGCCGGTAAAATTGTAGCCATGGACTTGAAGGAACTTGGCGGAAAAATTGTTTGTCAGAAAGACAGCTTCCTTTGCGCAGCCAAAGGCGTGGAAGTTGGCATCGAATTTCAACGCAAACTGGGCACAGGATTATTCGGCGGTGAAGGCTTCATCATGCAAAAACTGGAAGGTGATGGCTTTGCGTTTGTTCATGCAGGCGGTTACATCATGCAACGCGAACTACAGGTCGGCGAAACCTTGCGCGCAGATACCGGGTGTATCGTAGCTTTTACACAACGTGTCGATTACGACATCCAATTCGTAAAAGGCATCCGCAACATGGTATTTGGTGGTGAAGGTTTGTTTTATGCCGTGTTGCGCGGCCCCGGTACCGTATGGCTTCAATCACTGCCGGTAAGTCGTCTGGCAGCACGTATCCTACAATACAGCAACAGCGGCAAAGAAAGCGGTAGTGTGCTCGGGCCACTCGGAAGGCTTGTGGATTAACAGCAGGCAGCAGGCAGCAGGCAGCAGGCAGCAGGCAGCAGGCAGCAGGCAGCAGGCAGCAGGCAAAAAAATACCCAATTGTTTGATTAACAAACAATTGAGTATTTTTTTCAAGGATTTTCAAATTATTTGACCCTCACGAGGCCGTAGGCCGAGGAGCCCTGCCTGCTGCCTGCTGCCTGCTATTTACTCTTTCCAGCATTCAAAAAATCCTGGTACGCCTTAAGGTTTTCCCATTCACCGTTGGCAGCGAGGTTGGCTTGTGCCGACCAGGTACCCGGATTGTGCATCGTATATCGAGAGCCTGCGGTTGCCAGGATTTCGCGTATGCGGTCAACCGAAGTCACAGCCAGGTCGCGGTAAGTTTGGATGCCGTTGCTGAACAACACCTCTTCAATTTTCGGACCAATACCTTCGATCACGCGCAAATCGTCGCGTTGGGCAGTCATTGCCGGTGGGGGTGGAGGTGGTATTTCGGTGATGGATGCTTTGTAAGTTGGATCTTCTTCGAAAGGTGGAATGATGGGAAGTTCATCCATTTCTACTTCGTAAACTGAAGCAGGTGTTTCCTCCATGGGTGCCGATTCATAATCTTCCGGGAAAGTTGAGTTGGGCATGTCGATTTCCAGTTCGACGGTTGCGGCAGGCTTCTCAGGTTCATTGCTGAGTGCCAGTTCTGTTTCCAGCTTGCGGTTCATGCTCATGGTGCTGTTCAGGTGTTGATCAATTTCCTGAAGCCTTTCGCGGAAAAGGGTATTGTCGCGCTGCGCGGTCAACAATTGAGCAGTTAAAAGATCCTTTTCGCTGTTCACCGTTGTCAAAGCAGTGCGCATGCTGTCGTTTTCTCCGCGCAGTGCAAGCACTGAAGCTTCCAGGCTTTGGTTGTCGATGCGCAGCTTGTCGGCCATTTGGCGGTTGCGGTTCCACAAGGTCCAGCCGAGCCAGAGCCCAAGCAGGAAAGCACCAAGCAACATGATGAGGATTTCAAAAGTATGTGTTGTAAATGACCCGGATCCAGGTCCCTGGTTGATGGCTTGTTCAAACATCTCGATGTGTTTTTTTTGGCGGAAGGTAGGCTGTTGGGTTATTCGGAAACGATGATTTCAACGCGGCGGTTTTGGTATCGGCCTTCGGGGGTGTCATTGGTGGCGGCTGGGCGGCTTTCACCATAGGCATGACACGTAATTTGTTTGGTAGGAACACCTTTTTTTACCAATGCATCGCGGATGTTTTCAGCGCGTTTTTGTGCAATGTTGCGGTTGTTTTGTTCTTCTCCCACAAAATCGGTGTGGCCGTTGATGGTTACACTTTTGCCGGAGGAAGACACCTGATCGGCCAATCGTTTCAGGTAGACGTTGATGGCTTTGTCTGATTCCTTTTGGATTGAATTGTAAGGAAAATGGATAACCAGCAGGTTGTTACTTTCGTACACCTGCACTTTGTCCATATCCTCCACGTTGGTGGAAATGTTGCTTGGAGGGGGAGGGGTATAGGTTTCTACTTCAACAGGCGCTGCGGCCTGTTGCTCCTGAGGAGCATCTTGAAGCTCATCATCCAGCACCCCCTGGGTAGGCCAGCATTGGTCTTTGATGACACAAACATACCACGACCAACAGATGCCGCTCCAGAGCAAAAATGCGATCAGAACCAGGTTTTTAGCATTAAACATAGGCGCGTATTGTTCTATTTTGGGGTGAAACTAATAATTAGCTTTTATTTGCACAAATTTCGAGCCCAATTGACATGCAAACCATCAACATAAATGATTTCAACCAGGTTTCCATTCATGTCGGTACCATCCTGGAAGTAAATGAATTTCCCAAAGCACGAAAGCCATCTTGGCAACTTCGCATTGATTTCGGCCCGGAAATGGGCATCAAACAAAGCAGCGCACAAATTACCCATTTGTACGGGATGGAAGATCTTATTGGTCGACAGGTTTTGGCAGTTTGCAATTTCCCGACACGCCAAATCGCCAATTTTTTCTCTGAGGTTTTGGTGCTCGGGCTTGAACAAGCGGACGGTTCCGTGGTTTTGTTACAACCTGAAAGATCCGTGACCAACGGTCTGCGTGTAAGTTGAGCAAGAAGTACCATCATTTGTGCGTCATATTCAGGAAATATTTTAATCCTTTAAACAATATTCAGCTTCCATGCTGAACTTTGCGCCATGGCAAAATCCGACAGCTCCCGATCTTTGATGGTATCACGCGAAAATTTGCGTGAAGCACTCAAAATCTTCCAATTCATTCGCCCATACCGTACCCGGTTCATTTTTGGGCTTGTCCTGCTGTTCCTATCCAGCATGGTTTTTATGGTTTTTCCATACATCATAGGTGTCATGCTCGATGTGGCGCAAGGCAATGCGGTGATGGAAAACATCAATCTTCCCACCATTGCTATAATTTTGATCGTTGTACTCGTCTTTCAGGGCATAGTATCTTATTTCCGCGTCATGATGTTCGCCCATGTAAGCGAACGCAGTACAGCAGACATACGCAAGGCCCTGTACCACAAATTGATCTCCCTACCTATGGTGTTTTTTGAAAAAAGCAGGGTAGGTGAACTGGTTAGCCGTTTGACCAACGACGTAGAAAAACTTTACAATACCTTCTACTTTATTCTTGCGGAATTCATCCGCCAAATCATCCTCTTAATCGGAGGTGTTATTTTCCTCGCTTGGCAAACACCCAAACTCGCTGGGGTCATGCTGCTTACTTTTCCAGTAATTGTAGTGGGTGCCATGATTTTCGGGCGTTACATCCGCAAACTTTCCAAAGAACGCCAAAATCTGCTGGCCGAAAGCACCACAATCCTCGACGAAACACTTCAAAGCATCCAGGCGGTCAAAGCTTTCACCAACGAAATTTTCGAAATGATGCGTTACCGCAAAGCCAACGACGAGGTGGTGCAGGTGTCGCTCAAATACGCCGGAGGACGCGCCGTATTTGCAGTTTTTATCATAACGGTCCTTTTTGGCGCATTGTTTTTTGTCATCTGGATGGGTATGGTTATGGTGCAGTCGGGTGAAATCACCGCCGGTCAGCTCATTTCATTTGTCACTTTTACCGCCGTGATTGGTGGTGCCATCGCCGGGTTGGGCAACTTTTACTCCGAACTCGTAGGCGCCATCGGCGCTACCGAGCGTTTACGGGAAATACTGAATACTCCCGGTGAAATTGACGAACGTCCGAACGCACACCTTAATGCTGGCCGCCTTACCGGCGATATTGAATTTCGCAATGTTCAATTTGAATACCCCACCCGCACGGACATGCCGGTGCTCAAAGGCGTGAGCCTGCACATTGAACCAGGAAGCAAGGTGGCTGTGGTAGGACAAAGTGGCGCCGGTAAATCGACCATCATGCAACTTCTGCTGCAATTCCACGAAGCAACCGGTGGAGAAATCCATATTGATGGTCACAACATCCAGGACTATGAACTTGAATCGTACCGCAGCAATTTTGCCATCGTGCCCCAGGAAGTTATCCTGTTCGGCGGCACCATCCGCGAAAACATACTTTACGGAAAACCCGATGCTGAAGAAGCTGAAATCATCGAGGCCGCCCGCCAGGCAAATGCATGGGATTTCATTCGCTCCTTCCCAGAAGGACTCGAAACGATGGTTGGCGAACGTGGCATCAAATTGTCTGGTGGACAACGCCAGCGCATCGCCATAGCCCGTGCCATTTTGCGAAATCCGTCCATTTTGCTGCTCGATGAAGCTACCTCTTCGCTGGATGCAGAAAGCGAAAAAGTGGTTCAGGAAGCCCTTCAGCACCTCATGGAAGGCCGTACCAGCATCATCATCGCACACAGACTATCAACCATAAGAGACGTAGACCAAATTTACGTACTCGATAACGGACATATTGTGGAACAAGGCACACACGATGAGCTTTCCAACATGCATGACGGGATTTACCACAGTTTGGCAAAATTGCAGTTCGAATTGGTTTAAGCATTACAACTATCCATGGGAGAAACAAAGCCCCTATCGGGCATAACCACCAAAACCGGCGTCCTGATTGTCAATCTGGGTACCCCCGATGCTCCGTCAAGGGGCGCGGTTTACCGCTACCTGAAAGAATTCCTGCTCGATCCGCGTGTGATCGACATAAACGCTGTGGCACGAAACTTACTGGTACGTGGCATCATAGCGCCGTTTCGTTCGGGCAAATCGGCCAAAGCATACAAAGAACTTTGGACCGAAAACGGCTCCCCACTCAAGATTTATGGTGAACGACTCGCATCCCAAGTGCAGACATTGCTTGGCGACGATTATGTCGTTGAGCTCGCCATGCGTTACCAGACCCCATCCATTGCTTCATCCATTGAGAAACTTATGGCCCAAAAGGTCGGCCGCATTGTTGTTTTTACGCTTTTTCCGCAGTACGCCAGCGCTACCGTCGGATCGGTGCACGAAGAGGTGATGCGGGTGCTCAGCACCAAACAAATCATTCCATCCGTCGAGTTCATCTCTTCGTATTGCGAATGGGAGGATATGGTGAAAATTTACGCCAACAATGCCCGTCAATTTGACATCAACAGTTACGATCACATCCTGTTCAGCTACCACGGCGTACCTCAAAGACACCTGCGCAAAGGCGATGATTTCAACCACTGTTTGAAAAATGCCGACTGTTGTCAGACACTTACTCCCACCAACCAGTATTGCTACTCCGCCCAGTGTTATGCCACCACGCGTGCCATCGCCAGCGAATTGGGGCTTGATAAAAGCCGCTACACGGTATGTTTTCAATCGAGGCTCGGCGCTGACCCATGGACACAGCCCTACACCGTGCGCACCATCGAAGAGCTGGCCAAAAAAGGCGTTAAACGCCTACTTGTCTTTTGTCCTGCTTTCACGGCCGACTGCCTCGAAACCACCATCGAAATCGGCTCTGAATACAAAGAGGATTTTGAAAAATGGGGCGGTGAACACCTTGATCTGGTGCCGAGTTTGAATGACAACCCGGCATGGGCGATAGCAGTCGCGAAGCTGATTAAGGGATGAATTTTACCACATTAGTCACATAAGTTTACATCAGAGGACTCAAAAAAAACTTATGTGCTCTAATGTAAACTTATGTGACTAATGTGGTAAAATTCATCAATCAATCACCAATTTGCCGGAGGCGGCGCCACTTACGCCGCGCAACTGGAAGAAATACACGCCTGAAGGTAAATTACCGCGTGTGATGGTCCAGATTTCCCCACGGAGGCTCTCTATTTGACGTACCGTACGGCCCTGAACGTCGGTTAAAACCGCATGAAATGCTTCGTTGTTCGGATTGGCGAAAAAGATGCTGGTTCTTTCTGTAAACGGGTTGGGTTGTACAAAATAAGTCAGTACGTTTTTGCTAGGTTCTTGGTTGGAAGTGCTGATGACCTGAACACAATTGGGGTCGGCCAGGGCGGCAATGCTGAGTTGGTAATGTTCGTTTACAACAGCCTGGATGGACTCGATGCAGACCTTTACATCGGTAAGAGAATTGTAATGCACACGCACCAGTGGCGTTGGCAAAACATTTTTGGCAATGGGCGCCTCTGATTCCGAAAGTGCCAGCAATTTGCCGTTGGCGTTAAATTCCACCAATGCTTCAAATCCGGTGGCGAGATTTTCCACCGAATCGATGTGGAATCCTGCAACGCTGAATTCGTAACCGTAAAGTTTATTGTACGGATTTACAATCAAAATGTCGAAGGTTTTGGCCACGGTATCCAGTTCGCCGGGAAGAAGGTACACAAGGTCGTCGTCGTTGGCAAAGCCTGTGGGGAATTGGCAGGGGAAACGCAGCTGCCAGTGGTCGGGATCGCTTTCATGCAGGTAACATTCCTGCAAAAGAGCGGCGTC
>Ga0209181_10008257_pt1 | contig 14019 bp, 9 predicted proteins | sample MAT05_FD_187208 | JGI IMG/M metagenome (GOLD analysis project Ga0209181, IMG submission 187208) | Freshwater microbial communities from Lake Fryxell liftoff mats and glacier meltwater in Antarctica - MAT-05 (SPAdes) (version 2) | ecosystem: Environmental > Aquatic > Freshwater > Ice > Liftoff... | reverse complement strand
CAGTCGGACGAGAACGCCTAGATCGTCGCGGGTGCGGGCCAGAGATGCGATTTTATAGGCCTGAAGCCGGTATTCCCGTAAATTTTCCAGCCAGTGCAGGGCACAGCCGGGTTTTCCAGACGGTCTGAGACAGGCGAAGCCATATGGACATATTCGCCTTCCACATATCCCTGGAAAACTATCCCGCGCCAGGGCCTGTGATCCCAGCCCCATTTGAGCAGAACGAGGAGGATTACGGTGATGAGGACGGGCAGTCTGTATTTTTTCATCCGTGAATAAACCCAAGCGAATCCGGCATCAGGCGAAAGGATTATGAGGGCGTCATGCAAATTTCCAAAACGCAGGTCTGCCTCAGCCGCATGGTAACGCCTGGGGACAGGCCATTTAATCCGGGAAATCCGTTATCCGGCCCTTTGGCACGGCTGATGCGCCTTAAGAAACATCAACCAAGGGATCTTATGAATAAAAGTCTTAAAATGATAATTCTCGTTCTGGCTCTCGGAGTGATACGTGCACAGATTGAAACCTTTAAGTCTCAGGCTATGGCTAAAAACACCGTTTGCAAAAAGGCCATGCATTTGTTTCGATGTCAGGAATTGTAGAAGCAGGCTCCCAACAATAAGGAAAGAACCCAGTTGTCCAGGCCCAGAGGACAGGCAACCGTGGATCTTGGAAGTTCCGGAAAAGATCTGGCCCTTAGAGACCGCACCTTAAACAAAAAATACCGACATCCTCCGTCTTCCGGATTCCCGATTCCCTGTGGGGATGCCCGCCAGGCCGGGTGGCGTCCTGAAAAAAGTGGTTTTTTGATTCTGTAGTCCTTCCTGCGGGATTCTCTGCGTGAAGAGGGTGCCGTTTTTCCGGTCCGGCATGGGAGTCTCTGGTCAGGATCACAAAAAGTGCAGTCCTTTACACATTCTCACTTGTTTTCTCTTTGTACTAGCGTAGGAATGGAGTCCGCTAAACAGGAAGAATATAATTATGTTAGACTGGATTTATATCGGCATGTGGGTTGGAGGCGCTCTGGTCGCTTTTCTGTTCGTTTTCATCTTTCTCCGGATTCTGTTTGCCTACGCCTATAAAAAGGTTGATCAGGGACAGGCGCTGGTCCGGAACGGCGTGGGAGGAACTCATGTGACTTTTTCGGGTATGGTCGTCATTCCCGCCTTCCACATCCTGGAAATCATGGATATATCCGTGAAACGCGTCGAAATCGACCGCCACGGCCCGACCGGACTGATCTGCAAGGACAACCTCCGCGCGGACATCAAAGTGGCCTTCTTTGTGCGCGTGAACAACACCAAGGAAGACGTCAGCCGCGTGGCCCAGACCATCGGTTGCAACCGCGCTTCCGACATCCGGGCATTGATCGAACTCTTCGACGCCAAGTTCTCCGAAGCATTGAAAACCGTCGGAAGGAAATTTGAGTTTGTCGACCTCTACAATTCCCGTGAAACCTTCAAAAAGGAACTGCTCTCGGTTATCGGGACAGACCTGAACGGCTACACCCTGGACGATGCCGCCATCGATTTCCTCGAACAGACCAAGATTGAGCATCTAGACCCGGAAAACATTCTCGATTCCGAGGGGATCAAAAAGATCACGGCCCAGACAGCCCAGCAGAAGATCCTCACCAACCAGATCAACCGCGACCGCGACAAGACAATCACCCAGCAGGATGTGATTGCCCGTGAGTCCGTGCTTGAGCTCAACCGCCAATTGGCCGAAGCCGAGCAGAAGCAGCTCCGTGAAATCGCCAGCATCAAAGCCCGCGAGGAATCGGAAACAGCCAAGATCCAGCACCAAGAACATCTCAAAGCCGAACAGGCCCGTCTGGCCACTCAGGAGGAAGTGCAGGTTGCCCAGCAAAACATGGAACGTCAGGTCCTCGTGGCCCAGCGCAACAAGGAGCGCACTGACGCCGTGGAAAAAGAACGCGTGGAAAAAGACCGCATGCTGGAAGCCAACGAACGCGAACGTGTCGTAACTCTGGCCCAGATCGAAAAGCAGAAGGCGGTCGAGATCGAACAGAAAGCCATTCAGGAAGTCATCCGCGACAGGATCATGGTGGAAAAGAATGTGGTGATCGAACAGGAACGGATCAAAGACACCCAGGCCTTTGCCGAAGCCGACCGACTGCGCAAAGTCCTTTTGACCAAGGCTGAGGCGGATGCGGATGCCCATCTGGTCAAGGAAATCAAAGCGGCTGAAGCCGGGAAAAAGGCTGCGGAGATGCAGGGCCAGCAGGAAATCATCGAGGCGCAGGCCCACAAGGACGCGGTTTCCCTCTCCGCGGCCGGCAAGAAGCAGATGGCCGAGGCCACTGCGGCCGAGGCTGCCGCTCCCGGTTTGGCTGAAGCCCAGGTCATTGAAGCCAAAGCCAAGGCCAGTCGCGAACAGGGAACAGTGGATGCCGATATGCTACGGCTCAAATCTGAAGCGGAAGCTGAAGGCATTACACGGAAGGCTGAAGCGATGAAGTTGTTCGATGGTGTTGGCCGTGAACATGAAGAATTCAAGCTGCGTCTGAACCAGTCCAAGGAAATCACCCTCGCGGAAATCAACAGCCGTGTGGACATTGCGGGCCAGCAGGCTCTCATTCTGTCGGAAGCCCTCAAGACGGCCAAGGTCGAGATTGTCGGCGGTGACACCGTCTTCTTTGATCGCCTGGTCAATGCCGTCAGTGGAGGAAAAGCGGTCGACCGCTATGTGAACAACAGCGCAGTGCTCACCGGCATCAACGAAACTTTCTTCAATTCGGATCCTGAATATTTCAAGATTCAGATGAAAAAATTCATCGACCAGTTCGGCTTCACAACGGAAGACCTCAAGAATCTGACCATCGCGGGCGCCCTGGGACAGATGAGTTCACTGGCCACGGATCCCGAGCAGCGCAGCGCCCTCCAGGGACTGGCCGCAGCCGGTGAAAAACTTGGGCTGATGAAGAAAAAAGCGGCTGAACTCGCCAAAGCCTGAGCCGGAAGTTTTTCCGAACCTTTATGAGTCAGGCCCTTGAAACCGGGACCTATGAGATCATCCGTGAGCGATTGGGCGCGCGGGCGAAGGATCTGGTCTCGAAACTCGATCAGCTGAACGAGGCCCGCAAGGAAGCCTTCGGCACCATTGAGTTCGCGCTTCAGGGCAGCGATCGTATCACGACGGCGAACAACTGCGTTCCCCGCGATATTGTTGCGATCGGGCCGAACACCTTCCTGTTCGGTTACAACGTCCATTTTGGTCTCAAAACGGAAACCAATCTCGATGATGTCTTCGCGTTCTATGAATTCCGCGACAAGACCTTTCATCCACTTCCGCTGGATTCTCTGCAGGAGCCGCAGTTCATTGCGGACTTCAAGGATCTCTACAAGTATTACAAGCAGACCACGCTTTCGAAATTCCGCCTCGTTGGCCCGAATCTTTACATGGCCTTCCAGGTCGGCAAGAGTTCCACCGATATCAAGGCCTTCAAATGGGCTGTGGATGAAGGAAAACTCACCTACCTTGGCAACCGCTTCGATCACGAGTTCAAATTTCCGCCGCTTTATGAATTTGAATGGAAACGTGCCACCCGTGATGCTTTCCGCCAGGGCAAACATCCCCACGTATCCATCGAAGACCAGCTCTTTGTCGACACCGTAGGAGGCGACCTCACCATCAAAGTCGAGGACAACACCAGCACCGGAAATGGGATCTACAGCGAGCCGGTTGAGAACAAGGATCAGACCCTTGATGATGCGGAAATCCATTACGCGCGTCTCGGGAATCTCTTTGTCCTGAAGATCAAACCCTTCCAGGAAAAGCAGGCACGCTACCTTGTGTTCAACAGCAAAACCGCCGATATCGTCCGTCTCGATGCTGTTGGACTGGCCTGCGCGCTTTTGCCAGAGGACCAGGGCATTATTTTTCCGGGTGGTTACTACCTGGCTTCGGGTGATTACAAAACCTTCGAGGGTGATTATGCCGAGATGATCATGTCAAAGAGGATCAACGCCCCCAATGGTGAGGACTCGCTTTACGTCTTCTACAGCCGTGACAATGGCACGTATGCTCTTTTTTCCTACAACCGCATTTCCCAGGAGGTTCAGACGCCCATCCTTTGTCACGGTGTGTCGCTTTTTCCCTCGGGACAGATGATCCTCTTTCGTAGCGAGCGCGAAGCGCAGAAGCATCATATCGTCCAGATCTGGCAGACGCCATATCTCGGACGCAATGTGGTCATGGAGGCCAGGACGGATTCTTTCCTGTCCAAACTGGGCAACAGCACCGTCGTGAGCGCACTGGCCGAGGGTAACGAGATTCTGCATCTGCTGAAACGCGACGATTCCTACAGCAATCTTTACATCGATCTTGTCCGCCGCTGCAACGCCGTCAGTGATTCCTATTTCTGGCTCGATAAACCCGAGGCCTTTGACATCAAGTCCACGCTGTTGGAAATCAAGAAAGCCGCTGGCACCGCTCTGGACGAATTCGAAAAAGTCCGGGCGATCAAGAAGTCGACCGAAACGGAAATTGCCAAAACGTCCGAAGAAGCCTCCGCGCGCATCAAGGCCATTGATTACAACAACCTGACGTCCATCGATCTTTTCGTGGAGCATCTCGCTGCATTACGCGCTCTCCGTGGCCGGGTCATTTCCCTGAAAGACCTGCGCTACATGGATCTTCCGCGCATTACGCAGTTGGAAGAGGAAATCACAGACCACAGTGAGAAACTCTCCCAACTCAGCGTGGAATTCCTTCTCCAGCCGGATGCCCTGAAATCCTACGAAGAACGTATCGCGGCCCAGAAAGGAAAAGTTCCACAACTGATCAAGGGCAGCGAAGCTGCGGAGCTGGGCAAAGAAGCCGATGCCACCGGGCAGCAATTGGAAATGCTGATTGAGGTCGTCTCCAGTCTGAAGATCGAGGACGCCACCCAGACCACGCGCATCATCGACACGATTTCCGCGCTCTACGGCTCCCTCAATCAGGTGCGTGCCGCCCTCAAGAACAGGAGGCGAGACCTGCAAAGCACGGAAAGTGCCGCCCAGTTCGCCGCTCAGATCAAACTTCTCGACCAATCCGCCACCAACTTCCTGGACCTGGCCGAATCCGCACAGAAGTGCGACGAATTCCTCAGTAAACTCACCCTGCAATTGGAAGAGTTGGAAGGGAAATATGCGGACTTTGACGATTACATCACGCAACTCACCGGCAAACGCGAGGAAATCTATTCCGCGTTCGAAGCGAGAAAGGTTCAGCTCAACGAAGCCCGTGGCAAAAAAGCGTCCGGCCTGGCCTCCGCCGCTGACCGTCTGCTCAAAACGATTCGCAATCGCGCCGACAGCATCAAAGTTCTGGAAGAGATCAATGGCTACTTCGCTGCCGACCTCATGGTTGCCAAAGTCCGTGACACGGTGGAGCAGCTTTTGGCCATGGGCGAGACCGTCAAAGGTGACGAGATCCAAAGTCGGCTCAAGACCACCCGGGAAGACGCCGTCCGCCAACTTAAAGACAGGCTCGATCTTTATGCCGATGGTGAAAACCTGATCAAACTCGGTCAGCACCGATTTACTGTCAACACCCAGGCTCTCGATCTCACCGTGGTTCCAAGGGACAACACGCTCACGCTGCATATCAGCGGAACGAATTTCTTCGAACCCCTGGGCGACGGGGAATTGGAAGAACTCCAGGATGTTTGGAATCAGGATCTCGCCAGCGAAACGGAGGCCGTTTATCGCAGTGAATTTCTGGCCTATGAATTTCTCCAGAAACTGGCATCGACGGGTGGACTGGACACTGCCCTGGTCTGGGATGGAGCACAACGTCTTGATGCCATCCGCGCTTTCATGGCGCCACGTTATAGTGAGGGTTATGTCAAAGGTGTGCATGATGCGGATGCCGCGCTGATTTTCGAAACCCTGCTCAAACTTCATTTACATCTCGAGACCCTCCGCTTTACCCCTCTGGTCCGTTCCTTGGCCAGGCTGGCCTGGAATTCCGGTGATCCGATCCAGCGTGAATCCCTCGCGATCCAGATGACCAGCCTTGGAAAGGCGTCCGCGCTCTTCAACAATTCCTCTGCAGGAGTTTCCATCATGCAGGCGTTGCAAAAAATGGTTTCATCGGCCAAGACCACCTTTTCCGGATTTGAAGAGGTGGGGGTGGAAGAGGCTTCGAACTATCTTTTTGTGGAGTTGTCCGACCGGCCTGTCCTCCGCCTGAGTCGTCCAGCTGCAGATTTGGCTGCGGGCTTTCTCGAAAAACTTAAAAAAGCCAAAGCTTTGGAGGATCTCCAGGAGGCACGCCGCAAACTCGAGGGTAATCCGGCTGCAGAATTCGGTCTTCTCACCCAATGGATGGCGGCATGGATACAGAGTTCAGGCTCATCGGCTGCTCAAGAGAAAAAAAGCTATGCCTGCGAAGCTTGCGTTCTGCTTTTCCAAGGCCCCGTGGAATCTGCCCAGATCCTTGACACAGCCTTCAGCGCCGTTGTGGATGGTTTGAGCGGGACACATCCACGTCTGGCTTCAAAACCCTACGCCCTGGATTACCACGAATTCTCCGCACGGGTCCGCCACCACGTGCAGGTCGTTCTGCCCCGTTTCCAGCGTTGTGCCGCCCTCAAGCAATCTTCCCTCGAAAAACGCCGCGATGACCTGCGTCTTGAAGGCTTTAAGCCCAAGGTGCTTTCCTCGTTTGTTCGCAGCCGTCTGATCGACGAGATTTATCTTCCACTTATCGGCTCAAACCTGGCCAAGCAGATTGGCGTGGCTGGTGAAAACAAGAGAACCGACCGGATGGGATTGCTTCTTCTTATTTCACCTCCCGGCTATGGAAAGACCACCTTGGTGGAATACATCGCCAACCGTCTCGGCCTGGTCTTCATGAAGATCAACGGGCCGGCCCTCGGCCATCAGGTTACATCGCTGGATCCAAACGGCGCGCCTAACGCCGCCGCCCGTGAAGAGATCATCAAGTTGAACCTCGCCCTGGAAATGGGCGACAATGTCATGATCTGCGTGGATGACATCCAGCATTGTAATCCCGAGTTCCTGCAGAAATTTATTTCACTCTGCGATGCCCAGCGGAAGATTGAAGGTGTCTGGAACGGACGTCCAAGAACCTATGATCTCCGCGGACGCAAGGTCGTCGTGGTGATGGCGGGAAATCCCTACACGGAAAGCGGGGAGAAATTCAAGATTCCCGACATGCTATCAAACCGCGCCGACACCTATAATCTCGGTGATATTATCGGATCGAATGCCTCTGCTTTTGAGCAGAGTTACCTCGAAAACAGCATCACCTCGAATCCCATCCTTCAACGTCTCTCCGCGCAGGGCCAGGCTGATGTGCGGCAGGTCATCCATATTGCCGAATCGGGCAGTGCCGAAGGGTCTAATTTCAAGGGAAACTATAGTCCCGAGGAGCTGAACGAGATGGTTCTGGTGATGAAACATCTGGCGGGTATCCGGGACACAATCCTGAGGGTAAATCTGGAATATATCCGCTCGGCAGCCCAAAGTGACGCCTACCGGACGGAGCCTGCCTTCAAGCTGCAGGGATCCTACCGCAACATGAACCGCCTGGCTGAAAAGATCCTTCCGGTCATGAATGACAGTGAAGTTGATGCGCTGCTGCTCGACCATTATAAAAACGATGCCCAGACCCTGACAACCGGAGCGGAGGCCAATCTCCTGAAATTGAGGGAGATGCTGGGACTTCTTTCTGATGACGAGGCCCTGCGCTGGGCGGACATCAAGCAGAAGTTTCAACGGAACCAACTGCTGGCCCAATCCGATTCGAATGATCCGGTCGGTAAAGTCGTGGGTCAGTTGGCCCTTTTCCATCAGAGCCTTGAACATCTTCGTGGAACTTTGGCGCACGGGTTTGCCCAAAGCGCCGAAGCCGCCGCCCGCACCGCCATCCCTGTGATGGCGGTGCCAGTTGCCGCCGCCCAGCCTTCAGCCGAACCCGTTGCTTCAGCCCCCGAGCCAGCGGAAAATGTGGATAGCAGTAATCCCTACGTGGTCGAAGTAAGATACGGTGTGCCCGAGACTTTTACCAATATCATCGAGCAGCAGTTCGAAATGATGCAGACTTGGACCAAGCAGGCATTCAGTGCGGAAAAATTGAAAAGCGAGGAAATGCAGTTCCTCAACGTGCAGATCAGTTCTCTGGCTCAGAGTTATAAACTGCTGATCGAGAATCTCAAATCCAACAAGATCCTCTGACCCTCGGTTCTTTTCTTTCTAGGGCCATTCTGGGGAAAACAGCACCCCATCTTATCCGCCAACGGGCTCTAATTCACCAACCAGGGAAGATGAGCAGACAGTTCCTTGAGCGAAGGCTGACCTTTCGCTGCCGGGGCATCCAGGTAGCCATAGACCATCTTGGATCCGAGGCTTGGAAGAACGATGCGTGAGATTTCGGCCTGGGGCCCCAATGCCATGAGGCCGAGGCGGAGTTTGGGATGATCCAGAAGCAGCCGGACGAGAACGCCTAGATCGTCGCGGGTGCGGGCCAGAGATGCGATTTTATAGGCCTGAACCCGGTATTCCCGTAAATTTTCCAGCCAGCGCAGAGCACGGCCGTAAGTGATTTTCCGGGTGACAGAATGTGCTGAAAGAATGACGCCTTTCTTTTGGTTGCGAGCAGCCTGGAGGACGTCGCCGACCAAGTCGAGGTTCTGCACCTCCAGATCAATCGCATCAACGTGGGGGATCAACTGCATGAAAAGATTGACGCGTTCAGTTGATTTCCAGGGGTGCATGCCGCCTTCGCGGGTGGTGCGGAGCGTTAGGAGAACGCGGTTTTTGCGTTTGGCCAGGTGGGCAATCAACTGCTCAGCTGTGACACCCGCATGATAGAGGGCATCATAGCGGACTTCAATGAGATCGGTATTCGGCTGGGGCTGGGCCAGAAGGCGAAGGCCTTCAGGGGTGATGAGGGTTCCGATAAACAGGCAGGGCTTGGACCATTTGATTCGCTTTAACATAAACATCAGAACGTAAAGATCAGCGTTGAGGTCGTCTAGGGCGAATTTAAGGTAATGTGAATAAGGAAAGTTGTTGGTTGGAAGGGTGATGAGCCCGATCCTCAGAAGTGGGGAACAGGGCGACGTGACTTCCTGCGACGAAAAAAGAGCAACCTACTGCGGATATTCCTGGCACAGACTGATGGCCAGAATGTGTAATCTTTGGCTCAAACTGGGGGTTTCCAGAAGCTGCTGCTTCCGCTCGGGATGTTTGATGAAGCTGCCGGCGATGATATCAACGAGCATATTGAAATCTTTGATTTCGGACAAGAATTGCCGCAATTCCTGGGGAAGGGTCTCTGTGAGATCCTGAATATGGTCGACCTGCTCCAAGATCTTGGTGGCCAAGGCTTCATTTTCGACGGTATCCACCTCTTCTTCGAGCTCCTCAATTTGAATCGGTTTACCGATAAAGTATGGATTTTTTAGGGTGAATTCCTCAAAACGTGCGCGGCAAACACCCTGGAGGATGAGGTTGGAGGTGCCGTCCTGATTTTCGACACAGGCCCGGATCAGGCCGATTCCGCAAACTTCACGGGGAAGAATCTCTCTCCCCTTTTTTCGGGGTTGGGTCAAGGCGAACATCCGATCACCTTCCAGAGCTTTGCTCAACATTAAGCGATACCGGGGTTCAAAAATATGCAAAGGAACCAGGTTGTGGGGAAAAAAGACAACATCAGGCAGAACCATAATCCCAAGTTCCTCTGGCAACGTCATGTCTTTAACTTACCCAAAGAACCTGCCAGAGCAAACGAGTTACGAATAAAGTAAAAAATTTCCTGTCAGAGCCGCCCTTTTTCTTGCGATAGTCTTTTGCAGGCAGTCCGGACAGTTGTCTCCCTCGGAAGGTATTTGAGGGTTGACTCGAACAATGACTGACTATAGTAAAGAAACTTTCATAACATCGTGATTAATAGATTTTTAGGACTCTTTTCAAGCGACATCGGAATTGATCTCGGAACAGCCAATACCTTGGTTTACGTCAAGGATCGGGGCATTGTTTTGCGTGAACCTTCCGTCGTCGCGGTGCAACAAGGAACGAAACATGTTTTGGCTGTCGGCGACGAGGCCAAACGGATGCTCGGCAGAACGCCCGGTAACATCATTGCCATCCGGCCATTGAAAGATGGCGTCATCTCTGACTTCGAGATCACGGAGGAAATGCTCAAGCAATTCATTCGGAAAGTCCACAAAGGGCGTGGATTTTTCGCTCCGCGCCCCCGCGTGGTCATCGCCGTTCCCTCCGGGATTACCGAAGTGGAAAAACGCGCGGTGCGTGAGTCCGCTTACCATGCCGGAGCCCGTCTCGTTACTTTGATTGAGGAACCCATGGCGGCTGCGATCGGCGTGGGTCTACCTGTGCAGGAAGCCGCTGGCAACATGATTGTGGACATCGGGGGAGGCACCACGGAAGTGGCTATTATTTCATTGGCAGGTATTGTTTTCAGCCGCAGTATCCGTGTGGCCGGAGACGAGCTTGACGAAGCCATTGTCAATTACATGAAGCGTGCCTATAATCTGGTCATCGGGGAGCGCACGTCCGAGGATATCAAGATCAAGATCGGCTCGGCCTATCCCATGGAAAAGGAAACAAGCATGGAAGTGCGCGGACGCGACCTCGTGGCAGGTCTGCCCAAGACTTTAACTGTAACATCGCAGGAAATTCGTGAGGCTTTGCTGGATCCGATCTCCACCATTGTGGAATCGGTCCGTATCAGTCTCGAGCGTTGCCCGCCGGAACTCTCTGCCGACCTGGTCGAGCGGGGTATTGTTCTTGCCGGTGGGGGGGCGTTGCTGCGCGGAATGGATCGATTGATTGCCGAGGAAACCGGTTTGCCGGTTTATGTGGCGGAAGATCCTCTCAGCGCTGTGGCCGAAGGCACGGGCAAAGTTTTACAGGAACTGGATTTCCTGACCAAGTTTACTTCTGCCGACCTGCGCTGATCCTCTTATCCACTTCTAAAACTTTAACTTTTGGTTTAAGGGAAAACAATCGGGCGTTTGTCATGTCTAGACCGATCTATTACATCGGAGCTCTGGTCATAGTGGCTTTGGCCATTCTGGGTTACTTCCTTCCGGGCGGCTTGAAGGAAAAGATCGCCCACGGCTCCATTGTTGTTTCCTCTCCCGTGCAACGTTCCCTTGGCTGGGTGCAGCAACGTTTTTTCGGAGCGCGCGGAGGTCTGAAGAATGTCGAGGATCTGCGCAAGGAAAACCAATATCTCAAAGAAATAAACGCCAAACTGGCGTCAGAAAACCTGATCTTGTCCGGGTTACAGAAAGAAAACGGACGTCTGAAAGAGCTGTTGGCTTTCCAGAAAGATTCCGGGTTCAAGCTTCTGGCTGGACGCGTAATTCAGCGTGACCCCTCTAACTGGTGGGATGCGGTCATTATCAACAGGGGTTACAAAGACGACCTGGAACTTGCTGCAGATCAGCCGGTCATCAGTCCGCGCGGTGTCGTGGGTAAGACGACCGAAGTCGGGCCTTACACAACCCGTGTGATCCTGCTGGTGGATGAGAACTGCAAGGTGTCGGCTGTGACAGAAAGCAGCCGGGCCCAGGGTATTATTTCCGGGGGGGCCGCCATGAACAACACTCCTGGTGCCGCCTGCCGTTTTTCCTTTGTGCCGCGTGAAACGGAGTTTGCGGTCGGGGAACGGGTTTTCACTTCCGGACTGGGAGGTATTTTCCCGGCCAATCTTCTGATCGGAGTGGTCTCGGAGGCTCCGCCTTTGGCCGCCGACAGAAATTTCGGACTTTATCGCGAGGGCGTGGTGCAGCCTACGGCCGATCTGAACAGCCTGCAGGAAGTTTTCATTATTCTGGGAGTCAAGAATTGAGGGGTAATCCGTCATGCTTCACGCGTCGCTGATGCTGTTGATTTTTTGCGTGCTGCTTTACTCCCAGCCCTTTGCCCCCATGTTATGGGGTCACGAAAACTGGCTGCTGAATCTGACGCCCATCCTGGTGACTTACACGGCCCTCCGCGCGCGCGAGTTTTCCCTGATGCTGTTCCTCATTCTCGGAGGTCTTCTGCATGATCTGTTGCTGATGAATTATGTGGGCATGGGGCCATTGCTCTGGGGATTGGTGGCATTCATTGTGCGCAGCCAGAAATCATGGGTGGAGGGTGGCAATTGGTTGTTTCTGGTCATGATAACCTTTGTTGCGTCCTTTGCCTATCTTTCCCTGGATAGGCTTTTCTTCTTGATCTCGGAAGGGTTCTGGTCTTGGAACCTGAAATTAAGTTTTGAAATTCTGAAACTTTCAACAGTGAACGCTCTGCTTTGCCTGCCGGCATTCCTGCTGTTGGACCGCCTTCTGGGCCGCCCATCCAGAGGTGAACGCGGAGCGTATTACGCCCATGCTCATCGATAATCCCGTTGGACATGTTGACGCACGTCTCAGACTTCTTAGTCTTGGGGTGGTGCTGGCTGTCGGCGTTCTGATTTTTTCCCTCCATAAAATCCAGGTCAAAGAAGGAGAGCTTTACGCGGCCACTCTTCGAAACCAGACAACCGTTCCGGTCATTCTCTCGCCCGCCCGCGGCAGCATTGTCGATTGCAATGGTGTGGGGCTGGCGGAAAACAAGGCCAGTATCGATGTGGACGTATATCTGCGTGAGTTGGTTGGATATTACACCCGCAGCAAAAAGGGGACGGTTCCCAAGACAAAAGTTCCCGGTAAAACTGTGGACATGCCCGACGTGGCCCTGATTCTGGAAGAAAGTGCCGGAGATGTCTTCAGTGAGCTGGCCATGCAGAGGGATTACACTGACAAGGAGGTTCTTCGGCATTACTATCAAAGTCCGAATGTGCCTTTCCAATTGGTGCGGGATCTCGATTTTTCCGAACTCTCCAAATTTTCGGAGTACAGTATCAATATTCCCGGCATCCAGGAATCAGCGCGCCCGGTTCGGACCTATAATTTCGGGGCACTGGCACCACATCTCTTGGGATATGTTGGGAAAATCGAAGAAGTCACCCAGTCTGATTTTGTTCCGGAATCGATCGGTAAAGACGGGCTGGAGAAAACGTTTGATGAATACCTGCAGGGGAAGCCCGGCTACAAGATGCTCAGAAAAAACAACGTGGGCTACATCCTCGGGGCCGAGGCGATCCAACAACCAACGGTGGGCGGCACGGTTTATCTTAGTATCGACGCCCGCATCCAACATATCACGGAGCAGGCCATGCGTCAGGTCGGACGTGGTGCCGCCGTAGTGCTGGATCCCAATACCGGCGATATCCTGGCCATGGTGTCGGTGCCAAGTTTCGATCCGAACAGTTTCACCCCATCCTTGGATCCCAAGGAGTGGAAACGTTTGACGACTGATTCAACAAAGCCTCTGACCAACCGGGCACTCTCCGGTTATCCAGGAGGTTCCACCTATAAAACGCTGGTCGCCTTGGCGGCCATGGCCAATCCCAAGGCCAATTTCACACCCAACACGAGGATCTATTCCCCTAGCGCGGTGTTTATTGCCAACCGTTGGTGGCCCGATTGGCCCGGTAACGTGGCCGGCCAGGGAGATATCAACCTTATCACCGCCATGCAATGGTCAACCAATACGTTTTTTTATCAACTGGGTGTGAGAACCGGAGGGGATTCCATGGCTGAAATGGGAGCCAAGGTCGGATTCGGGAAAAAGCTTCTTGTGGATGATGATGGCAAGCCGCTTGTTCCCGGTGAGATGGCCGGTCAGATGCCGGGGCCGAAATGGATGCAAGAAAGGGAAAGCCGCTTGGCTGAGGGATGGAAGGCCAAGAAAAAGAAAGATCCCGCCTATAAAATTCCGCGCACCTGGAAAGAGCGCTGGAGTGATGGACACTCGGCCAATACTTCCATCGGTCAGGGTTTTGTGGAAGTGACCCCCTTACAGATGGCCGTCATGGTGGCGGCCGTGGCCAATGGAGGAAATGTTCTGGCTCCGCGGCTGGTTCGCGCCATCACGCGGATGGAAGGAACGGAGACCAAACTTCTCAAAGAGTTTCCGGTTCGCA
>Ga0209181_10008255_pt1 | contig 14021 bp, 12 predicted proteins | sample MAT05_FD_187208 | JGI IMG/M metagenome (GOLD analysis project Ga0209181, IMG submission 187208) | Freshwater microbial communities from Lake Fryxell liftoff mats and glacier meltwater in Antarctica - MAT-05 (SPAdes) (version 2) | ecosystem: Environmental > Aquatic > Freshwater > Ice > Liftoff... | reverse complement strand
GCGCTGTTCCAGCGGCGGTGAGCCTGGCTCAGCACTGAAGATCGCCACCACACGGCTGTAGTCCCACACCGAAAACACGGTGCCTGCCAGCAGGGCCACACCCGCCCAGCGCAGCAGGGGCAGCGCCGGCTTCACGGTTGACGGCGTGGCCGCCGCAGTGCCGCGCAGCGCAAAGCCGAAGGCCCAGGCCGTGGGCAGCAGGAAGTAGGCGTACCAGAGCGGATATTCCAGCAGGCTGTGCAGGCCGATCATCAGCACCATCATCACGGCGCAGCGCTGCGCCGTGCTGGCGTCGCCTTCCGCCCGCCATGCACGCAGCGCGGCGCGCGCCAGGGCCCACAGCAGCAGGCCCATCACCAGCGCGGCCAGCGGCAGGCCCAGTTCCACCGCCAGCTGCAGCGGCAGGTTGTGGGTATGGTCGAAGAAGGCCGTCGGCCGGCCGGGGAAGGGTGTGAGCGTCCAAGCGATGTTGAATTCGCCGAAGCCGACGCCGGCCCACGGGTTGGCCTGGATCAGCGCCAGCGTGTTCTTCCAGATGCCAAAGCGCGAACCCGAAATATCGCTCTCTGCCAGGCGCGCGGTGCCGCCGAAGTTGTGCGCCGACGCGGCGGCCCACTGCGCCAGCGCCCACCAGCCCACCGCATAGACCACGGGCGCGGCCACCAGCAGCCAGCGCGAGGTGCGTGACAGGCGCCGGTCCAGCAGCCCCCACAACGCAAGCAGAAGCACACTGACAAGGCCCGTGCGTGAAGCGGTCAGCACGACGGCAAACACGAACGCCGCCATCGCACCCGCTGCGGCGCGCGGCGAAAGGCGTCGCAGGTCCAGCAGGGCGACGACAGCGATGCAAGACCACAGCAGCAGGCTGCTGAGGTGGTTGGGCTGGCGCAGGTTGCCGACGGCGCGGCCGGCAATGCCGGAGATGGCGACCCAGTTGCCGTCGGGGATGTCGGGCGTGAAGACCTGCAGCAGGGCCACGACCACGTTCACCGCCCCCGCGACCATCCAGCCCCAGCAGAAGGCGGCGAAGACCGGTTCCGCGTCCGGCCACCGCTGGGTCGAAGAGCCCCCTGCCGCCAGCAGCGCTGCCGCTGCCAGCGTGCCGACGGACGACAAAGCCAGGCTCGCTGGCAGACCACCGTGAAGCCAGGCCCACAAGGCAGCAGCACCCAGCAGGCCCAGCGCGGCGTGCAATTCCGCCAGGCCCTTCGACGCCCCGGGCGAGCTGGCCACCAAAAACGCAGCCCACAGCGCGAAGGCCAGCGCCTGGTTCAGAAATGTGGGGGAGGGGGACGCGTTGTAGGCCAGCAGGGAAGGCAGCGTGGCGGCGGCAACCGCAAGGGCCGCGACCAGAGGTGCGGCAGCACCAAATGCAGGCGCTGCGGTGGGGGTGTGGTCGTTGTGAGGGGGGGACAAAGCGCTGCGCTGGTTGCGTCGGTGAGCGGGATGAAGAATGCTAACAACCAGCCAAAGTCAGCAAGGGCGCGATCCGCAAGAATTGGTGAACCACCATATGCAGAGGTCTGACCATGAAAGAAATTGCGGTCCATGAGGCCAAGGCGCGCCTGTCCGAGTTGCTGGCGGAGGTGGAGACCGGCGAACAGTTCGTCATCACCCGTCGTGGCGTGGCAGTCGCTCGACTGGTGGCAGCAGCCCCGGCTGCCGCATGTCCTGCGCAAGGCGATGCGCAGCGCGAGCGCGTCAACCAGGCGTTTGCAGAACTGGCGCAGTTGCGCAGCGGCACCGTGCTGGACGTCCCGCTGAAGCAGGCGATTGGCCAGGGGCGCGACTGAAATGCCTTTCGTCATCGACAACTCCGTGGTCTTGGGTTGGTACCTTGAAAGCCACGCCACGCCACGCCGTACACCGAAGCCATCGCCGAACGCCTGCGTGAAGACCGCGCAGTGGTGCCGGCGCTGTGGGAGTTGGAGTTGACGAACGTCCTGCGCACAGCCTGCCTGCGCCAGCGCATGACGGCCGAAAAGGCGCAACAGGTGCTGGCCCGATTGGCCAAGCTGCCTATCGTCGTGGACCGGGCTGGCGTGCCACCGCATGAGCTGTTGGCGTTGGCGCTGCGCTTTGGGCTGAGCAGCTATGACACGGCTTACCTGGAGCTGGCGTTGCGGCTGCAGATGCCTGTGGCGACGGTGGATCTGGCGTTGAAGGGTGCGGCGATGGCCAGTGGTGTGGGGTGGGTGGATGTGGCTTAGCTGCGCGACGCGGAATAACTCCCAGTGAGTTCGCCAGCACGGCGCAGCGCTGCGCCGTGCTGGCGTCACCTTTCGCGCGCCATGCACGCTGCGCGGCGCGCACCAGGGCTCACAGCAGCAGGCCCATCAGCAGTTCGGCCAGCAGCTGCGCGCGTCGGTATGCTCAGGCGCCGATCCACCAAGCTCCACAGCCCCAACAGCAGCACGCTGACCAAGCCGGTGCGCGAGGCCGTGAGCACCACGGCAAAGACAAAGGCCGCCATCGACAGCATCGCCCATCGCAGCTTCAGACGTCGCAGCTCCGTCAGCGCAACCACGGCGATGCAGGACCACTGCAGCAGGCTCCTGAGTTGGTTAGGCAGGCGCAGGTTGCCCACGGCGCGGCCGGGAATGCCGGATGGGGCGACCCACTGGCCGTCGGGCAGGTCGGGTGCAAAGACCTGGATCATGGCAACGACGACGATCAGTGCGCCGGCGAGCAGCCAACCCCAGTCGAAGCCCGTGAACAGCGGTTCGCGCGCCGCGCTTGCCGTTGCCGCCGACCCGGCGGTCATGAGCAGCGCCGCAGCCGCCAGGGTGTGCTCAGTGCCGACAGGGCCGACGACGCTGGTAGTCCGCCGAAGAGCCAGCTCACGGCGGCGGCGCCAAAGAACAACGTCAGCGCAACCATCAGCGATGCCGAACGCCTTGACGACCGCGATGCCGCGCCCGTGGCCACAAAGCCGCCCCACAGCGCGCAAGCCAGCGCCTGGTTCAGGAAGGTCGGCGAAGGCGACAGGTTGTAGGCCACCAGGGAAGGCAGCGATGCCGCTGCCAGGGCTGCAGGCCAGGCAGGATCTTGCCCCGTGATGGGGGCTGAAGCGGTGTAACTGGCATGTGCGGCGCGGATTGTGGCCGATGCGCTGGAGGCAGGAAGAGCGGCAAACTGGGCCGGATTACGATGCTTGATGTAGATTGAAGCTGCGACGACGCTAGAAGATACTGCAGCCCCTCGTTGGGCAACATTATTCGGTGGACAGCGCGGGAGTGTCAGCCTTCGGCAACGAGACAGCGGTTGCATTCCAATCAACACGATACACGTAGATGACGCAAAAACAGACGATCTATGTCACCCAGCCGGACCTTCCCCCGCTGGAGGAGTTCATCCCCAGCCTCCGCGAGATCTGGAACAACCTGGTCCTGACCAACGGCGGGCCGCACCATCAGCAACTCGAACAAGCGCTTTGCCAGCATCTCGGCGTTGATCATCTGGCGCTGTTCACGAACGGAACGCTTGCGCTGGTGACGGCCCTGCAAGCGCTGCGCATCACTGGCGAAGTTATTACCACGCCCTATTCCTTCGTGGCGACAGCGCATTCGTTGCTTTGGAATGGCATCAAACCGGTGTTCGTGGATATCGACCCGCAAACCCTGAACCTGGACCCGGCGCGCATTGAGGCCGCCATCACGCCCCAGACGACCGCCATCCTGCCGGTCCACGTGTACGGGCGCCCCTGCGACGTGCACGCCATCCAGAAGATCGCAGACCACTACAACCTGCGCGTGATCTACGACGGTGCCCACGCCTTCGGGGTGCGCCTTGCAGATGAGGGCCACAGCGTGTTGCGACACGGCGACATGTCGATGCTGAGCTTCCACGCCACAAAGGTGTTCAATACCTTTGAAGGCGGTGCCCTGGTGTGCCCTGATGCAAAGACCAAGCGCCGCATCGACCACCTCAAGAATTTCGGCTTCGTAGATGAGGTCACCGTGGTGGCGCCGGGCATCAACGGCAAGATGAGCGAGTTCAACGCTGCGCTGGGCCTGCTGCAACTCAAACGCGTGGATGCGGCTCTGGTGCGCCGACGCGAGATTGCCGATCTCTACCGCAAGGGACTGGCAGGAGTCAAAGGCCTGCGCCTGCTGTTCGACGACCCTGCATCCATCACCAATGACGGCTACTTCCCAGTTTTGGTGGGCGCTGAATACCCGTTGGACCGAGATGCACTGTATTGGCGGCTAAGGAATTCCGGCATTCACGGCCGTCGCTACTTTTATCCGTTGATTTCCGAGTTTCCGATGTACCGAGGCATGCCCTCGGCTCAGCATGCCAACCTGCCTGTGGCCGTCGATGCTTCGGCCCGGGTGCTTTGCCTGCCGATCTACCCCGCGCTTATGGAAGATGACCAGATGCGCGTGATCGACCTGATCAGGACGCCCTGACGTGGGGATGCTGAGCCGCGACGCACTTGAGCGCATGGGATTCGCTGCGCTGGGGGCCAATGTGGAAGTTTCTGAGTTGGCCTCCTTCCACGGCACATCGCGAATCTCACTTGGCGACCGTGTGCGTATTGATGACTTCTGTGTGCTGTCAGCCGGCGTGGGCGGCATCTTGTTGGGCCAACATGTGCATATCGCCGTTTTCTGTTCCCTGATGGGCGCTGGAAAGATCACGATCGCTGATTTCAGCAATCTCTCGTCACGCGTAGCGCTCTACTCCAGCAACGACGACTATTCGGGCCAGTTCATGACCAACCCGACGCTGCCCAGCGAGTACACCGGGGTCGAGCATGCCGACGTGTTTCTTGGACGGCATGTCATCGTGGGCGCGGGCACAGTGATCCTGCCCGGCTTGACGCTGGAAGAGGGCGTCGCCATCGGTGCACTCAGCTTGGTCAATCGCGACTGCCAGGCCTTCGGTATCTACGCAGGAAGGCCGGCACGGCGCATCGGCGACCGTAGCCGGCAACTGCTGGAGGTCGAGAAGCGTTTTTTGGCCACACGCGCCACTTAGGCAGCGATCCATGTCGGTCAGGAACAGTGTCGCGGCAACGATCGCGAGCCGGGTCTATCTGATGCTGGTCGGTCTGGTGATGTTGCCTCTCTACATGCGGCAACTCGGTTTGGAGGCCTATGGGTTGGTCGCCCTGTTCTTTGTGCTGCAGGTCTGGTTTCAGCTTCTCGACCTGGGTCTGACGCCAGCGCTGGCGCGGGAAGCTGCACGACACCGGGCCGGTGCCCTTTCGGCGCGGGACTTGCGACTGCTGCTGCGCTCGGTAGAGGGTCTGTTCATTGCGATCGCCGCGTTGGTAGGCGCTGTTCTGTTCCTGGGCGCAGAACAGATTGCGCGGCGATGGCTTCATGCCGAGCATCTGCCCCAACACGAGGTGACCGGCGCGGTGGAGATGATGGTCTTGTGCGCCACGCTGCGGCTGCTCGGAGAGCTCTACCGCGGTGCCATTTCAGGATTCGAACGCCAGACTTGGCTGGCCGGTTTCAACACCGTCTTTGGCACCGTCCGCTTGGTGCTGGTGGTCCCATACCTCCACTGGGCTGGCGCCAGCCTTTCGAATTTCTTTGCCTTCCAGATCGTCGCGACGGCAGTGGAGACCGTTGTTCTGGTTGTCCAGACATACCGCCTCATCCCGCGCACCCGCGAGCGCGCCACCCCTTGGCGCCTGGCGCCCATCAGACGAGTCGTTGCCTTCTCGCTCGTCATGTCCTTGGCCAGCGTGGTGTGGGTGACGACGTCGCAGATCGATAAATTGATTCTTTCTGGCATGTTGCCTTTGGCCGACTACGGGGCTTTCAGCTTGGCAGTCACCGCAGCGGCAGGCGTGCTGATGGTGTCCGGTTCATTGGCGGATGTGTTGATCCCGCGATTGACGCGGCTGCACGCCGAAGGCGCACAGGTCGCCTTGATGCTCCTCTACCGCCGAGCATCGCAATGGGTCGGGATGCTGGCCTGGCCTATTGCATGCGTTCTTGCGATTCACGCAGAACGAGTCCTGTGGATCTGGACAGGCGACGCGTCCTTGGCGACGCAGGCTGCACCGGTTCTGGGTCTTTACGCCCTGGGCAATGCCATGCTGGCGGTGGGAGCCCTTCCTTACTATCTGCAGTTCGCACAGGGCCAACTTAGGCTGCACCTGCTGGGAACGGCACTGATGGTAGCGTTGCTTCTGCCCTGCGTGGTCTGGGCCACGGCCCGCCACGGAGCGGCGGGTGCTGCAGCGGTCTGGCTCGGTGTCAACGCGCTGTATCTCCTGCTCTGGGCGCCGGTCGCCCACGCCCGCTCGGCGCCGGGGACTCATCGCGGATGGCTGTTGGGAGACATCATCCCGATCGCCGCCCTCGCTGCCCTCGCGGCTTTCGCCAGCAGTGCGCTGCCTTGGCCGTCGGACCGTTGGGGCGCAGCTATGCTTCTGCTGCCCGTGTCGGCTGCGGTCCTTCTGGCCAGCGCGGCGGGGTCTTCATGGGCGCGCGGCGCCATGCTCCGATCTCTTTGAGACATCGCGATCTGTTTCAAGACAGCACGAACATGAACAACGGACACATCCTGGCAAGGGCGCGCCATCTGGCATGGCGCGCATGGGCTGCCTCGCCGATCGGTGCGCGCCGCTGGTGCTGCCTGTGTGGTCAGAAGGTGCAGCGCTTCCTGCCTTACCGCGGCGCTTGCTCCGACATGCCGGCGGTGCTGTCGGAAATGCACGTGATTGGCAGCGACGTTGAGAACTTCGAGTGCCCGGCATGCGGCTGTCACGACCGCGAGCGGCATCTGCTCCTTTACCTTCGGGCCTCGGGTCTGATCACGCAGATGCGCTCGGCACGGATTCTTCACTTTGCCCCAGAGACCCAACTGCAACGTCAGATCGCAAAAGCACAGCCCGCGGAGTACGTGCTGGGGGATCTCCATCCCATGCGATCCGATGTAAGGCGCCTGGACCTTCTGGCCATCGACTTCCCGAGAGACAGCTTCGACTTCGTGATCGCCAATCATGTGCTTGAACACGTAAGCGACGATGTCCAGGCCCTGCGCGAAATCCGACGCGTCCTGCGCCCCGGCGGTTTTGCGATTCTGCAAACACCTTACGCCAGCCACCTCCAAAGCAAGTTCGAGGATGCAGACATCACCAGCGAGCCTGCCCGGCTGCAGGCCTATGGCCAGGAAGACCACTGCAGGTTGTATGGCGCCGACTTCCCCGCGTTTGTCGCCTCACTCGGTTTTGTTGCGAAGACCGCAACGCATGCGACTTTGCTGCGTGACGTCGACGCCGCGCGAATGGGTGTCAATGCCTTGGAGCCATTCCTGCTGTTTGGCAAGCCGGAGGGTCAGTGATGGAGACCTCTCCCGATTCAGGCATGCCCATGTTGAGCGTCTTGTGTATCACCTACAACCAGGCCGACTACATTGGCCAAGCGCTCGACTCGTTCCTGGCGCAGGTCACCGATTTCGATTTCGAGATTGTCGTGAGCGACGACTGCAGCACCGACGCGACCCCGGATATCCTTGAGAGCTATCGCCAGCGTCTGGGAGGAAAGATCAGAGTCCTGCGCTCGCCCGTCAATCTGGGCGTGACTCGGAACTTTCGCCGCGCGATGAACGCTTGCCGCGGCAAGTACATCGCCCTTTGCGAAGGCGACGACTTCTGGCGCGGACAATTTAAGTTGCAATTGCAGGTCGAGTTTCTCGAAGCCAATTCGGACTTCGTGATCGTTTACCACAGCGCGAATCTCATAGGTCCGGAAGTTAAGCAAGACACGTCTCAGTTGCCCCGTCGCCTGCAATGCGACGCCAGCAGCGCGGAATTGATTGCGACGCGACCGATCTCGACGCTGACTGCGTGCTTTCGCAATGTTCTTGGAGATCTGCCCAACGAACTCGACCAGGCGCCCGCCCTCGACCTTTGCCTGTGGTCGCTGCTCGGCCATCATGGCAAGGGCAAGTACCTTGAGACCATCGAGCCCGCAGCCTATCGTGTGCATCCTGGAGGTGTCTTCTCGATGCACTCGGAAAGAAACCGATACGTCATGACGGCGCAAACACTTCTCTGTCTCTCGCGTGTGTACTCTCGGTTGGATAGATCAAAGATCAGTGACGCGGTTTTGCTCAAGGCGGCGCTGTTGGCGTGCACGCGCCTGGGCTTTGTTTCGGGGTTGAAATTGGTTGCGATGGTTTTCGCATGGCTCTTTGTCCGCCCACTTCTTCCTCTATGGAAATGGCTCTCTGGCAGGGTTCATCAGCCGTCACCGCAGCCGTCGCCAGGGCGGGGGCCAAAGGCGCATCCGATGGAGCGCAAGAAGTAAGCGCCAAGGGATTTCGTGCATTGCGAGTTGACGCCAGCGAGTCAAACCGAGAATCAGGCGCCAACGAGGCCGGATCTGGCCTGCAAACTCCTCAAAGTGGTGGAGCACGAGGTGCCGACATCCGGGATCCAGGCTATCGCCGTAATGGCGCACCAACGCCCCTGTCTGCGCCAGAAGGATGCCCACCCAGTCTCGTCGCCATAGGAATTGAACAACCCCGGCATAGCGACCCAGAAGTCCGGCGCCCTGTCCAATCTGGTTGCTGCTGTGTTGGCGATACAGAAGAGTGGGCTCTTCGTCGTGCACCACCACGCCAAATGCGCTGATGACCAAGTAGAGCCACCAATCATGGAACTGCACCCCATCCGCTACTCCTGCGCGCTTCATCAGTGTCAGAGCGCGTTGGTTGATCGCGGCCGTGCAGCCGGTAATGATGTTTTCCGAGAGTGCATTCCTGAATGATGGAGGCCTTGGCCAGGGCGGACTCCTACCCAGTGGCCTTAGCGCTTTGTCCACCAGAAGTTTGGCGCCCCCATAGAGAGCAGGCACGTCTCCAAGGGCGCGTAGATGCTGCCAAGCACGTTCAAGCTTGCCTGGGAGCCACACATCGTCCTGGTCCGCGAACATCACCATGTCCACGTCGTCGGGCGTCTGTGACAGCAGCGTCAGGAAGCTAGCGCCGAAGCCGACGTTTTCGCCACGGCTGAGCGTGATGCGTGGATCAGGGGTTTGTTCTACGAGCTCGGCCGTACGGTCGCGCGAGCCGTCGTCGCGCACCAGCAGCCGACCGTTTGCGGGCAGCTGGCCCAGGATGGATTGCAGCTGCTCGGCAACGAAGCGCTCGCCTTGGTAGGTCGACAGCAGCACAACGACGCGCGGCGCGCAAGGCAATGCAGCGACCAGCAACGCACTCAGTCGTGCTCCCGGGGCTGTGGGTACTGCCCAGTCATTTGGCCGCAGGTCACTTCCAAGCCGCCAGCGCGGAATTGCTTGAAGGGGGCAATCATTCTTGAACTGAGAGCACGAGGTTTGTTGAAGTGAACGTTCCCGCAATTGCGGAACAAGTGACACGAGCTAAGCAATTCGTGTTTGACCTTCTCGTCGGCTGGAATCAAAGAGACTGCGCAGCACCGCGAAGTACATGGCGGCCAGCAGCGATTGTGTTCCTCCGATCAGTAGGCCGACACCCGGAATGAGGCGGCGCATCTCCACCTCCGGATTCAAGGCGCCGAAGCTTGAGGCGCTCCACTGCCAAACCAAACTCACGCAAACAGAGAAGCCAATTAGCGTGACTGCAGCACCACCCAACGGCAGCCACAGGCTGCCCGCCATTCGACGCGCCCACTGCTCGCGCGGATGCGGCGCGTCCAGCCCCGCCAGGTGCCGCGCGAGCACGGCGCCCATGGCGAACAACAGAGTCTGGTAGCCCACGATCGCCGAAGCGGTTGCGAACAGCTGGGTGTGGATACCCAAAGGCCAATGCAGTTGACCGGGCTCCCAGAGGAGCGTGGCGAGCAGCTGCAGCCCGCCCCCCGCTGTCAGCAAGGCTCCTGGATACAGAAAGAGCCAGCGTGGCGAATAGAGCAGCAGGTATCTCAGATGCCGCCAGCCGTCGCGCCACGTATTGAGGTGGGGTGTGCGATTGCGACCGTCTTTGTTCAAGGCGGTCGGCACCTCGCTGATGCGCAGACCGGCTTGCAGGCTCTTGACAATCATCTCGCTGGCGAACTCCATTCCCGGTGTCACCAAGTGCAGCCGCAGCATGGCATCACGCTCGAAGCCGCGCAGCCCGCAATGAAAATCGCTGAGTGGGCCACCAAAAAAGCGCCGCCCCAGGAAGCTCAACACCGGGTTGCCGAGATAGCGGTGCAGAAATGGCATCGCCCCGGGTGCTATGCCGCCCTTAAAACGGTTGCCCACGACGAGCTGGTGGCCCCGGCGCAGCGCATCGACGAAAGGCGCGAGCTGACTGAAGTCGTAGCTGTCGTCAGCGTCGCCCATGATGACGTAGCGGCCCGCAGCGGCATTGATGCCGGCGATCAGCGCGGCGCCATAGCCGCGCGAAGTGACTTCAATCACGCGGGCTCCGCAATGGGCGGCAACCGATTGCGAGTCGTCTGTCGAACCGTTGTCCGCCACAAGCACCTCACCCCGCACGCCAGCGCATGCAAGGTACGCCTGTGCCTTGCGTATACAGGAGGGGAGCGTGCGAGCCTCGTTGAGACAAGGCATCAGAATCGTCAATTCGAAAGGCGCCGGTGCTTCCTCGCACTGGGCACTGGCAACCGACAACGTTGCGGACATCACTGGCTTTCTAAGGTCCGGCGCCACCGCTGGGGGGCGGCGCCCGACTTCGCTAACTTGGGGGGATGTCATGGATTGTCGACCTCTATGCGGCCCTGACCGCGTTCGCGCCAACACTTCAGTTTGCGCGGCGCGACCAGCCAATCCTTGGCGAGGCCAAGTTCAACCACGTCGCCGCCGCCGCGCAGCAGATCGGCGAATCTGACCAGTCCATCGTCGTTCACCCAGGTCACCTGGTCAGGGTAATTGCGGCGCCAGATTGAGCCGCTCCGCACACTGACACGCCCAGTGGGAAGCAACTGCGGGCATTCTCTTTCCAGGCGATTGAGCACGACGTCGGCGATGCCCTTGCCGGCAAGGTCAGTGTCAGTGCGGCCCGGTCCAGGCAAGACGCGGCAGGTGAGCAGATAAACCCGATCTCGCGGACCCGAGCGCAGGCCTTCCCTTTCAATCACGCTGGGATTGCCTCGGAAGTCGATGTACGCGCAGTCTTGTGTGTCGACCTGCAAACCAAAGCGCCGCAGTGGGTCGTCGAAGGTTGATGGGTCCGGTGCGATGGGGCGGCCATCAGATTCGATCGCCATCACGAGCTTGAGCATACGCAGCCGGCCGGCATTGCGGTCCATCAACTGGCGGGCGTGCCGATCAAAGGGGTCTCCTGGCGCAAACCCCTGCGTGATGCCGACGAATGAAGATCCGGGAGCCAGCAGGGGCAGCAGGAACGAATGCGACTGCCCATCCATGGGGAGATAGAGAAAAGGCTCAATCAGCAGCCGCTGCGGTATGGTTGCCTGCACCCACCGGCCGTCCCACGGCTGCGCGGCCCAGCGGTGATCGGTCGCTTGCCAGTGAAATAGCGCCTGGACGCCTAACAGGGTCGTCAGCGCGTAGAAACGAATGCGGGGCCATGTGCCGAGTGCGCGATACATCCCAGCCACTAGCAACACGCTCGCGACGCCGGCCATCGGCAGGAAGTAGCGGCTGTTGCCACTGATCCCCAACCAGACGATCCAGGCGATGAGGAAACTAGCCGCCAACCATGGCAGTGGCCGGAACCGGCCCACTTCTGCAACCAGCACACCGCTTCGCCTGCGCGCTGCCCAACCTGCGAACATCAGGATGGGCAGCAGCAGCAAGCCAGCGTAGCGCGCATCGGCTGCCATTACCTCGGTATGGATGCGCCGTTTGGGGAGGATCATCTCGAGCGGGCGCAAAGCGGCTTCGGCAAGGTCCGATGGCAGGAACCGCGGATCGCGCATCGCGTTGAAAAATCTTATCAGAGCTTCAAGCGCGCCCAGGCCCACTTTCGCGGGCGCTTTCGCAGTTGCCACTGCACCCGAGTTGCCGCTGGGCGTGAAGACCTCGTTCAACATCGGGAAGAACGGATTGCCGAAGGCCTGCGCGAGCTGCCACGCCCAAGGCGCAACCAGCATAAGTGCGGCTAGGCCACTGGCAGTTGAGAAGACCACCAGGGATAGCAGGCGCTTCCTCGCGGTGCTCACGCACCCCCACACCAAAGGCAAGGCTGGAAGCAGCGCCAGCACCGCGTTGGACAGCTTCAGTGCAGCCGAGGCGCCCAAGAGCACGCCGCCGAGAACGACCCAGCGAAGCCGCTTCTGATGAAAGGCGTGGACCAGCGCCACGTAGCCGCCGAGGGCCAATGTTCCTGTCGTGATGTCGGTGAACGTGGAGCCCATTTCCTGCAGCAGGATCGGGTTCATCGCTCCAAGTGCCACCGCGCCCAGGGTGACGGTTGCTGGCGAGGTGCCGTCTGGTCGCCGGCTGACCGCGTGAGCCAGTTCGTAGATCATCCACAGCATGACGCCATGAAGACAGGCAAACGTCACGCCGATCGACAGCGAGGGCCAATCGGCCCGCACCATCCAATACAGCGGCAGGTGTGCGTAAGGATTGAGGTAGGACAGCGTCCCAGCCGGGAAGTAGTCGACGCCCAGCCTGTCGTTGATCGCGCTAAAGCCTGCGTACAGGTGATAGTGCAATGCATCCCATGGGACATCCTTGCCGGCCAGGAGGGTCCAGGCCACCGCGAGTGCGGTGCTGAGCGCGTAGACGGCGGGGCGGCGCCAAATGCCCATGGCAATGGACTGCAGTTTCATGTGGGGCAGTGATCGCGGCCAACCGCAGATGCGTCAATGGGCGAGCAGAGTTCCAGGCCTGCACAAACGAAAGAGGCGACCAGAAACGGTCGCCCCTTGGCACGCATTGCGTGAGTCCAACTAGACTACGGGCGGCATTCCGAGGGAAGAAACTTTGATTGGATGCCCGACGCCGTGCATCTCCAAGTCAACTGGCCACCGGCGACTTGGGTGGGGGTCAGGATCACAGAGCCAGTGGCGCTGGGCACAGTTGACGTGACGGTCACGACGCCTGTCGCGTTAGTGATGGCCACGCCCGAGACGTACCTAGTCGCTCCCGGGAACGAGTAACCGCTGTTGGCCGCTGTCACCGAAGCCAGATCACCCAAGGACGAACTGGTCTCAGCGACGGCAAGCTTGGCCGGAGATGCCATGATGACGACTTCGGAAACCTTGGCGCGGGTCGTGTAGTCCTGATACGCCGGCAGCGCGACTGCCGCCAAGATACCAATGATCGCCACGACGATCATCAGTTCGATGAGGGTGAAACCTTGTTGGACACGCTTCATGTCTAAAACTCCTAAGAGGGGGGGTGGTCAGGGAACGAAGGAAAAGTTGCCTCCGTATGTATGCAGGGGCCGTGCCAACTGAAAAGCTCGGTTGAAGTGTGGCATTTGACGCAGCGCTCGACGTCTTTGGTCACTAGTGCCAGTGTTGGGCGGCGCCAGGGCGCCTGAAGTGACACTTTGCGTCACCCATTCAAACGCTCACGCGGGCAGTTCCATCACGTCGCCCGAGGCCAACGCGCGCACACGATGGCCGCCGTCCTGGGCCGCGATCTCCGACATCACGGCGTCCACCTCGCCCGGCTTGATGTGGGTGATGCGCACGTCGGTTGGGTGGGTCAGCTGGGCCAGTTCGTCGCGTAGGTCGGACGGGCACAGGTGCTTGCTGATGCCTGCCAGTTCGCGCTCGTCGTCGCCAAAGGCGGTTTCGATGACCAGTGTGGCAATCGTGATCTGCGCCAGCCGGGCCCACAGCGCCGGGTTGGGGCCCGTGTCGCCGGTGAAGACCCAGGCGCCTTGGCTGCCGTGCACGGCATAACCCACGGCCGGCACGGTGTGCCGTGCGGGCAGGACCTCGACCCGGCGGCCAGCGAGGTCAAGGATGTCACCAACCTCGACGGTCTGGAACTGGAGCACCGGATTGGTGATGTCTGGCAGGCGGGTGAAGTCGGGCCAGATGACGCCGTTGAAGATGTGCAGCCGCAGCGCTGCAATCGTCGCCGCCAGCGCATGAACCTGGATGGGTGGGCGCGCCGCAGCGCGGCGGCGGCGGGTGACGC
>Ga0209181_10008250_pt1 | contig 14029 bp, 16 predicted proteins | sample MAT05_FD_187208 | JGI IMG/M metagenome (GOLD analysis project Ga0209181, IMG submission 187208) | Freshwater microbial communities from Lake Fryxell liftoff mats and glacier meltwater in Antarctica - MAT-05 (SPAdes) (version 2) | ecosystem: Environmental > Aquatic > Freshwater > Ice > Liftoff... | reverse complement strand
CCCGCAAGCCCTGCGGTATTCAAAAGTTATTTGTTTACTAAGAGCTTGGTTATCGCCCTTAACTCAACTAGTAGAATATAAAGCCGTCCTGAAGGACAGAATTTCAACCCATTTCCCTGATGACTTAAGTAAGGTTTGGTAATTTGTCGCGATCGCCAGAAATAAGTTTTAAAAACTGCATATTCTAAACAATACCGATCAGTTATTAGGCTAAAGATGACAAAAATGTAATAATCTTTAACGGTAAGGCTTTTAAAATACATTTTATGGAACCCGATCTAAATAACTCTGACTTATTAAGCCAGCAAGTAGAACAATCAAGCCCACCTGAAGTCTTGCTGATCGAAGAGCCACATCGCTATGAATGTAGTTCCTGTGGCTACATCTATGAACCAACAGTTGGCGATCCCAGGCGGGGAATTGGCGAAGGCACATTGTTTACAGATTTGCCTAAAGAGTGGCGTTGTCCAGTTTGTACAGCTCGTCCTGCGTCATTTTCTGATATTGGTATTCCCAGTAAGCCCTCTGGATTTACAGAAAATCTGGGTTTTGGATTTGGCGTAAATGTAATGACTCCGGGGCAGAAAAATCTCTTAATTTTTGGTTCTTTAGCAGTGGCTTTTGCTTTCTTCATGAGTCTTTATGCCCTTGATTAGCCCTATTTAGAATTATTATTAGAATTTTGAATCTTAGCTTTTTATCAACTTAAATTAAATAAATATCAATAAAATCAGGAATTTTTGTGGTGAATAAACATCTACGTTCTATTTTTCTAGCTTTACTTTTAATAATTACTGTTACTTTCACAAATACTTTTACAGGTCAAGCGATCGCTTCTGAGCCTAATCCATCTAGCTCTGAAACTTGGCATAGGATAGAATTGCCAACCAAAGCTACCCTTCTAGATATTGCCTTTAGCAGTACCAACCAAGATAGCGGCTGGCTCGTAGGTACCGAAGGCGTTTTACTTGAAACTACAGATGGCGGCAAAACGTGGGAACCCCGAAACCTAGAACTTGGAGATGGGATTTATCGATTTGTATCTGTGAGTTTTGTGGGCGATGAAGGTTGGATTGCTGGTAAGCCTTCTTTGCTCTTACACACCGAAGATGCGGGTAAGTCTTGGAACAGAATTGGGTTAAGTTCTAAACTACCCGGAGATCCTGCTCTAATTAAAGCGATCGCTCCCCATACCGCCGAGATGTCAACAGATGTAGGTGCAATTTATCGCACTATAGATAATGGACAAAACTGGAAGGCACTAGTTACCCAAGCAGTCGGTACAGTGCGGAATCTATACAGATCTATTGATGGTAGATATATTGCCGTCTCTGCTAAGGGTAATTTTTATTCCACTTGGTCACCTGGGGATGCCGCTTGGACACAGCATAATCGCAATAGTTCCAGACGAGTGCAAAAAATGGGCTACACCCCCGATGGCAGAATTTGGATGTTAAATCGAGGTGGACAGCTGCAATTTAGTACGGCTGACACTGTGGATAGCTGGGAAAAACCTCAATATCCCAAAGCAGCTAAGGGTATAGGATTTTTAGATTTAGCCTATCAAGATGACAAAAACGTCTGGGTGACAGGGGGCAATTCCATTCTCCTTCACAGTCAAGATGGAGGTAAGTCTTGGGTCAAAGAAGAATCTATTTCTAGCTCTGGCGCTAACTTTTATACTGTTTTATTCGTTGGTGGCGATCGCGGCTATATTCTTGGACAAAACGGTAGTTTACTAGCTTATTCTGCACAACCTTAATTATTAATATTCATCATGGCGATCGCCAAAAAGAAATATGCTACAAAAATCCGTGCCTTAGAAATTTTAGTACGCCTAAAACGACTTTATCCTGATGCTACTTGCACCTTAAACTATGAGACCCCTATGCAGCTTCTAGTGGCGGTGATTCTTTCCGCCCAATGTACTGATGAACGGGTAAATAAAGTCACCCCTGAGCTATTTCGGAGATTTCCTGATGCTAAGGCAATGGCAGAGGCGGATTTGGAGGAAATTACAGAACTAGTGCGTTCTACAGGCTTCTATCGCAATAAAGCTAAAAATATTCAAGCTACCTGCGCTCTCTTAGTCCAAAATCATGGGGGACAAGTACCACAGACTATGGCAGAAATTCTGAAGCTCCCTGGGGCGGCGCGTAAAACTGCTAATGTGGTGCTTGCCCATGCCTATGGAATTAATGCTGGTGTTACTGTAGATACCCATGTCAAGAGGCTTTCAGGAAAACTAGGATTAACTAAATACGAAGACCCAATCAAAATTGAAAGAGATTTAATTAGCCTTTTACCTCAAGCGGATTGGGAAAACTGGTCAATTCGGTTAATCTATCACGGGCGCGCAATTTGTAAAGCAAGGAAACCAGACTGCAACAACTGTGCTTTAGCGGATTTATGTCCTTCAGCAGAGGTATTACTTCCTTGATATTACGAATGATACCTCAGAAATAAATTGAGCTAAGTTGGATACAGTGACAGAATCAGAAATTGATACTTCTGATATTCCACTTCTCACTGAGGAACTTTTCAATAAGTCGTGTTGGTGGAAGCAATGATTGGGCTCCCATTGCAAATATCTGAATGAATAGCTATTCTATTTTTTATATCAAATACTAATCTAAATAATTAGGAACAGAAACTTGATTCCAGATTTCCAGCTAGCGATGCTGCCTCTACTCCAAAAAATGAAAGATGGAAATATATACAATTCAACTTTACTTCGGAGTGAGGCTATAGAATATTTTCAAATTATCGATGAAGAACAGCAACAAAAAACGCCTAATGGCAAACAAATATTATTCTTTAACAGGATTGCTTGGTCAATTTCCTATTTAAGAACTGGGGGGCTTATTTTTAGTCCTGAAAGAGGAAAATATAAAATTTCTGAATTAGGTTTAAAGGTACTAAAAAATCCTCCCCAGAAAATAACTATAAGATTTTTAAAAGAGATTAATCCAAACAAAAATATTGAGAGTATAGATACTAATTTAACAAATGCACAATCCGAACTTTCAATACCGACACCAGATGAAATGATAGAGGAAGGTTACAAAATAATTAATGTTGAATTATCAAAAGTATTACTCAAGACTCTAGAAGAAATTTCACCGTATAAATTTGAAAAAATCGTAGTAGACCTTTTGATAAAAATGGGTTATGGGGATTCCGATCTTTTAAATGGGGAGGTTACTCAAAAAACTGGTGACGAAGGGATTGATGGAGTAATCAAAGAAGATAAGTTGGGGCTTGACAAAATTTATATTCAAGCAAAGAGATGGAAAAAAGAGAGCAAGATTGGAAGACCTGAAATTCAAAAATTTGTGGGTGCGCTTGATGGCAAAAGAGCAAAAAAAGGGATTTTTATGACAACAGCTTTCTTTACAAAAGATGCAATTGACTATGCTAATAATACAAATAATGCAACAGTAGTATTAATTGATGGTGAAAGATTGACCAATCTAATGATCGAGTATCAGGCTGGTGTAACCGTTAAGGAAATATATAAAATCAGAAAAATTGATACAGATTTTTTTATGGAAGAATAATTTTCTTGCAATTTTTAAGTACGATCGCTGTTTGATTTTAATGAGTGGCGATCGTCAATCTTGTCAAACCGAGAATCCATTTTTTCTAGTTTCTGATTAACTTCAGCAAATTGTCTATCGATCTTTTGCTCAAAGCGAGAGAGGAATTCTTCAAGCGAATAGGTTAGGGTTATTGGGGTTGTAGTCATAAGTTTAGTCTGAGAGATTAACTAGATTTGTAATTAATAGCCAATATGACTCGTAATGCTATCAGTAATATACCAAACTAATAAGCTTTACTTTCTCAAAACCGAAGTAATAATCAAGGTAATCGTGGCACTGGCAATTAAGCTAAAAGCATAAATTATGTATATTTTCTCAGTGGAGAAGGATTTGGTTCTTGTTGCAAATAAATAAATGGATGATCAACCTTGGCGATCCATCCCTCTGCAAATGGGGAACTTTGGGAACGATTGGCAGCCCCTAACAACTGCATAAATCTCTGGACATGATTAAAATCTGGAGTCCGAGGTAGGTAATAACTTAAAAACTGATGAATAGCACGGCGTTGAATTGCTATATCTGCATTTTGCAGTTGCACTCGATTAATCCTAGGTTCTTGTTTTTTCCACAGCTTCCTAGATTGAGTTTCAAGGTAATCCACATCCGCACTTAAAAGTTCCGCAGTTTGGGCTAGCGCCTTTTGCACCGCAGGATTGAAATGTTGGCGCAGATAGGGAATCAGTTCTTCCCGAATCCGATTACGTTTATAGTCCAAAACTTGATTAGTACTATCTAGCCACACGGGTAAATGTAGCTCTTGACAAAACTCCCCAGTCTCATCTCGACTGATCCCTAGCAGTGGTCGAACCAATTGGATACCAGAGCTTAAATCCCGTTGCCAACCCAGTGACTGCAATCCATCAGCACCACTACCTCTAACCAGATTATATAAAAGAGTTTCCGCCCGATCGCTTTCCGTATGTCCAGTCACCACAAATTCGCAATCAGCTTCAAGTGCCATTTCTAGCAACATTTTATATCTCCAGTCCCTAGCACTAGCCTCACTTTTGAGATCGATCTCGGCTGTTCTTAAATAAAAGGGTAAGCCCCAATCTTGAGCTATTTTTTGGACGTGAAGCGCATTATCAGTGGAATCATGCCGCCATTTATGATCACAGTGGGCGATCGCTAATTTCCAATCCCATTTAGCCTGAGCAAAAATCAATAACTGCGCTAAACACAGAGAATCCTGTCCACCAGAAACCGCAATTAAGATATTAGATGCTTTGGGCAGTAGATGAGGTAATGGTCTCAGGACTCTATTTAGTTTGGTTTTGAGGATTTTAGTAATCACTCGCTTTAATGTGGGTTAATTTAGCGGCGGCGTTGTGTTACCTGATCGGCAATATTTATTAGACTACTCGGCATATTTGCCCCAGTCAAAGTAATGTCAATTTTATGGGAACGAGACATTAAAGTATCAATAACTTCAGACTCCAAAACTAGCGATCGCTCAAGGACAAGATTGAGTTCATCTAAAATTATTAACTCATAGGTGCCTTTACTGATGACAGATTTAACATAACCCCATAAATCTAAAATCGCTCCGCACTCAGGATCAGTTAATTCAGTATCTGCTTCAATATTACGACTAAGATTACAACGCACCCATTGTAGATTTTGCCCTAACCTGCGTGGAGCCTCAACTCCTTGGGAAATACCACCTTTAAAGAATTGAGCAATCAAAACCGATGTACCCTGCCCCCCTAATCTCAAAGCTTGAGAAATTACATCAACATAAAATAGTCGGTCTGGAGCCGTAAATATTTGCACCAGTCCCTGACTGGACGGCAGAGGTAATACTAGCTTGGGATCTGGCTTGATAGAGACCGTTTGGATTTGGGCAACCATAGAAATCACATAAATGTAGTGTGCAACTAGATATTAAGCTAACATAAAACACTAGATGCATTGATAAGTCAATATATCTCTGTATTGAAATTTAGCGAATAAATTTTATATAAAATACAAGACATTCTCTATCTAAAAATGTGATAATTTACCCCTACAAAAAGATCGTGATAGACTCTCAATGCTAACTATCCCCAATGATCAAAATCAAAATAAGCATAGTTGTTAACATTTTGAAAAGCCATGCCATCTCCTAGCTCCTCTCTCCGAAATACCTTTGCCCGAACTGAGTCCAGACGACTCCAAGATTTACTGCCTCCAGAATTACAGGCTTGGGTAAAAATTATTCCCGCCGATGGAGTGCGACCACCTTTAATTGCCTGTGAAGAGGCGGGTGGCGATGAAGTTGTGATTTTAATAGACATGGTGAGATGGGAGCGTATTGCTCAAGACCAAGCTAATTTACTCTTTTGGCATGAAGTTGCCCGCATTCAGAATGACACAGTACCAAGGGACGGTTGGGAAATTGCCGCTTTAGCAGTGGGACTAGGCGGAGCAGTTGGTGAATTGTGGGTACAAAACGGGGTGCTGTTTATGGCGGCATTAGCAATTTGTGGAGTAGCAGGATTTCAACTATGGCGACGGGGAACAAGCAAGAAGGACCTTAAAAGCATTGTAGAAGCCGATCAGGGCGCAGTTAAATTGGCTGTTCGTAGCGGCTACTCTTTACCCAATGCCTATAAAAGTTTAGGAAGTGCTCTTAAGATATTACTTAGTGAATCTAAAAAGGGCAGATCTAGAAAACAAATAGAAATCCGCCTTGAGGCACTAAAAAATGAGGCATCCCGTGCCCGTCGCAGCTATGAAGCCAAGTAGTGAGGGAATCACTCCATCTAATTATTTATATAAAGATTTATTAAGAATTAAAATAGTAAAAGTTAGCCTAATCTGGATAAATATGAATACGCAATTTAACATACTAATTAAAAAATTTACTCCGTGGCTGCGATCGCTGATCGTATTTAGCCTAGTAGCTGTCGTTGTCTTTGCCCATCCGACCGAAGCTCAAGCCCGAAGAGGTGGTGGCAGAATTGGTGGTTCATCCTTTAGATCTGCCCCAAGATCAGCACCTAGCCGCTCTTTACCTAGCTCAGGTAGTAGAGGTTATGCCCCAAGTCCCTTTGGTGGTGGTGGTTTCTTTTTTCTACCTTTCTTTATTGGTGGTGGCGGTGGCGGTAGTTTAATTGGGTTATTGGCGATCGCGGCGATCGCTGGAGTTCTAATTCAAGCCTTTCGTAACTCAGGTTTAGAAAATTTAATTGGTAGTAATAGTAGCAGCAAGAATATTACTGTCTCCAAAATTCAAATTGGTTTACTGTCTTCGGCTCGGCAAATTCAGCAAGATTTAAATCGTCTGGCAACAGAAGCAAATACAGATACCCCTGAAGGCATAGCTCTACTCCTTAAAGAGACAACGGTTTCCCTCTTAAGGCATCCAGAATATTGGGTTTATGCCGATAATGTGACTCAGAATGCCAACCTTGAGTTAGCTGAGCAAAAATTTAACTCATTGGCAATGATCGAGCGCAGTAAATTAAATGCTGAAGTAGTCTCCAACTTTAATAACCGCCGCCTCATTAAGTCTGAACTCAACAATAACTTAAATCTTGAAGCCCCCAGTGAATATATTGTTGTTACTCTAATCACAGCGATCGCAGGTAACCCTAAACTACCTCAGGTTAGATCTTCAGAAGATTTAAGCTTAGCTCTTTCCACAATAGGTGCAACCGCAGAGCAACAACTTTTAGCTGTAGAGATTCTATGGGAACCGCAATCTGAAAACTATACTTTAACTGCTGATGAAGTTTTAACTATCTATCCTAGTCTAATCAGAATTTAATCACAGACTTATTGCTATAAAGCGATCGCTAAAGTGGTATATTTATATCCTTGTCAAAAAATCACACACTTGAGGTTCGGGTGTTTTTGGTAAATCTGGTTATAAAGAAATTTATGAAGATAAACTAAAAATGCTCTCAGGTGTAAGGATAAACCCGAACATAAGGAGTTAATCATGTCAGTTGTAACGCTAGCTCAGTTACTTGAGTCTGGAGTCCATTTTGGTCACCAAACTCGTAGATGGAATCCGAAAATGGAACCCTACATTTTTACTGAGCGCAATGGAGTTCATATTATCGATCTAGTCCAAACTGCTCAGTATATGGAAGAAGCATATGTTTATATGCGTAACGCCTCTGAGCAAGGACGTAAGATTTTGTTTGTGGGGACAAAGCGTCAAGCCGCAGGAATCATCGCCCAAGAAGCCCTGCGCTGTGGTAGTCATTTTGTGAATCAACGTTGGTTGGGAGGAATGCTCACAAACTGGACAACCATCAAAACTCGGATTGATCGCCTAAAAGATCTAGAAAGACGGGAAGAAACTGGAGCCCTTGATCGCTTACCCAAAAAAGAAGCATCTATGCTCCGCCGTGAAATGGAAAAACTACAGAAATATTTGGGTGGTCTCAAGGCAATGAGAAAAATTCCAGATATAGTTGTAATCGTTGATCAAAAGCGTGAATATAATGCTGTTCAAGAATGTCAGAAACTAGGAATACCAATTGTTGCGATTCTAGATACTAACTGCGATCCAGATACAGTTGATGTCCCTATCCCCGGCAATGATGATGCTATTCGCTCAGTCAAACTCATTATTAGTAAACTAGCCGATGCTATCTATGAAGGACGGCATGGACAAGTTGACGAATATGAGGCTATGGCTGAAAGTGATTACGATCCTGAAGCATACGTTGACGATATTCCTGCGGAAGAAGTGGCTACTGAAGAGATTGCCTAGTTAGTATTAGGTAACTAAGCATAAATAATCTCAAGATAATCAGTGATGTAAAACCGTTATGAGTTTTAGTAAAATGTCCGATCTAAAGTCATTAACTCTAATTTGACATTTTACTTAGCATCAAAATTTCAAAACAAAATGTCAGAAAATGATATGTTGTTGGCATATTTTACTTGTCAATTTTCTTGTCAATAATGTAGCAAGTTGATAAATTTTTACGGATAAACAAATGGCAGAGATAACTACTAAACAAGTACAAGAACTCCGTGCTAAGACGGGAGCAGGCATTAAAGACTGTAAGAAAGCATTACAAGAAACTGATGGTGATGAAGTAAAAGCTGGTGAATACCTTCGCCAAAAAGGTTTAGCTTCTGCCGTCAAAAAAGCAAGTCGAGCTGCAAGTGAAGGCGTAATCGACAGCTATATCCACATCGGTAATCGAGTGGGAGTTTTAGTAGAAGTTAACTGTGAAACTGACTTTGTAGCTCGCCGCGAAGAGATGAAAGAACTGGCACAGAATATTGCTAAACAGATTGCTGCCTGTAGTAATGTCGAGTATGTAAGCATCTCTGATATTCCTGCGGAAATTGTTGAGAAAGAAACTTCTATTGAGTCTGGTAAGGATGATTTAGGTAATAAGCCTGCGGCAATTAAAGAAAAAATTGTCCAAGGTCGAGTTGATAAGCGTCTTAGGGAATTAAGCTTGCTTGATCAGCCTTACATTAAAGATCAATCCATCACGGTTGATGAACTAGTTAAACAAACTGGGGCAAAACTGAACGAAAATGTTAAAGTTAGTCGCTTTGTTCGCTATGTTTTAGGTGGTGATAATCAGCCTTAATAATCTTTAGGATTGTGACGTGAATTAAACCAAGACTAAACTCATAAATTGGAGGTCTTGGTTTTTTGTTTTAGCCTCCACTTATTTTGGCTTTATAACCTAACTTAAGCAGGATTTGGAGAATTTTTTGAGAATGATCGCCTTGAATTTCGATTTCAGGATCTTGATCAGTATTTTTAATAGTTCCTCCCGCACCACATTGATTCTTTAGCTGTTTTAATAGTATTTCCAAAGTTTCTGGCTGTTCTTGAAAGCCGTTAATTACAGTTACAGTTTTACCTTTACGACCTTTGCGAGATGCATTAATGCGGGGACTTTGCTCTTGGGGCGATCGAACTTGAGTAGGTCGGGCTAAGGCATCTTGATTATTGCCAAATTCTTGATAGATTAGTCGATTTTGTGGGGACATAGTATTATTACTTTTTGCATTTCTTGATTTTTAAAAATTTATATACTTTTAACAAGCTAAATATTGATGCTTTTTAATTTACAGCACTTTAGTTTCAAGCCCTCTACTCTATGGCACGTTTGATCATAATCTACTCTAAAGCAAAACATTGAGCCGATCATCTGTAAACACCTTTCGACTAGTCCCTATTCCGTAGTTTTAAATTATTTGATTAAGAATTGAGATAGTGCCAAATCCAATTAAGACAATGCCGCTACCCCAAGTTAACCACCCAGACCATTCACGAATTTTTAGTAATTGCTTAATTGCCCCAGTAAAAGTGCCAGCAACGACCAAGGGCGATACCGACCCGATCGCATAGGCAAGTAAAAGCCCAGTTCCCAAAATTGGATTATTTGTAGTCGAAATATAGGCAAGTAAAGTAATAAGCACAGGGGTACTACAGGGAGATGCCACTAACCCAAAACTTAAACCTAATAAATAGGATTTTAGGAACTTTGGTAGGGTTTGTGAAATTTCAATACTGCCCCAATTGGGAAGCTGGATCGGAATTAACTCTAGTAAATATAGCCCCATAGCGATCGCTACAATTCCTAAAATAACTGATAAACCTGTCCCAACCTGTCCATAGATCTTGCCAAATATTGCTGCTGCTACTCCTAACCCACACAGAGTTGTGGCAAATCCCAAACCAAACCACAAAGATTGGAAAGCAGAACTTAAAGTGGTTTTTGACTCAAAGCCACCAATATAAGCAACCATTAAAGGCAGCATGGAAAGAGTGCAGGGAGTTAAACTAGTAATTAATCCTGCGAAAAATACTAAGCCAAGGCTAAAAACTGACAAGCTCTGGAGTTGAGTTGTAACAATGCGATCGGCAAGATGTTCAATCTGATAAAGCCATATTTGCAGAGATTCAGGTAAAAATAATAAATTACTCAGCACTATAAATAATTAAATAAAATAATTAACCTTCACGATAATATCCACGACGTAAATTCTTACACTTTTCGATATCTTGACGTAATTGCTCGTATAGTGTCCTTACATCTAGGGGCAGGCGCACTAGGCGTAGAGTTGGATTAGTTTGATCTTGCCCAATTAAAGTTACATTGCCCGTGCCTAATAAGCGTTGTCCAAAAGGTTTTTCCAGCTCAATATCATTAACTAAATATAGTTCTAGGGTATCAATATTTCTGGAAAATATACCCGACTCAACTACAACCCTTTGGGATGTCACTAAGTATTTAACATTATTAGACTGAATCCAAAAATAAATTGCTCCTATGCCCAAAGTAGCGATCGCTATCATCAGGCGGGGAATACTCCCAATTAAGGCAGGATGACCATCAAATAAGGTTGTTTCAGGGGGATTAGGCTCAGACGGGGCGGTCATAGTTTTAATTCGATTTTTGTACTTTTCAAATTACTTCCCATGGTACTTTAAGCTCTAGGCATACTTTGAGGATATTTACGGATGCGAGCAGTTTTGTGTGGTTATTATGGCATGGGTAATGGCGGAGATGAGGCACTTTTGGCGGCTCTACTGCAAATGTTACCTCCAGAAATTCAGCCTGTAGTCCTATCTGCTCAACCCAAACAAACTGAAGCTCTGCATAAAGTAGAAGCTAGCGATCGCCGTTCTGTGATCTCTATAATTCAAACCCTTAAACAATCTGATATTTTTATTTGGGGCGGCGGGAGTCTCATGCAAGATGCCACCAGCTTTCGCAATCCAATTTACTATGGAGGATTAATGGGATTAGCTCAAGGGATGGGACTCAAAACCGTAGCTTGGGCGCAGGGCATTGGTCCACTAAATCGCAGCCTCACAAAGTGGATTACCAAAACAGCTTTTACTAAATGCGATCGCATCAGCGTTAGGGATAATGGTTCAGCCCAAATATTAGCAAATTGGCAAATTAAAGCGGTGATTGCCCCTGATCCAGTATGGGCATTAAAATCTGAGCCTGTAAGTCAAATTTGCACAAAAAATATACCTCAGATTGCGATTATGTTGCGATCGCATCCCCAACTTACAACCAATCGCCTTGAGTGTTTAATTCAAGCTCTTAAAAGTCTGCAAAAATCTACAGGGGCATACATATTATTGGTACCATTTCAGCCTAGTCACGATCGAGAGATTACCCAGAAAATTCATAATGAACTAGGCAGAGAGCAAAGTGCAATAGTTACAACCACCAATCCCCGTGAGCTTAAAGGGATATTTCAAGATGTGCAAATGGCGATCGCTATGCGCTACCACGGACTAATTATGGCGGCGGCGGCAGGATGTAAATGCTCAGCAATTAGTTACGATCCAAAGGTATCTCGACTCATGGCAGACCTTAATCTATCAGGATGGAAATTAGAGGATTTACCCAACGATCCAAGCATAATTGCCAATTATTGGCTAGAAGAATTTATAAATGGCAATTCCTTAACTAAAGATCAAATTAGTTCGCTTATAGATCAAGCTTTAATTCATCAAGAAGTTTTATTAGGTTTATAGAACTAGTTCCGAATTATTATTAAAAATTGGTAGCCCCGCCTAATTCCTAATCTTCGGACTACCAAAAATTTAACAGCCTTTACTCAGAATCATCATTTAATTGATCTACTAAATGATCAATAGGATAAACATCGGGCCACGCCGAAGCCCCATGTTCATAGACATCAATTCCAAATTTATCGCCAGCAGGATGCATTCGCAACCGTCCAAATAGATTTAAGGCGGAGAACATCACAAATGCAAAAACAACGGTAAAAATAATGATTGCCAAAACCCCCAGCCCCTGAATTAGTAACAAATCGAACCCACCACCCAAGAGTAACCCCGCTTTTTTATTTACGGTTAGTTCTGGTTGCCCTAAAAATCCCACAGCCAGAGTTCCCATCATGCCGCAGCTTCCATGCACAGCAAATGCCCCAACTGGATCATCTATTTCTAGGGATTCAATAAAGTCAACTACGACAATTACCAAAACACCTGCAACCAAACCAATTAGTACCGATGCCCACGGCGCAATAAAAGCACACCCAGCCGTTACTCCCACTAATCCCGCCAAAGAACCATTCAAGGCGCAAAATAAATTCCATTTACCAGTACGGAAAAATACATAAAATAGCGCAGAGATCGCTCCTGCTGACCCAGCTAGAGTAGTATTTACTGTGACTAATCCTATTAGTCCATGATTAGCAGTACCTAAAGTTGATCCTGGATTAAATCCATACCAACCAAACCACAAAATCATAGTGCCAAGGGTTGCTAAAGACAGGTTATGTGGGGCAGGAATTTCTCCCCATACTCGATTTGCCCTCGCTCCTAGTAAATAGGCACCAACTAAAGCTGTCCAACCACCAAACATATGGACAACAGAGCTGCCAGCAAAATCCATGTACCCCAGTTTAAAGAGCCAGCCGCTACTATTCCAGACCCAATGCACAATAATCGGATAGCCTAGTCCCCCTAAAATCGCACTATAAATCAAATCACCGCCAAAGTCAGTACGCTCAGCCATAGCTCCCGTGGTGATTGTACTAGCTGTAGCAGCAAAGGCAAATTGGAAGAAAAATAAGGTAAAGGTACTAATTCCCACACTGGCACCTGCTGCACCCATGGCATAAGTAATATTACCTTCACTGAAACTCATGGCATTACTTAAGAAAAAGTTGTCTGTGCCGATTACGCCACCTGCACTTGTGCCAAAGGCGACCGCAAATCCTGTCGCCCAAAAAAATAATGCTGTAACTCCAGCATCAATAAAGTTTTCTAGTAAAGTGTTAACTACTGAAATTTGCCTAACTAGTCCAGCCTCCAAAATTGCAAAGCCAGTTTGCATAAAAAACACCAAAAAACCAGTTACTAAAACCCAAACCGTATCCACAGAAATTTGTAAAGACTGAGTGCTACTTGCCAGTGAATCTATGGTGGGCGGGTCAGCCGCAACTACCGTAGGTACCACAGAGGCACCAAATATAGCCAAAAGCATTGAAGCTACCCCTAAGGATAATAACCGCCGCCATAACTTCTTACGCATAATTATGTTTACCTTTTGTTTAATCCAAGATAAAACAGTTTGTATCCTCTAGCCTTTTATTTTTTGTAGTGAATATTACTTAAAAGTCTATTTACAGCAAAAATTTGACTACTTCTCAAAAGATATAGAAACTTTACGGCAATTATCTTAACTTTTATTTAGTTAAATCTATTAGTTGAGTCAATTTACCCATCAATTATGATCAAATTAGAGATTTCCAGATCAGCAATTTCAATAGAGACCTCTAAAATGTGATAGCGGACAGAGCGATGATTCTGAATGGATTAGGTTGACACTCCTCGCGCTAAAGCACGGGGATTCTTAATTCAGCGACTGACCTTTAAGCACTATGTCCTTGCGGCAGTTCTTAAACCTCTCAACCGTACAAAAGTACCAATTGCAAAGTCTAACTCACAGTTACCCCAGAGG
>Ga0209181_10008242_pt1 | contig 14040 bp, 14 predicted proteins | sample MAT05_FD_187208 | JGI IMG/M metagenome (GOLD analysis project Ga0209181, IMG submission 187208) | Freshwater microbial communities from Lake Fryxell liftoff mats and glacier meltwater in Antarctica - MAT-05 (SPAdes) (version 2) | ecosystem: Environmental > Aquatic > Freshwater > Ice > Liftoff... | reverse complement strand
CAGGGATAACATGAAGTTCTTCTGAATGCTTGATGAAATAAGTCCACTTATCAATCGGCGTATCCAGTTCGTGCATTTCTTTGATGAACTTGGGCAACTCGATGAAAGAAAATTGAATGTCTTTCAACAGATGTTCGTTGGTGGCCTTGTTCAATATCAAATGACGCGTATGGTAGTCTGTATCAGTTGCAAATGGGAAGTCCAATATGCCGATGAAGTAAGCAGGGTGCAGCAGCGGGTAGTCCTCTCCTTTATCTATCTGCATGGAATAATCCCGGGAGATATAATACTGTACCCGCTTATCGAACCCGGTTTTGTCCGCCACCTGCATTTCCACTACAAACTTTCTTCCAGACTGATCGGTTGCCCGAACGTCAACAATAGTCGCTTTTTCCCCGGCGATGCGTGGAAACTGGTACGGGTTGGCAATGGAGACGCTGGCTACCTGATGTTCCCCCTCCAACTCCAGAGAAGCGTTCAAAAAGGAGATGAGCGGGGCCGTTTTCTGCTCGTTGCCGAAAATTTTACGAAAAGCGATGTCGTTTTTTATATCTGCGAACTGCATAATCCTGTTTTTGGAGCAAAATTACGGGATTTGAAGGACAGGAGCAAAAGATACAACAGAATGTTTAATGTTTGTGATTTGGGTTCAATTATGGGTATTTGGTATTCCAATTTCGGCTGCACTGCCGACGTAGCCGCGCTTAGTCGGCTATGAGAGGTAATGCATAGAAAGTGGCATTTTATTATATTTTTTCTATTTCATCTATCGATAGCCCGGTAATTTCTGCTATCAAGTTTGTATCCATTCCTTTTGCCTTCATTTGAAGTGCGATTTCAATATTTCGCTCATCTTTGCCTTCTGCTTTGCCTTCATCAAACGAAGTATCCACCACATTTTTCAAATCACGGTAATATTTCAGGCTCTCCTCGTATTTGTTTTTTTCATCCGGAGTGAATTTGGCAATCTCAGCAGCCTCGAACAGTTTTTGAAACACGCGTTCCTGCAATGCTTTCGGACGGTTTTGTAGATGCGGAAGTTCTTGTAGTATATACATCCATTTGTCGAAATTGGTTTGCAGTTCAGCTTCTGCTTTTCTGAAGTTGGGCATTTCTAGGTAGATATAAGTCAACTTATCGTAAAAGACCCGGCATTTTTGGTCTTTCAATTGCAATTCGTGGCGCACTTCTCGCTCCAACTCGTCCTCTGAAAAAGTGAAATCAAGAATCCCCACCATGTACACAGCGGCCAATTGGTAATTCCAGTCGCCTTTCTTTGCTTGTTCCTGGATTGGGAACGAGGAGTAATATACGCTCCGGTCTTTGAAAAAATTTTGTTTGGCCTTTTGCATTTCCACAATAAAGCGTTCGCCATTTTCTCCGATGCAATACAGGTCAAAAATGGCTTTTCGGTCAGTTTCCGTGTTGCCAAGTTTCTCTGTACTGGCGTAAGTAAGGTCTTTGATCCGGTGTTTGCCGGGCAAAACCTGATTCAAAAAGTCAATCAACAGGTCTTTGTTCGGCTCGGAGCCGAACAATTTCTTAAAGCCGAAATCCGTAAATGGGTTGATATATTTGTCTTGGAGGGCCATGGAACGATATTTTGGGGACAAAAATACAGAAAATCGCGCGTAATGGGATTATCATTGCCGTGTTTTTAAACACTTTTTGTTTGTATCAGCCCCAGCCACCAAGATTCATTTCAGTGTGAAAATATGAGGCCGGAAAATGAGGGAACCAGTATTTATTTCATCGTTCCTTTTGCCACTTTCGTGAGCATGGGCTACGTGGCCGCGCTTAGCAGGCTATGTGGTCGGGTAGGTCAGCGCGGTTACCCGCGCCTTCCCCCCTAAGAACCGGACAGGCCACTTTCATGGCATCCGGCTCAAGCATATCACGACGCTCCGGCAAAGGAGCGCGGCATCCCGTTTCGGAATGCCTCGGCGATACGCACTTGCAGTGATTTGACCGAGCGCGTGACCTGGCCCCAGTCGGCCATTTGCCACGCCTTTGCCGTTTGTATTCCATCCCTATCCCCGCTATTACTACGGGGCCTTCGCTTCCTCCGTCATCCTTTACCCGCAGAGGTGTTGTCCGGGATTGCTCCCTTCCTACTTCGCGACGGGCTATCTTGCGACTGCCCCCGAAGACCCCGACGGGCTTACCGCGTTCCGCTCTACATACAACTGACCGGTTTAGCACCCTGCTCTACCCCGGGGGCGTTTTTCCAGCCAACCGTCGTTGGCTAAGCACTGCGAGTCCTGGGCGACCTATCCGGACTTGCGCCGTCCCCTTGATGCTTTATCCATGGCGGTTCTGCCGACCAAAGTCGGCATACAATGCGCTTTTCGCCAAGCCAATGTAACGAGGCATCTGTCACAGGTTCACTTATGTTGTACATGCCGATCTTTCCCCTCCCCGCACCGCCCGGCATTGGCAGTGTTCGTCGGCCCCTCACGGGGCCGGGCTTCTGTCCGGTCTGTTCCCTTGCGGGTGCCTCCCGGAACTCGGGCTTCTCTACGCTGGGCTTCCAACCCTGCCGTTACCAGCAACGCTGGCCAGCGTGGGAAACTATTTGCAGTAAAATAGGTAAGGTCACTTGGGCAATCTCATTGCAAGTTGTTGATTACCTGAGCCTTACAGTATATAGAGCGACTTTGCGCGTCGCACAGACCACGCATTGTTAGCGGCATCCTAATTAATTACAGGCCTCCTTTCCCTCTTCGACCCTAAAATTCTCCCCTTCACCCTATCCACCAAATAATACACCATCGGCACCAAATAGACCGTCAAAATCAAGGAGGAAAGCAAGCGGCCGATAATGACCCATGCCAGTCCGTTTTTCCATTCGCTGGCAGTGCCTTTTGCCAAAGCAATCGGCAGCATCCCAATCGCCATCGAAAGCGTGGTCATCAAAATCGGGCGCATTCGTTCCTTGCCCGCCTGTATCAGGGCATCTTTGTAAGGCAAGCCCTCCACTTTGAGTTGATTGGTGAAATCCACTATCAAAATGGCGTTTTTTGTCAACAACCCCATCAGCATTATCAAGCCCAACAGGGCGAACAAACTCAAATTGCTGAGGGATAAATTGAGGGCTAAAAACGCCCCGATTGCCGCCACAGGTATTGAAAACAGCGCGACGAAAGGATATATGAAACTATTGTACAAAGCGACCATAATCAGGTAAATCAAAAGAAACGAAATGGCCAGCACGCCACCCAATGCCCCGAAACTATCGTTCTGCCGCTTGATGTCGCTGCCCCAAGTCAGCGTTATGCCCTCGGGCAAAGGGTTTTTCTTCAAATAGGCGACCACTTCATCGGCTACCGTCCCTGAAGGTCTGCCCAGCGCATCGGCAATAAGCGTGATGGCAGGTAGACGGTCTTTTCGCTCCAATAAGGAGGGCGTTCGGTCTTTTATTACGGAGGCAAATTGTGCAACTTGAACGGGCGATCCCGCAGGGTTGATGATGTTCAGACGGTTCACGTTGTCGTAATTGCGGCGGTCAAAATCCGCCAACCGTACCCGAATTGGGTACTCTGTTCCGTTTTCCGTGAGGGTAGCATCATCATTTCCCGTGAAAGCGATGCGCAGATTTTGGCCCGTGTAGGCAGTGTTCAGGCCAAGCCTTTGCATACGGTCTTTATCGGGCACCACTTGGTACTCGGGGCTGCCCTCCTCCACCGACAGTTGCACATTGTCCGCACCCGGAATATACTGAACAACCTCTTTTAACATTTTACCCGTTTCCATTACTTGGGTCAGGTCAATGCCGCTAAGGGTCATTTCCACAGGGGCAGAACGGGGCACTAATCCCAACGCAGCCATTGAAAAACGGATGTCGGGATATTGTTTTTCAATTTCCCATGAAACGGCATTATTATAGGAAATCGAGGTGCTTTTGTCAAATTCAAGCGCAAAACGGAACTTCCCCTGGTCGCCGGTGGCAATCAATTCTTTGCCAATAATGCCCTGCCGCATCACGCCCAATGTCATGGCAAAAAGCAGCAGCACGATGCCTGAAAAAATCAATTTATGGTTCAAAACCCACTCCAACTGCCTTCCGTACCATTCGATAAAACCGTCCAACATTTTTTCAAAACCAATTAAAAATCGGTTGAAAAAATGGGTGGGCTGCAAATCCTCCTTTTTGCCGATTCGGGAAGCCAGCCAGGGCGTAAGCGTAAAACCGACCAGCAAACTGGTCATGGTGGACGTGATGACCACGACTGAAAACTGTTTCAACATATCCGCCACAAACACCTGCAAAAACAAAATCGGTAATCACGAACTTCGTTTCGTTTTGGGCGTTTTGCTTTTCTATTTTTTCAAATGCGCTGCGCACCGCTTTCGAAACATTGACCGCATTGGCGTCGCCTTGTTTTTTGAGCAAAAGCCCAATGCCGTTTTTGCCGTTGAAACGGCTTACCGAGCTTACTTCCCGAATGCCGTCCATCACTTCAGCCACGTCTTTTAGGTAAACAGGGCTGTTGGGCATGGGCATGGCAACCTGCACGCTGCGCAATTGGTCGAGCGTTTTGAACTTTCCGACCAAGCGCACCGAATTGGTTTCAGTGTCGGTTTGGACGTTTCCTGCGGGCAAATCCAGCCCTGCAAAGTTGATGGCTTCCACCACCTGCAACATCGAAACACGGTAGTATTTGAGTTTTTCCTGGTTGATTTTCACCTGAATTTCCCGTTCCTCGCCGCCCAGCAACTTGATTTCTGCCACCCCTTTCAATTGTTGGATTTGTGGCAAATACTCGTCTTTCATTTTTTGATAAAAAACACTGGCGGGCAAATTGCTGGTGGCACTGACGGACATGATTGGCAAGTCATTGGGCGACACTTTGCTCATGACAGGGCTTAAAATATCGGCGGGCAGGTCTTTGCGAATATTGTCTATGTACCGTTGGGCATCCTGCATGGCTTGGTCAAGGTCGGTACCGTAGTTCAGGTTGGCGATAATGACCGAAGTATTGGGCAATGACTTGGTGACCAAATAATCCACGCCTTCCAAATTGGACAAAGCGTCTTCTATTTTTCGGGAAACGGAGGTTTCCACTTCATCCGGTGTCGCACCCGGATAGCCCGTTCGGATGACCACCACGGGCTGGTTAAAATCGGGCATCAACTCGTAACTCAGATTTTTATAGCCGATAATGCCGAGCAATGCAAAAACGCTGAACAGTACGATAATCAGCGATGGACGATTGATTGATATTTCTGTGATGTTCATACCCAATCAGTTTTTGGTGGATAGTTTGATTTTTCCAAACATGCCCGCCCGCAGCGCATGGTTTGAAAAGTTGTTGACCGCAAATTGTACGGGGAAACTATTGCCCAAATTGGCTTTCAGATATTCAACAAGCGCATTGAGATAATTGACTTGCGCCTCCCGCAACGCATTGTTTGCCAGTAAAATATCGGCAATGGTCGCCGTGCCTTGCCGATGTTGCACAAGTGTTTGCTCATACACGGCGTTTGCCAACGCTATTTGTTTTTGTAAAATGGGGATATTCGCCTGAGCAGCATTTTTTTGCAACATGGCGTTGGCGATTTGTAGGTCGTTCTGCGCCTGAATCTGTTCGGCTTGCAGACGATTGCCCATGATTTCCACTTCTTTTTGAGCGATTTTAAAACGGGTCGTTTTGTTCCAAATCGAGTAGTTCGCTTGTATGCCGATAAAGCCGATGGGGAATATTTTGAAAAACGGGTCGGGCTGTTTGAAGTACCCAAACCCCGTCAAACCATAATTGGCAACCAGCGATACCGTTGGTAATTTTACCTTTTTCAACAGGTCTAAATCATTGACCAACAGGTGGTTTTGAACCTGTCCCACCCGCACATCCACCGATGGAAAAACGGTGTAGGCGTTATTTTCTGCTTGTTGAATGTCTTTCGGGACAGACAAAGGGGCATCCAATTCCCTGCCCATGAAAAAATTCAGGCCATTGTGCACCTGCGCCAATTTGCCTGCCAATTGCAAACGCTGGGATTGGAGTTGTGCCTGCTGTAGTTCGATTTTGCCGACATCCGTGCCTTTTGCCAAACCCTGTGAGCGCAACAGTAGCATGGTGGCAATCAGGCGATTGACGTTGACCAAATTGCTGTCCACGAACAAAATCTGTTGATGTAAAATCTGGGCATTGTAGTACAGGTTCGTCACCTCGAAAATGACTTGTTCCTCGTTTTTTCCACTTGCAAATTGACCAGTTCCGCCGCAATTTCGGTACCCTTGATGCCTGTTTTGATTTGCGGATTGTAAATCGGCATTGCCAACTGCACGTTTGCGCCCAGGTTGTGCGGCACACCAAATTGCGCCTCCTTGTACTGCCCTTCGGGACCGTAAAAAACCGACAAAGGCAAAAGTTGGTAGGGCAGGTTGGTGAAAAACTTATAGTCTGCCGAAGCCGTAACTTTCGGCGATCGGTTTGACAGGGCTTCCTGCCTTTTCTGTTCCGCTATGTTCAAATTATTCCTCACCACGAGCAGGTTCTTGTTGTTCGACAATGCCGCTTCGTTGCATTGCTCCAAAGTCATACTTTGGGCAAACGTGCTGCCTTGGCTAACTCCAAACAGGAACACCCATACCAGCGCAAAACAGGGGTGAATATTCACTAACTTCATTGGGCAAATTTTTTTATTTGATGAGCAACAATTGGCTGTCGTGTACGCCCTTCACCCAATGTTTCACCATTGGTTCGATGTGGAGGGAATCGCCTTGTGCAAGCGCCTGATGCAAACCATTTTCGTTTTCAAAAATCACTTTGCCAGCCACACAGACCAGCAGCGCAGGCACTTTGGTGACGTGCTCTTTCAATATCGCATTTTCTAAAATTTGCAGGGCGGTCACATTGCCTTCTGTGGTTTTGAAAATCTGCTTTGCGCTCACATCTTTTTTGTCGTCGTGAAATTCGCTGATATTCATTTGAAGTAGTTTTGATAGGTTTTGAGAGATTGTTCCAGTTGGGCAATAAGTGCTTCGGCTTCTTTCGGGTCGCTGGTTTCCGCAAGTTTGTCGACGAGATTCATGTGTGGGTGCAGCCATTTGTGCAATTCGTCATGGCTTTCGCCTTTCATCGTGCAACTCTTGACCAATTGGTCGTTCTGGGCTTTTAAATCCGCCGCCAATTTTTTGTAGTCGCTTCCGCTTAGAGCCAAATAGTCGTTGAGGATTTTACCGCCCTGCTCGATGTGCGGTTTCATTTCGGCGTTGACTTCCCATTTTTCGCCGTTGTTCAATTTGATATTGCCCGTGCTATGGTTCGAATGGCAGGCAAAAAAGAGCGAAACGCTCACGAATAAAAAAATCAACTTTTGCATGGTTGAATTATTTTTATAATGTTTGATAATAATTTTTCTCCATCATCGGAAATGTCGGACTGAAAATTGGCAATACGCCACTTGAACATTTGTAGGCGAAATGCACCCATAACGATGTGCGCCAGTTGCTCGGATGGGATGACATCGGTAAAAAATCCCTGCGCTTGACCCTGCTCAAATACCGGCAACAAGTGTTTCACGTTCAACTGCATGATGCGAAGAATAACAGCATTGATTTTTTGGCTTTCTTCCAGGAGACCGTCCGAAAAAACGGCGACCACGAAATGTTGATTTTCAGAAAAATATGCCATATGGCTGCGAAAAACGGCTTCCATATTTTCCTTCGGATTGTTTTGAATGGAAATCGCCCGGCTCAATCTTTCGTCCATGTTTTCCGCCAAGTAATTCAACATGGCGACCACGATAGCTTCCTTGCTGTCGAAATGGCGGTAAACGGCGCTTTCTGCAAAGCCCATTTCCTTTGCCAAATTCTTGATGGTCAAGCCACCCATGCCCGAAGCGGAGAGGATTTTTCCTACCGCTCCGATGAGTTCAAACTGTCGGTCAGAAATCGCTTGTTTCGCCATTTTCAGGTGGTTTTGATTCGTAAAAAAGCAAATCCAAGCCACAGCACGGAAGCCGTCATGGCGATAGCACCGACGAGCACGAGTGCTGGCGGCAAGCCCAGATACACTTCGGATAAAATGCCAATTGGCATCAAAAGCCCCGTGAGTGCTAACACGGAAATGGTTTTGACATTGGACAATTGCGATCCAAAACGTAACAGCAAGTAACCAATGACAATATTCAGGAAGGCGAATAAATTGCCGTGTACGTGTGCCAAACGTGCCTCAAAATGCTTGCCAAGCGAATAACTGTTTACCCACGCCTCTTTGTCTGGTGCAAAGTCCCGCAAGTAAATCAGCAAAAATCCGTAAGCCATGAAAAATCCCATGGTCAGGAAGCCGATTGCGATGTTGTTTTTACCGTTCATTTTTGATGAAATTTTGATTTCGGAGCAAAGATAAGTAAGTTTGTGAATATTCACTAACTTTTTTTTGTAAATTTTTGCCGCTAACGTTACCACTGGCTACGTGGCCGCGCTTAGTCGGCTATGTGGTCGGGTAGGTAAGCCCCTCACGAGGCTTTCCCCCCAAAGAACCGGACATGCGACTTTCACCGCATCCGGCTCAGGCACTTCACGACGGCCCGGCGAAAGGACGCGGCATCTTGGATGCTTTTCGTGTAGCGATTGGTGACGATAAAGATTCTGTCACCCGCCGCACGGCGAGCATCTTGGCAGCCAGAGAACGACGCAGGACGTTTTGCAACGCCTTCATTTTCCTGAACTGCTGATTCTTGAATGCCTCGGCGATACGGACTTGCAGGGATTTGACGGCGTGTGTGACGCGGCCCCAGTCGGCCAATTGCCACGCATGTTTCGCCGCGACGGACGCATGACCAGCACCCCGCATCACATACGTGCTGGGTAACGCGGGTTTGGCCTCTGTGTGCTTTCCGTCGCGGATAGTGGGATTAATTGTGTTGTTCCTCATCTGCTGCAAGTGTTCTCGCCGGCAAATTACCCGACGGAAGTGGGCGATCTTTCAACCAAGATAATATCTCCTAAACTATTCTTAAACAATAAGTTAGGTTCAATCTTTATTCCCGTCGTTACAACGGGACGTTCGCTTTTTCCGTCATCCTTTGCCCACAGAAGCCTTGTCGGGGATTGCTCCCTTTCTACCCGCGCGCGGCTATTTTGCGACCGCTTTGCCCTCGGGACTTCTTTGGGTTTACCACGTTCCGTTTTCTATACACGTGACTGATTTAGCGTCCTGCTCTACTCCGGGGGGATTGTCCGACAGACCGTCGTCTGTTAAAGGCTGCGCGTTCCTGAGCGGCCTAACCAAACGACCCTTACCCCTTGATGCTTTATCCATGGCGTTTTCGGTTTCCATACAACAGGATACCGGGTAATGCGCTTTTCGCCAAACCAATGTAACGGAGTTTCTGGCACAGGTTCACCTAAGTTACGCTTGTCAATCCTTCCCATCCCCGCACCGCCCGGCATTGGCAGTATTCACCGCTCCCTCGCAGTCGCGGCATTATGGCCTCCAAGTCCCACCCTTGCGGGGCTTCCTTTTTCGGCTGCGGGCTTCCTTACATCGGGCTTCGTACCATCTCGTTGCCAAAACAGCACGCCAATGTGGGAAACTATTAGCAGATAATAGGTAAAGTCACGGCGATAATAAATTAGTTTAAATAACTGATTATCTGTTCTTTACAGTATATTGAACGACCTCGTGTCGCACAGACCATGCGTTGTTGGCACCATTATTATTTATTCAATGCCGTGAACGGTTGTGCTAAGTTATTGATCATGTTGCCGGTAAGGCACATTTCGCCGTTTGCTTTTTGGCTGGCCAACCCTTTCCAATATCCGACTCCGCAACGTGACATCGTCTATCAAAACCCGCTGAAAATCAATATTTTATATTCGTCGCGGCGGGCTTATCTGCCAGGCCCGGAGCGCGATCTTCCGGGCGGATGCCCCGAACCTTTGCCCGCCAAGCCTATCCGATGTCCGTCAAAACCTGCTGAAAATAAATATTTTATATCTGTTGAGGCGGGCCTTCTGCTAGGCCCGGAGCGTGGTCGTTCGGGCGGATGCTCTCAATCAAAACCTTGTCATGGCTATTGACCATAGTCCGCCTTTATCACTTCTCGGACACCATTTTTTGAGTACGATAAAAGCCGTCAAGCAACTTTTCTATCAAATGGTCTAGTTGCACATTGTTTAATTCAACCCATTGTTTAATGTCGTCTTGCAGGATTATCTTTACTTCAGTCTGCTTAGAATTGGCAGAACTATCTACCATAACCCAGTCGCCTTCAAACTCTTCATCATAAACAGTGTCATCATCGCCATAGTAGATCGCTGCTTCCGGGACTACTATCCCACCCTTGGACAGTTTCATAACGTCCAATGCTTCTATTTTTATCCGATTAAAGTCAATCGAATAGTCGCTTACTGCTTCCCCCGCTTCCAATTTTTGCAGGGCTTCCGAAACAGATATTTTATGATTCGCCATCTTCCTTGTTGTTTAGTTTGTTAGACAATAAGCCCGTCTTTCGTCTTGGTTGGCCCGTCTTGCCGATATGAGTCGTATTACCAGGTCCCTCGTTGTGTAAACTACGCTTATAATCGCCTGAAATGCCTTTCCTATGGTCAGATTCCTAGTTTCTCCTTGTCTATCTGACACATATTCAAGTCTGTTTTTATCGTTGAAAACGTCGGTTGCATCTTCAAAAGCAATTTTATGCTTCTTCTGATTTGAGTTGTTTTTGTTATCGTCCCAATCAAAATTCGGCATATTTTTAGTTCAAATTTAAGCGATTTTTTACAAAAAAAAGTATTTTTTTATTCGTCGTCGCGCTCGGCTACCCCCTCTTGTTGGTGCTAACGTTTGGATGTACGAATGTGCGACGATTAGGAAGCATTTTCGTACATCCTTTGTTCTCGGTTTATTGTTGCTTTAATTTATTAAGTTGGCTTATGAGAATGTATAATTTGGTATTCGGATTGTGCGTAGAAAACTTAAAGCCTACATATTGACTATCCAGTGATTTTGCCCATTCGATAGCCTGTTCTTCATTCCCATATTTTTGTAAGATATCGTACATATCAGAACGATTTTTTGCATATTTAAAAGATGACCCCATTCGCTCACCAAGCCAGTGTTCAATTCTTGGTTTGTAGTCCTCCCTTGACATTGGTGAATTTACGAACTCTAAATGCAATAAATACCAAAGTTCAAATGCTTCGTTAGACCAAGCGCAGTTTATCTTGCGTTTTTGTCGTTCGCCCTTGTTTATTGCGTTATCAAAATTCGATTCAGGGAAACTGTCCCTATCAAAAACTGCCCAAGTGTGGTCAAATTTTCTTCCATTCATGCCCCTTTCCTTACGTTCTCTTATATTTTTTGTCTCTTCAATCAAGGTTAAGGTGTTTTTACCTTCACCTTCTATTTTAATATAATCTACGACTCCTACTGGTAGTTTTTCTTTCAAAGATTTGAAATAGTTGGGTTCTGTTTTTTCGCCTTCGCAAACAATCAAAAAGTATTCCCGTTGAGGAATTCCACCAACTTTACGCTTTTGATCTTCGCGTACAAATCTTTTTAGTAAAGCGTTGTCTATCTTTATTTTTCGTGCCATTGTTCAGATAGTTTGTCGAAATTTCCAAAATATGGGATTGCACCATATCGCCCATTGATATAATCTTTCTCAAATGACCTATCTTTTCTGACTTTACCATCTTTATTATACTCTACAAGAGAATATAAATCTGATGAGCCAGTTCTGTTTTTTTCGACAAAATAGATTTGATCTCGCCTTAAATTACAGATACTTAATATATTAGTATCGTGTGTAGCAAAGATCAATTGTGCTCCATTTTTATTAATTTCCTGACTTTGAAAGAGCCGAACGACTGATAGTGTCAAAAGCGGATGAAGTTTAGCATCCAGTTCATCAATTACAAGTACTCCACCATCTTTAAGCGTGTCAAAAATAGGTCCGGATAAGTCAATAATTTTATTCGTGCCAGCACTTTCTTGTCTTCGTGCATCAAATTCAATTTCCTTGATGAAATTTTGATTGTCATCAAATACTTTGTGGACAGTACGAAGGTTCACCAGTTTTTTTCCTTCTAAGTCAGAGATCAGTTGCTTGAGTATGTCTTCTGGAACATCAGTAGGAAGTTCATTAGGGTTAAATTCTTTCCTTTCTAGTTTGATTTTATCAAAACCCAAGTCTATGTCTATGAAAAAATTAGTCAATAATTCATTTAGCTCAGGCTTATCAAGCATTGCAAATGTTATACCGCGATAGTTATCATGGCTCAGCCCAGAAATTATATTAAATTTACGAAACCATTTCATTATTATTGAAGCAGTGTGACCATTAAATTGATCTACCACAGTTAAAAAAAGAGCATTATCCCTCGTTTTTTCTTCCAAATCTTTGCCCTCTGGGAAATTTCCCATTACTTCGATTCCTTCCGGAACTCTTAAAAAAAGAGGCTTTTCCAATTTTTTCTTCTCAGTGGCAAAAAGCCATTCTGAATGAATTGAGGTTCTATCTGCCTCGAATCCATATCGATATTTAATATTTTCTACCCAAAAAACAACTTCATAGAAGGTAGGCTCCTTTGAGACTCTCGTATTTAGCAAGAATGGATCGTAAGGGATTTCACTAACCGAACGCTTGTCAAAGTTTTCTACGACAATCCTTTTCATGGTATTAACCCCTCTAAGCAAATTTGATTTGCCAGAGGCATTAGCACCATAAATAACAGCAGAAGAGAGAAAACTATATTGAGCCTTTTTAATTAAATTTTGCCGGTGGTCAGAAATAGATGCGGGCTCCATACTAAGCGTTTTTCGCTCGGAAAAAGACCTAAAATTGCCGATTGTGAAGTTAAAAAGCATAATTTTTGAGAAATTTTCTCAAAGATACGATTTTTTTTAAAAACCTCTATTTTTTGAGAAATTTTCTCAATATTTTACTTTTTCAAACAATTAGTTTAACGTATTTTTGCATATAGCACAAATATCGTCAAACGAGAGTTGGACGACTCGAACAATTAGTTTAACGTATTTTTGCATATAGCAAAAATATCGTCAAACGAGAGTTGGACGACTCGTTTATACTATGGATTTTACTATTTTACCCACATTTTATAGCGGATTCGCGGGGTGTTTTTTTTATTTTTTTGCGTTTCGGGGTATTTTTTAGCGGATACAGCGGGCCGTTTCACCTCAAAATAGCCACCATCAGATACTCCGTTTGTGTTTTTGGGGATGTTTGGATGGAAGTGGGAGCCTAAGACCCACAACAAGCACCGTTCATCGGACGGACGAGCCGATAAAAACACAAAGGGGTTTGATTTTGGTCGTTTTTTATCCTTTTCATCCCTTCTAACTGCTATTTATGGCCAAGACCCGCTGCCGATCCCCCGCCCGCCCTTCGCTCCAACTCACCGAAACAGGCCGCTTAGGCCGCGTGGTGGCGGGTATTTCGCCCAACAACACCATCGCCTGCTGACAAGTCATGCACCACAAAGGATCATGTCCGCCCTGCCGCTTTACATCCTGACGATACTGCCAAAAATCGCCGTTTTCTTCCGGTGGCACCTCCGTGTCCGCCGCCGCCGCCGCAACGGGCATTTTCCACTCCGCAGGCAGGTTTTTGCGCTTCCGACCTTCATATATTCCCGCATAACGAACCTGCCGATATCCTTTATCAGGAACGTGTTGCAACAGCCGATCCAAAAAATCTACATAATGCAACCGAACATAACCTTGTTTCGGCTTTTCGCCTTTCGGCGTGTTTTTATAATCATTGTAACGAAGGGTGATCCGTTCTCCGTTGATCCGTTCCCCCTCTATTTTTTCTATTTTTCGCTCGCTCACACCAGCCCTTTTGGCGTAGCGGAACACATAGCGCACAATGCTCGTCGCATCTTGCAACGTTACGCTTCTTGTTAGGCGCGACGTTTAGAAGTGCTTAACAAGAAGCGAATGTTGAACAAAGCCTACGGCAACTGCTCCGCTTTAACCGCCCTAAATCCGAATAAAGGTACCATCACAACATATCTTGGCGCATCTTTTCACCATAAAATTTTGCGCGACATGCCAAAAAAAAGTT
>Ga0209181_10008241_pt1 | contig 14040 bp, 10 predicted proteins | sample MAT05_FD_187208 | JGI IMG/M metagenome (GOLD analysis project Ga0209181, IMG submission 187208) | Freshwater microbial communities from Lake Fryxell liftoff mats and glacier meltwater in Antarctica - MAT-05 (SPAdes) (version 2) | ecosystem: Environmental > Aquatic > Freshwater > Ice > Liftoff... | reverse complement strand
TTTCTCGCTCGATCGTCCCGTCGCCGAGATCCCTGATTCTGAGATCTTCAATCTTATCTTTCTCCCCGGCTTTTCGACGGCGGAGAAGGTCACCGACCTCTCCGGGCGCGGCGTTGGCATGGATGTCGTTCGTCGCAACATCGAGGCCCTCCGCGGCAAGGTGGACATCCGGTCTACCGCGGGGAAGGGAACCATCTTCTCGATGCGCCTCCCGCTCACCATGGCCATCATCGACGGCATGATCGTCCGCGTCGGCAAGCAGCGCTATGTAATACCAACGCTCTCGATCGAGCGCAGCTTCCGGCCCCAGCCCAAGGACATCCACACCGTCGTCGGCAAGGGCGAGATGGCGATGGTCCGCGGCAGCCTCCTGCCCATCCACCGTCTTCATCAAGTGCTCGGGCACGACCAGAACGACCCGAACTCCAGGGGCGACCTGCTCATCGTGGTTGAGTCGCAGCACAACCGCGCCTGCCTAGCGGCCGATGAGATCATCGGCCAGCAGCAAGTTGTCATTAAAGCCCTCGGCCAAGCTACTCAATCCATCCGGGGCGTCTCGGGTGGGGCCATTTTGGGTGACGGCCGCGTCGCCCTCATCCTTGACATCGGCGGCATCCTGACCGAGGCCACCGCCGCGAATGCATGATCCCTCCTCCTCGTATTTACAAAGGAATTAGCTATGAGCACTGCAACTCAGATGAATAATACCGTCCGCACCGCCGCCCGCAGCGACGATGGCAACCACGACAAGTTCCTCACCTTCTGTCTGGGCCAGGAGGAATACGGCCTCCCGATTCTGGCCGTGCGCGAAATCATCGGCCTCATCGATGTCACCCCGCTTCCGCAGACCCCCGCCTATGTCAAGGGCGTGATCAACCTGCGTGGCAAGATCATCCCGGTCATCGAACTCCGCTCCAAGTTCGGCCTCCCCACCGTCGCGTACACCGCCGAGACCTGCATCCTCGTCGTTGAGGTTGCCGGGGAGGAAGAGGGCAGCGCCTCGTTCCAGCTGGGCATCATTGTCGATTCGGTGCGCGAGGTGCTCGACATCAGCCGCTCCAACATCGAGCCCCCGCCCAACTTCGGCACCTCCATCCCGATGTCGGCCATCCAGGGCATGGGCAAGGTCAAGGACAAGGTTGTGATCCTCCTGAACATCAATAGCGTCGGCGCCAAGCAGGGCCTGGAAAAGATTAGCGGCGATGCCGAGGCCGGATCTGGCACCCCCGCACGCCAGCTCCAGCAGGCTGCGTAAACAAATAAAGTGTCCGCCATCAAGACCAGGAGCCTAGCGATGTGGAAAAAGATCTTCTCAATTAGCATTGGCGTTCGCATTACCGTCCTGACCATGGTCGTCATTGCGACGGTGCTGGTCGTGAACAACACCGTCTTCGTGAAAGGATACGGCGGCGCCGCTCAGGCCGCGATGGTGGACAAAGCCAAGGCCTTTGTAGCCTTAGCAGACGAGACTAAAGCCCACGTCAGCAAGCTGCAACGTGAGGGTGCCTTCAACAGCGCGGAACTGATCGCCGAGCTGAAGAGGGATCAGGCTGCGGGCAAGAACTACAAGGATTCGAAGATTTTCGGAACGATCCCCGTGGTCGCCGGTTGGATCGCGGCGGGTGAAGCGGCCAAGAAGGAAGGCATCCAGTTCGGGACGCCAGCCTTCGAGGCCCGCAACAAGGAGAACGAGCCTAAGTCAGGCTCGTTTGAGAACACGATGCTCCGGGACCTGACGGACCAGGCGGAAAAAGGCGCTGACATCAATCTGTCGCGTGTGGACACCGCGACCAACTCGCTTCACTACATGCGGGCCATCGAGCTCGACGCCTCGTGCCTCATGTGCCATGGCGATCCGGCCAACAGCGCGACCAAAGATGGCAAGGACATTTTGGGATTTGTTATGGAGAACTGGACCGTGGGCAAGGTACACGGGGCGTTCCACATCGTCATGCCGCTTGCTCCGGTTGACTCGCAGGTCGCCTCGTTCATAGGCGGCAGCATGATGTGGACCGTACCGCTCTTCATCGGTTCGGGCATCTTCTTTATCTGGCTCTTGCGGCGCATGATTTCCCGCCCGCTCGGAAAGCTGGAAGCCAGCTTGAAGGACATCGCGCAGGGCGAGGGCGACTTGACGGTGCGCCTGTTGGACAACCGCGAGGATGAGATTGGTCGCATCTGTAAGTTCTTCAACCTTTTCGTCAACAAGATCGAGGGTGTGATCCAGGAGGTTAAGGCGGGCACCGCGCAGATCGACGCTGGAGCCACGCAGATTTCGTCGGCGAGCCAGTCGCTCGCCGAGGGCGCGTCTCAGCAGGCCGCGAGTTTGGAAGAGATCAGTGCTTCGATCGAGGAGATGTCCTCGATGACCCAGCAGAACGCCGAAAACTCCAAACAGGCCAACACCATGTCCCAGGCCTCCAAGGAGGCGGCCGACAAAGGTCAGGGGGAAATGAAGCAGATGGCCGCGGCCATGAACGAGATCAAGCAGTCGTCAGCCGACATCGGCAAGATCATCAAGGAGATCGATCAGATCGCCTTCCAGACAAATCTGCTCGCGCTCAACGCCGCGGTGGAGGCCGCCCGTGCTGGCGAGGCGGGCAAGGGCTTCGCGGTGGTGGCCGAGGAAGTTCGTTCTTTGGCGCGGCGGTCGGCCGAGGCGGCCAAGAACACCGCGTCAATGATCGAGGATTCGACCGAGCGTGCCGACCGCGGAGTGGAGATCGCCGGTCGTGTGGGCCAGGCCCTCGACGAGATCGTGGGCACGACCAACAAAGTTAATACGCTACTTGCCGAGATCGCCTCGGCTTGTGGTGAGCAGGCCAAAGGTATTGGCCAGGTGAACACCGGCGTGAGTGAGCTTGACAAGGTGACGCAGCAGAACGCTGGCAACTCCGAGGAACTCGCATCGGGTGCTGAGGAGACAGCCTCACAGGTTACATCGCTGCAGGATCTGGTCGGGCAGTTCAAGACAGCCGAGGTTGGCACGGTTTCAAGCCACAGCAAGCACGTTGCGGCGAAGTCGAGCCTAGGTCGGAAGGCTTCCGCTAAGTCTAAAAGCACAGCTCACAACGCGTTTAGTCAGCGCGAGTCCATGGCCGCCACGACCTCGAGCAAGGCCGCCAGGGATGCCGCGGAGAAGGCTATCCCGATGACCTCCGACGATGAGTCGCTCGCGTCGTTCTGATGAGAATTCCCCGCTGCCCGACTGAGAGGTCCGGCAGTGATTTAGATATTTATCGTTGCACGCTCCGTCATACTCTGACTGTCTCGCTGAATGTCTTGCTTCAAGTCTCGTGCGGGCTGACGTTGTTGACCGGGCGAGCGGCGTCGTGCGCGGTCTTGCTGCCGTTGTGTCCGGTGAACTGATCGACGTACGGTGTGGCTGTTTCCACCGCAAGTGCGTTTAACATGGCGGGCTGGGTGGTTGTGGGCGGGCAAATAGCTGTGCACGCCATTCAGATTTCCGCACGCGGAACGCTGCGGGGCTTGACGTTCTTACTCGGCGTGGTGCCGTCGACAAAGTTGCGCCAGAAACTCTCAAACTTGGCATCGGGGGCGGGGATGTAATCGCCAGCCATAGATCGGCGCGCCTTCTCTACATCAGAGGATGAGGGCCGGGCGGGCGGGTCCGGTCGTCGGACCACAGAGCGGCCCCTACACCGGCCCTGAGATCTTGTCAAGGCGGTTTTTTGCTTTTGCCGGCACCAAGCCGCCCCCAGCCTTTCTGTTGCCCCCCTTCCCCATTTCCGGGGACTTGGCATTGCGATGTTCCAGAATCGCGCACGAATCGGTGCGGCGAAACCCAAGACTTTCCCCGGGGTGGCCGATGTTGATTGACTGATTCAACCGCCACGGGGCGAACTGCCCCGGTAGTCTAATGAACGGAGTTAATTCTATGAACCTGAAGAAACAAGTCCTCCTGAGCATAAGTCTCATCGCGTCGCTCGGTGCCTTGGCCTTTGCAGGCCCGCCCGACGACGCTCTCGCCGCCCTGAAGGAAGGTAACGCGCGCTTCGTCGCTGGCAAGCCCACGCACCCGCACTCTGGCTTGGACCGTGTGGCCGAGACGGGCGCGGGGCAAGAGCCCATCGTCACGATTTTGGGCTGCTCTGACTCGCGCGTCGCGTTGGAGCGCATCTTTGACCAGGGCGTGGGTGACATGTTTGTCGTGCGGGTCGCTGGCAACGTGTCGGACACCGACGAGATAGGCTCGGCAGAGTACGGCACGGGCCATCTTTATACGCCCCTGATGGTCGTTCTCGGGCATACCAAGTGCGGCGCCGTAACAGCTGTCGCCACTGGCGCCTCGGTCCACGGCAGCATCCCGGGCTTAGTGGACAACATCATCCCCGCCATCGAGGCCGCCAAGAAAAAGCACCCCGGTGTGACGGGCAAGGATCTTGTGCCCTTCGCCATCGATGAGAACGTCTTCCAGAGCATTGCAGACACGCTCACCCGCAGCGAGGTGATCCGCGAACTGGTGAAGGTCGGCAAGCTTCAGGTCATCGGCGCGGTCTACGATCTGGACACCGGCAAGGTGAACTGGCTGGGCCAGCACCCGCAGCAGAGCGTACTCTTGGCAGTGCCTTCCGCCCCGGCCGCACACGAATCGAACAAGGCCGCCGCGGCTCCCGGGCACGGCGCGGCCGTGGCCCGCAGCGATGGTAAAAGTGTCGTCGAGAGTTCGACCATCGCCGCCACCGGCACGTTCGCCGCTCCTGACCTTAAAATCGTTCAGCGTGCCCCCTTCGGCATCAAGGCTGGCAAAGCCGACGTGTTCAATGTCGCAGCTGCGGCTGAGGTGCCCACCAACACGCTCTTCCTCATCTTCGCCTTCGGTGCTGGCGCGGCCCTGCTGGTGACGCTGGGAGCGGCATACCGCTTTATGCGGGTCACTAACCAGGACGGCACGACCTCCCATGCCTTTACCCTGGGCACCAAACTCGCGGGCGGGTTCGGCATCATGGCCACGGGTATCATGGTTGTGGCCGCGGTGTCCAGCCGCGCCACCATACAGATCCGCGCAGGCATGGCCGAGTCCGGAGAACGAGTCAGCGAATCCAGCATCGTTCAGGCTATGAACGGCGACTTGGGCGACATTCGCCTGGCCGTCAAAAACTTCCTGATTGCCAACAGCGAGGAGGCCCTTGCCAGCTACTCCAAGAGCGCCGCGTCGTTTGAGTACAAGCTCGACATCGCGAAGAAGGAGATTACCGATCCCGAGTATGCCAAGCAGCTCGGCGAGATCACCGACCACTTTAAGAGATATCAGGAGAAGCTGGCCGAGGCCGTCACCAAGATCGACCAGCGCAACGGCATCATCGACTCGCAGATGGGGCCTGCCGCTGTCCGCGCCGGCGCACTCCTGAACGAGATTGCACGCACCGCGCACGCCGATGGCGACACCGCCAAGGCTCGGATCGTGACCGAGGCCGGTGAGCACCTCCAGAGTGCCCGGCTTAACTTCTTCGAGTACCTCCGTAGTAGCGATGAGACGCTCACCGAAGAGGCCAAGAAGAGCGCTGAGGAAATGGGCAAGCTTGTCCGTGAACTTAAGAGCGAGATAAAGAATCCCAAGCGCATCGCTTGGCTGGCCGAGGCTGAAGAGGCGAGCAATTTCTGGACCGTCCGGATGGAGAACGCCCTTGAACTCCAGCACGAGCGCGAGAAGCTCGTTAAGGAGGGACTGGACAAGATAGGGCCTCAGATGCGCGAGCAGGCTACGAAACTCACAATTGCTTTCCACAAGGAGCAGGACGAGTCCCGCCTTCACGCCGATGCCATCGCGGCTTCAGCCAAGACGATGTTAACCACATTCTCGGGTATCATTGCCGCGCTGGCCGCAATCTTGGCGGCGGTCGTGATCAGGAGCGTTCTAGGCCCGTTGAGCGCACTCATCGCAAGTATTGTCGAAATCCAGAAATCCAAAGACCTGACACGCCGAGCCCCGGTAAGGTCTCGTGACGAGATCGGCCGCGTTGGAGAGAGCTTCAACAGCATGATCGGCACGATGCACGACATAATTGCAGAAGTTAACTCAGGCACTACTCAGATCGACGCTGGCGCCACGCAGATCTCATCTGCGAGCCAGTCGTTGGCCGAGGGAGCCAGCCAGCAGGCCGCGAGCCTGCAGCAGATCTCGGCATCGATCGAGGAGATGTCCTCAATGACCCAGCAGAACGCCGAGAACGCCAAGCAGGCCAACACCATGTCGGTCTCCTCCAAGCAGGCCGCAGACAAGGGCCAAGGGGAGATGAAGCAGATGTCGACGGCGATGAACGAGATCAAGCAGTCCAGCGCGGAGATCGGAAAGATTATCAAAGTGATCGATGAGATCGCCTTCCAGACAAATCTGCTCGCGCTCAACGCCGCCGTTGAGGCCGCCCGTGCGGGCGAGGCGGGCAAGGGGTTCGCCGTAGTTGCCGAGGAAGTTCGTTCTTTGGCGCAGCGGTCGGCCGAAGCGGCCAAGAACACCTCGTCGATGATCGAGGATTCAACCAAGCGTGCCGACCGAGGCGTAGAGATAGCCGGGCGAGTGGGCCAAGCTCTTGACGAGATCGTCGGTACGACCAATAAGGTCAACACGCTGCTTGCTGAGATCGCCTCGGCATGCAGCGAGCAGGCCAAGGGTATCGGTCAGGTGAACACCGGTGTAAGTGAACTGGACAGGGTAACCCAGCAGAACGCTGGCAACTCCGAGGAACTCGCTTCGGGCGCTGAGGAGACTGCCTCACAGGTCACATCGCTGCAGGAACTTGTCCAGCAGTTCAAGACGGGCGAGGATGCTACGAGGTCGAGCCGGAGCACGCAAGCGGCAATCAGGTCGAGCCCAGCCCGGAAGACTTCCGCTAAGTCCAAGGGGACCTCTCACGGCATAACTAACGGCACGACGAGCAAACGGGATTCAATGGCCGCAGCGGCCTCGGGCAAGGCCGTTAAGGATGCCGCAGAAAAGGCCATCCCGATGACCTCCGACGATGAGTCGCTTGCTTCATTTTAATCATAAATACCCACTGCCGAACCGAGAGGCTCGGCAGCGGATTCGATACTTACCGTTCTCCCATCCGCCGCACCCCGACCGTCCCGCTGAATAGATTGTTTCACGGTCCGAGCGCCGGGAAATTTGTTGACCTAGCGAGATCGGTGGGCGGGCCGATAGCCATAAACGCCAAGCGGATCTCCGTGCCCAGCACGTGGGGGGTTGACCTTCTTACGCGGCGTGGCGACATCTCGATCTTCAGCAGCGGCATTCAGGTGGGGGAGCCAAGGGGTGGGGGGTTCTGATCGAGGACGGTGACGCGCAGCGTTAACCGCTTGGAGTGGTTCACCGCCGGGAGATTCCTGCGGCGAGCAAAAGAATCGGCGCATGATGAACAAAGTGCGTCCCCGGAGTCGCCGATGTTAACCGACTGCATCAACGGCTGCAGGAGCGATTTGCTCCTGTCGTCCAGTCGACAGAACCGAACGGAGTTAAGATCTTGAACTTGAAGAAACCATTTTTTCTCGGAATGGCCATTGTGGCCTTGCTAGCGGCCTCCACATTCGCGGGTCCCCCCGACGATAACCTCGCCGCCCCGTCTGATGTGACCTCGACCACCGCCGCTTCCGCCACCCATCAATTTACGCAAGCGGCCAAGGCCGCTGGGCCTGCGGCCACGCTTATTAAACCCTCCGCGGCCGAATCTTCGACGGTCGCGGCGACGGGAAAGTTCGCCGCGCCCGCCCTGACGGTCGCCAAGCGAGCTGACTTCGGCTCGCTGGTCGGCAAGGCCGCTGCCGTCGAAGCACCGCCCACGCTGCAAGTTCCATCAAGCACGATTATCCTTGCATTCTGGTGTGGGGCCGGCGCGATCGCACTCGGGACGCTCCTGATCGCCTTCCTGATGGCCCGTGTCCAGACCGCCCAGGGCGGAACCGCTCGCGGGTTCACGTTCGGGAGCAAACTGGCGCTGGGCTTTGGCGGGCTGGCGACGCTCCTCGTGGCAGTTAGCGCGATGGCGCTGTCGTCGCAGCACAGCTTAGTAGAGCAGCAGGCCCAGTTCGTTTCCATCTCGACGGACCAAGAGCTGGCATCGGATTTTGAGGGCGACGTGCTCATGGTTCGGATGAACGTCAAGGACTTCCTGATAACTAACAGTGACGAGGACCTTCGCCAGTATTCGGACTACTTTGCTTCGGCCCATGCCGTTTTCAAGCAATGCGAGGAGAACATCCAGAACCCCGATCGCAAGGCCCTGCTCGCCCGGATCGGCGGCGACCTGAGGACCTACGAAAAGACGTTCGCGGAACTCGTCGATGTCGTTGACAACCGCAACGCGACGGTCGCCAGCCAGATGAGTCCCGCGGCGGCGCGAGTTACCCAACTGCTCGAGGAGATCATGCGCACGGCACATGCCGACGGCGATGACGAGGCGGCCCTGAACGCCGCGGAAGTGCTCAACAACCTGCAGCAAGCCCGGGTCGATGCCATGAAGTACCTGCGGACCAGTGACCCCAAGAACGTGCATGACGCAATGGAGTTCGTGAAAGCTGCGACCACGGGACTTGCTACACTCGCGCAACGAGTGCAAAACCCCAACCGCAAGGCTTGGCTCGCGGAGGCGGAGGAGGGCTTTGCTTTCTACAGCAAGAGCCTGCAGGGTACGGTTGCACTGGTCGAGAGGCGCAACGAACTAGTTAACGGCACACTCGATAAACTCGGACCGGCGTTCACCGCCACCGTATTCGAACTCAAGACTTCTCTCCAGGGCACGGCGACGCAATTGATCGCTGAGTCGGAGCGTACCTCGACGGCCGCTACCGCCAAGTCCTACGCGGCGAGCGGCGTCGCACTGCTGCTGGCTTTGGGCGTGGCAGTGGTCCTGATCAAATCGCTGCGGTCGTCAATCAGTCAAACAATCGCCCGTGTGAAGGTCATCGCGCAGGGTGACCTCACCCAGCGCGTAGACGAGGCGCGCCGCGACGAGTTCGGCGAGTTGGGCATCTGGTTCAACACAATGGTCACCAAGATTGAGGGTGTGGTGATGGAAGTTCAAGCTGGCACGGCGCAGATCGACGCCGGGGCCACTCAGATCTCAACGGCGAGCCAGTCGCTTGCCGAGGGAGCCAGCCAACAGGCTGCAAACTTGGAAGAGATTAGCGCATCAATTGAGGAGATGTCCTCGATGACCCAGCAGAACGCCGAGAACGCCAAGCAGGCTAACGGAATGTCCGTTTCCTCCAAGCAGGCCGCAGACAAGGGCCAGGGGGAAATGAAGCAGATGTCGACGGCGATGAACGAGATCAAGCAGTCCAGCGCGGAGATCGGTAAGATTATAAAAGTGATCGACGAGATCGCCTTCCAGACCAATCTCCTGGCCCTTAACGCCGCCGTTGAAGCCGCCCGTGCGGGCGAGGCGGGCAAGGGATTCGCGGTGGTGGCCGAAGAAGTTCGTTCTTTGGCGCAGCGGTCGGCCGAAGCGGCCAAGAACACTGCGGCGATGATCGAAGATTCGACCAAGCGTGCCGACCGGGGCGTAGATATCGCCGGTCGTGTGGGTCACGCTCTTGACGAGATCGTCGGCACGACCAACAAGGTCAACACGCTGCTGGCCGAGATCGCTTCGGCCTGCGGTGAGCAGGCAAAGGGTATTGGCCAGGTGAACACCGGTGTAAGCGAACTGGACAAAGTAACCCAGCAGAACGCGGGTAACTCCGAGGAGCTCGCGTCGGGTGCTGAGGAGACGGCATCGCAGGTTACGTCGCTCCAGGATTTGGTTGCGCAGTTCAAGACGAGTGGGGGGGCCACGGGGTCAAGCCGGAGCACGCACGCGGTAACGAAGTCGGGTCTGGCACGGAAGGCTTCCGCCAAATCCAACGGCGCGGCTCACGGCACAGGCAAGGGCGCGTCGACCAAGCGCGAGTCGATGGCCGCCGCGGCCTCGAGCAAGGCCTCAAAGGATGCCGCAGAAAAGGCCATCCCGATGACCTCCGACGATGATTCGCTCGCGTCGTTCTGATGACAAATACCTTCACCTCGCCAGCCCGGAAGGGATGGCGAAGGATTTCACTGCAACGTGTGTGATCGGACCCGCGCAAACGCCCTAGAGCTTTTCCGAGGCCGTGCCGAGCCGACGCACTTCGTTTATCTCTGCTGCGGTTCAAAGGTGCTCTCTTCCATGGCGACGCTCGCAACCTCACAGTTTCAACGGATCGCCACTATCGCCCGAGAACGATGGGGGCTGTGCCTGACCGAAAAGAAACTGCCACTGGTGTCGAACCGGTTGGCATCGTTCATGATGCATTCGACATTCGAGAGCATCGAGAAGTATCTGGACCACCTGGAAACCGCGGCAGACGAGGAGGACAGGCTAGTTTTCTTCGATCTGCTGTCCACCAACGTCACCAGTTTTTTCCGGGACCGTCCACACTTTGACTACTTGGAACGTGAGTTCTACACGGCCCTGGCTCGCGGCAACCTGACGACACCAGGGCGACGGATCCGCATCTGGTCGGCGGCGTGCTCGACGGGGCAGGAGCCGTACACGCTAGCGATGAACGCCGTCGAGTGTTTGCCGGACCTGCGGTCGTGGGATTTCAAGATTCTGGGAACCGACCTGTCGAATTTTGCGGTTGAGCAGGCAAAGGCTGGGACGTATCCAGCCGATAAGCTAGACGGTATCTCGCCCGACCTCGTCCGCAAGCACTTTGTGCGTGGGGGCGGTTCGGGAAGTAATAACTACTCTGTCGCTCCGTATCTGCGTTCGCTGGTCACGATCTCTCGGCTCAACCTCATGGACCCGTGGCCGTTTAAGGGAAAGTTCGACGTAATATTCTGCCGCAACGTCATGATTTACTTCGATGCCAATACCCGCCGGAAACTGGTCATGCGGTTCCATGAGTTTCTTCGTCCAGGCGGGATCCTCGCCATCGGCAGCGCCGAAACGCTCGCCGGTCTAAATACTCCTTTCACCGCGGCTCAGGCCTCTGTGTATATCAAATCGTAAACGGAGGTCTGAATGGCAACCAGTACATTGAGCTATGCCAAGACGGAAGTGGACGGCAAGATCGTCGTGGGCGTGGGCGATCTTGTCGTATGCAAAGATCCCGGTGCGCTTCTGGTGACCTATGCCCTAGGTTCCTGCATCGGCGTCACGGTTTACGACCCGGTGGCCAGGGTTGGGGGGCTGCTCCATTTCATGCTCCCCTCTGCCGATTTAAATAAGGATAAGGCCGCCGCGAATCCCGCGATGTTCGGGGATTCGGGCATCCCCCTTCTGTTTAAGTCCTGCTATGACCTAGGTGCCGTGAAGGGCCGCCTGATAGTGTGCGCCGCAGGCGGCGCCGAGGTTCTCTCCGACGATGGGCACTTCAAGATCGGTTCGCGGAATCGGACGCTGGTCAGGAAGATTTTCTGGAAGAACAATATCCTGATTGCGGGCGACGATACCGGCGGCTCCAACAGCCGGACGTTGTCAATGCGGATGGAGGATGGGACGACGATGGTCCGCACCCAAGGATCGGAGCGCGCGCTATGGCCAACATGAACGACATCTTAAGCGGCCTTGACGGACTCGCGGCTCTCCCGCAGACCGTTCTGCGGATCACTTCCATGCTCAGCGGTGGCAAGGCCTCGGCCTCAGACTTGGAGCAGGTGGCCCGCCAAGACGAGGCGTTGACCATTACCATCCTTCGCTGGGCCAACTCGGCGCAGTACGGGCGATCTGGGTGCGCGTTCACCTTGCGTGAGAGCATTGCGCGCCTGGGCAACTCCGCCATGCTGAAGATCGTACTGCAGCAGAAGACATCGGCGATGTTCGCAGGCGCTGGGTCGGCGTACGGGCTGCAACGCGGGGCGCTTTGGCGGAGCGCCGTTGGCGGCGCGATCGCGGCCGAGGCAATCGCCCGGCGTGCCAAGTTTGACGGTGCCGACCTTGCGTTCCTCTGTGCACTCCTCCGCGACATCGGTAAGCTCGCCTTTGACGCTTTCTTTGGGCCACAGTACTTAAGCCTTGTAGAGCTTCACGTCCGTCCGGACCGAACGTTCGTCGACGCCGAGCGTGCCGCCTTTGGCTTCGACCACGCGATGCTGGGGGCCGAGTTAGCCGCTCGCTGGCGACTTCCCGACCGCATCGCACATTGCATCTCGCTCCACCACAGCCCGCCCGCAGCAGTGCCCTCGCACGATGTCCTGTTCGACATCGTGCACGCGGCGGACATTATCGGCCTTTGGGCCGGGCTTGCTATCGGGTGCGACGGGATGCAGTACAAGCTCGCCGAGCACGTGCGAGTCGGCCTGGACCTCAGCCGCCCCGCCGTCGAGGAGCTGATTACATGCACGTGGGACAAGCTCCGCCAGACCGAATCGATCGTGGACCAATCCGCACCCCAGAGGGCTTCCGCATGAATTGCAACGTTCTCATAGTCGACGATTCCCCAATCCTGCGCCGGGCCATCAAAAAGGTGGTCAAGCTCGCGGGTTTGGAAGAAGACCGAATCCACGAGGCTGGCAATGGTCAAGAGGCGCTCGACATCCTCGAGACTGTCTGGATCGACCTGGTGCTTCTCGACCTCAACATGCCGGTCATGGACGGGGAGCAGTTCGCACAGGAACTCCGCCGACGTCCGGACTTGGAGGGTGTGGCCGTCGTCATCGTCAGCACCGAAGCAAACAAAGATCGTCTTCAACGGTTGCGCGATCTGGGAATCACCGATTCCCTCCACAAGCCGTTTGAGCCCGAGGATCTATGCAGGCTCATCTCCAAAGTGTTGGGAGTTAAGCAATGAATAATCTCACTACCGACCGTCTCGCCGAACTCACCGCCAAAGCACTGGAACGGACCGCCTTCATGATGGCCGATACCGTCACCCTTGACCCCGACGTATTCGTCGCCGCGAATCGTTCCGCTGTCATCCGGTACGGCGGGCCGCAGAGCGGCGTCGTCACGCTGCACACCACCGATGGCTTTCTGCGCGGACTGGCGGCCAACCTTTTGGGCCTCGAGCCAGAGGCGATTGACCTCGCCTCTTACGGCGAAGACGCGATCAAGGAATTGACCAACATCGTTGGAGGGTCTGTCATTCTTGAGTTGGGTGGGCGCGAATGCACCTTCACGCTGGGCCTGCCGGAACTGTGCCCGCCCTCTCACGGGGCCTCCCAAGTTTCGCAGACCTGCTGTCTGGACTGCGAGGGTCATCTGTTGTTTGTCACGTGGGAACCGGTGGCGGCCTCGGGTTTGCTAGCCGCCTAACGCATGGAGGTTCCCGTGGCTTCTGAGGTCCGTGTTCTAATCGTTGACGACTCTTCAATCGTCCGCCGCATGCTCAGCGATGAACTGAGCAAGCAGCAGGGCATCACCGTGGTCGGTACCGCGCCCGACCCCTTCGTCGCCCGCGACAAGATTCTGGCGTTGCACCCTGATGTCATCACGCTGGACATCGAGATGCCGCGGATGGACGGCCTGACCTTCCTGCGCCGGCTCATGAAGCATCACCCTATCCCGGTCATCATCGTTAGTTCACTGACGGCCAAGGGATGCGAGACTGCGATGGCTTGCATGGAAGCGGGCGCGGTGGACGTGCTCTGCAAACCGGGCGAGGCCTATTCCGTTGGCGATCTGGCCGCCCAACTCGGCGACATTATCCGCGGGGCCGCAGGCGCCAAAGTGCGGCCGGGCGTGGTACGCGTTGCGTCGCCCGCGGCTAGCTCTGGGCCTTCTAGCGCGCGCCGGTCCATGATCCAGACCACGCACAAGGTCATCGCGATGGGGTCCTCCACCGGAGGTACCGAAGCACTGCGAGAGATCCTTACGGCCCTGCCAAAGCAGACTCCGGGGATCGTTATGACCCAACACATGCCAGAGGGCTTTACAGCATCGTTTGCCCAACGTCTTGATTCTCTTTGCGAGATTGAAGTGCGCGAAGCCCGCGACGGCGACTGGGTATCGCCCGGGCTGGCGTTATTGGCTCCTGGAAACAAGCACATGCGGCTTTCTCGTGATGGTGCCCGTTACTTGGTGCGCGTCTGCGATGGACCTCGGGTCTGCCGGCACCGTCCGT
>Ga0209181_10008240_pt1 | contig 14041 bp, 10 predicted proteins | sample MAT05_FD_187208 | JGI IMG/M metagenome (GOLD analysis project Ga0209181, IMG submission 187208) | Freshwater microbial communities from Lake Fryxell liftoff mats and glacier meltwater in Antarctica - MAT-05 (SPAdes) (version 2) | ecosystem: Environmental > Aquatic > Freshwater > Ice > Liftoff... | reverse complement strand
AGACGCGATTGATCGCTTAAAAAAGGGATTTCCAGCGGCGGCTTAGCATCAGATAAACAAGCCCATTTTGCTCTATCCTTGCGACAGAATTCGGTATTTTAAGTACTTAATTATGGCTGAAAATATGTCTTCTTTAGATTTGAAAGAAGCAAAAACCGCACAATACTTTCTTTTGAATAGTTTGGGTTGTATAGATTTTTTTGGTGAGAATAGGTTCTTATCTGAATGGACTCAATATTTGAATTGGTTTCTATTAAAAAAAGGTGCTTTAAATCAAACGGATAGTTTCTTTAATAAAATACAAAGTGTTGGTGGATTAACGCCAAAGATACAAGGTGAAATTCGCAATGTTTATTACAGAATAAAGACCGAGTATTTTGCAGGGTTGCCCGATTGTATTATGGAATTGAATATGGCGCTACGATTATTTAATGGATATGAGACTGAAACAATTGCAAGAGAGTCGCTTCTCTATCATTTGCAGAATGTTTTATACCATTTGGATGCAAAATCGGATTCGATTTTAAGCCAGTTGAAACAACCACATTCGAATTTGCAAGATTCATTTTTAAATGATTTTTACAGTTCATTTTTAAAAGATTTTATTATAGGCAAAGTCAAATTTTAGGATCGCGTAAGGCAAGTCTTGAATTGGTCTGGTCAGAATTCAACCTCATGCAATGTTTTAACACATTCGGCCCCGGCGAATGCGTCTCAAAGTAAATGGGTTCGCGAATGTGCAAGGATTTTATCAACTATTTTGCCCAATATAGCGATGAAAATGGAATGGAAATGGCTGCAAAAATAGGACGTTCACCCACACCGGATGATCCTTTTCTGAAATCTTTTAGAGTCGTTAACACTAGATGGATTTACTTTATGTCAGCCTATTTTTCTCCCGGTTGGTCTTAGCCAACGGAAGCGTTGAAATATGAAAGATTTATTGCGGAGACCACCTGGAATTTGACCCTGGTTGGTCTCAATTTGCGAACAACATTTTTGGCTAAATATAAATTATTCAAGCAAACAAAAGACCAATTAGGAGACCAATCAGGAGATCAATATAAGGATAACAAACACCCAAACAGAGATCTAAATTCCCCTATTATCGCAAAGAAAAGGTTTAGACTTTATCTTTGCAGGCTAGATGAGTGAAGAATTATTCAAGAAGGTGATTGCCCATTGCAAAGAATATGGATTTGTATTTCCTAGCAGTGAAATATATGATGGACTGGCTGCTGTGTATGATTACGGACAAAATGGGGTAGAATTGCGCAACAACATTCGCAAATATTGGTGGGAGGCTATGACCCGATTGAATAACAACATTGTGGGATTGGATTCTGCCATTTTTATGCACCCAAAAATTTGGAAAGCCAGTGGCCATGTGGATGGTTTTAGCGATCCAATGATTGACAACAAAGACAGCAAAAAACGATACCGCGCAGATGTTTTGTTGGAAGATTACCAAGAAAAAATTCGCCAAAAAGCAGACAAAGAAGTAGAAAAAGCGAAAGTCCGCTTTGGCGAAACATTTGATGAGGCCATGTATCGTAGCACCAACCCTCGGGTTGTTGAATACCAATCGGCCATTGACAATGTAGACCAAGTTTTAAAAACAGGATTAGAAACTGGCAACCTGGATATGATTCGGGATTTGATTTTAGAATTGGGTATTGTTTGCCCGGTGAGTGGCAGCAAAAATTGGACAGATGTAAGGCAGTTTAACCTGATGTATAGCACCCAAATGAGTGCAACAGAAAGTGAAGATGCATTGTATTTGCGCCCAGAAACCGCCCAAGGCATTTTTGTAAATTTCCTGAACGTTCAAAAAACAAGCCGCCAAAAACTACCATTTGGCATAGCCCAAACTGGCAAAGCATTTCGCAATGAAATTGTGGCCCGCCAGTTCATTATGCGCATGAAAGAATTTGAGCAAATGGAAATGCAGTTTTTCTGCAAGCCGGGTACCGAAATGGAATGGTACAATTACTGGAAAGCCGCGCGCTTAAAATGGCATCTGTCGCTAGGATTTAATCCTACCAAATACCGTTACCACGACCATGTGAAATTGGCCCATTATGCCAATGCCGCGGTAGATATAGAATTTGATTTTCCATTTGGTTTTAAAGAAGTAGAAGGCATACACAGCCGCACCAATTTTGATTTAACCCAGCATGAGGAATTTAGTGGCAAAAAGTTGCGCTATTTCGACCCAGAAAGTAACGAAAGTTATGTGCCTTATGTGGTAGAAACCAGCGTGGGATTGGATCGTTTGTTTCTGGTGGTTTTGTGTGCAGCTTATGCTGAAGAACAAGTAGAAAACGAAACGCGGGTTGTGTTGCGTATTCCGCCCGCTTTGGCCCCTGTGAAAGCCGCAATCTTACCCTTGGTGCGTAAGGATGGGTTGCCCGAAATAGCCCAGAAAATATACGACCAATTGAAGTTTGAATTTAACTTATACATAGAGGATAAAGACACCATAGGGAAAAGATACCGCCGCATGGATGCGATTGGTACGCCCATTTGTATTACCATAGATTACGATTCAATAGCAAACGAGGATGTAACCATCCGTTATAGAGATTCTATGGAACAAAAGCGTGTGAAAATATCAGACCTGGCAAGCATTTTACATGCCGAAACGTCGATGACCACCTTGTTAAAAACCTTGTAAAATTATTTAAAATAGCACCTCAAGATCAATTGCTTTTTGCTTTTAAAATTTTAAATTTTAGAGCTTTTGCTTGCAAAATATGGTGGTCTTTCAATGATTCCAAGCGAATGTCGGATAGAAACACAGTAATAGTGCTTTCCGCATTGTTGTAGTACCTACGAATTTCGTTTTTGGGCAATTCATGGCTGCGTATGACTGTATGGTACAAGGGTTTGGGTCTGGCAAGCAAACGCAGTTCGTAATTTACCAATTTGTATTTTTTTGATATTTCCACATCCGAAAAAACCAAAGAATCGTTCATTTCAAATTCTTCAAGGGTGCTAAAAGATGTGTCTTGTTTTTGGTTTAGTATAAGTTTTACCGTTTCGGCATTGCCACAAGCTGGGTGATGAAAAGAGCCCATAGATAGGATGAGGAAAACAAGGGCTAACGGCAAAATGAGAGCAAAAATTCTTTGCTTATTTAAACGGGAAAAACGGTCTGCCATTGTTAATGCAAATATAGGTAGAATGCAATAAATAAATGGTTTCAATAAAAGATGAAGCTTTTTAGTATTATTTTGCGGCGAAGGGGGCAACTTTAGATTGTTTGTGGTTTCTAAATCCTATAAACCATTGACACCTTGCACACCGTAGAGATATTTTTATTGGCAAACGAGAGAGATACAGGGCGAGAATTGAGCCTGTCTGAGGCATTGGCTAAGGGCGATGAAAGGGCTATAACCAAGTTTTATGAAACTTCGGGTCCCGTTTTGTTTACGGTTTGCCGCAGGTATGCCCAAAGCGAAGAGCATGCAGAAGATTTGTTTCATGAGGGATTTATGCATATTCTGCAGCAAGTGAAAAAATTTGGGGGTCAATCTTCCCTGCAAACTTGGTCTTACCGCGTCATGGCTAATTTTTGCATCAACCAAATTAGAAAAGCTTTTTTTAGAATAAAATGGGAAGACATTGAAAATGCAAGACTGGAATATGAAGCCGATGAAGTCTATGATGAAGATGATAAAATAAGTGTGGATACGATAATGGAATACATGCAACAAATGCCTCCGGGTTTCCGGTTGGTGATGAACATGTATGCGGTAGAAGGGAAAACACATGCCGAGGTTGCAGGGATTTTGGGAATTACAGAAAGTACAAGTAAAAGTCAGTTGTTTAAGGCGCGCAAATGGTTGCGCAATAAAATGAAAGGAATGAGTGATGCAAAATGAAAATAACAAATTGGATGATTTGCTAAAACGCAAGTTTTCTGGCAATAGCAGTCCGCTTCCAGAGGGGATGTTGGGTCGCATACTCGACGAACAAAAACGCAAAAAACGCGTGGTATTTTGGTGGATGAATGCAGCATTTTTATGTGCAATCGCCATTGTGGCATTCGTGGTTTTTCAACGCTATATACTTGACGATGTTGAGAAAACAGATGTTGCCAAAACCGAAAAAACGAAGATTGAAAATAACAAAGCCCATACAAACCAGCCAAACTTACCCCAAACAAAAACAAATGCGGATTCAAACGCTGTGCCTGTAGTTTCAGAAAACGCAAATATTATCCATCCCGAACTTACAACGGTGGCTAAATCACAGCCAACACAAACACACAACAATAAACCAAGTGAGGAAGTAAAAAAGCCGCAAGAGCCTACCATTGCTGAGAATAAAGAGACAAAGCCAAATGAACCAAATAGAAAAGATTCTACAATAAAAATTGCAGCAAATGTTGGAGAAAAAGTGATCGAAAAGCCAAAAGTTAAACCAGTAGAAACACCCATAGTGAAAGATAAACCTACTGCGGATTCCAAAGAGGTAAAAGTGGCCAAAAATACCCCAAAAGAGATTGATTCTACCGCAAACGACGCAGCTTTTGTCCCCCATCATAAGAAAGACAAACCCAAATACAAATGGTATCCCGAAGGTTACATAGGATTGGGATGGTTTCAAGAAAACCAACTCTTAAAAATGGCAGAGCAAGACTTAAATTATGTTTTGAGGGATTACAGTTCGGTTGCGAAATCTTCTATACAACCCTTGACAGGTTCTGTGTTTTCTGCCGGAATCCAAGGTAAAATTAGACCCAACATTCGATTGCAAGGCGGAATCCAATTGGCACAAGCTTCTAATAATTTTAAATATTCCTATAAGCTCATGGACAAACCCACGTATGATACTTCTGGAAGAATAAATGGATACAGTACTTTGCCAGATTCTAGTCAAAGGCAAATCACCCAAAACCATTCTTATTTGGTGCCAAGTTTGGCCATCCCTATACAAATAGGCTATTGTGTACCTTTGGGCAAAAGTTTTGAACTTTGTGGTTTTGTAGGCGTTGCTCCCCAATGGCGCTTTAAAAGTTATTGGATGATGCCAAACAAAAAGGACATTGAAAAAATGGAAGAAATCAAAGTCCCCGCGAAGTTTACTATGCCGGTTACATTGGGCTTGGGTATCTACCGAAAAGAGGAGAACTATACTTTTGGTTTACAAGGCAGAATAGCACCCGTACTTTCAAATCCAATGCATATTGCGCAAGGTTTAGATGTGCAATACCGCAGAACGGAAATTAGTTTTGTGGTTGGGTTTAAATTGGGGAGATAAGCGGAGCAAAGCTATTGTTGAAATTTCAACTCTTACAACTTGGCTAAGTAATCTCTCATATATAACAAAATAATAAATCTTTAAAAATGGGTTTGCCTCTGTCTTCCTTTGTCAGTAGCCACGGGTATTGTTTTTTTTGGAAAAATAGAGTGACAAGCACCTGTAAGAATTGTTAAAATAACGACTAAAAACGGAAACATTATAAGGCGAATAACCACAATTGTTATAAAACAAAAAGGCACCAAATTCAGTGCCTTTTTTCTTAAAATACTAACCCATGAAAGAACAATGAGGTTCTCATATGTAAGACAATTGTATTTGAGAAACGTTGTCTAAAAAAAAATATTATTTTGGATATTGCCAAGGAAAAGTGTCGCCAATGGCATGGTTTTGTCCATATAAATGTGTTGGAAATAGTAAGGATATTTTATGCTGGCATCCAAACTATTTTTTTTTAATGTCCATTTTTTTAACCCAAATTCAATTAAAGCCCTGCTTGAAATTGTAAAACAAACATGCCTTTGTGGTCAGAAATGGTTTGGCCAGTATAAATGGGTCTGTTCTGATACATAAATGATATTTTGTGGTTGTGCAATCCCGAAATGAAATAGTTGAAACCCATTTCAGTCATCAACATGGGGTCTTTTTTAGCTTGAAATTTGGAATATTGAGCCGCCGCAAACAATTGAAAACGCGCATCTCCAGGAAGTGTTTTTTTGCCAAATAAATAACCAGCCTGGGCATACATGGTGCTTCCCGTTCCAATCATAGGAAATGCATTGCCGCCTATTGCAGTGGATGTGGGATTCATTACCCCATTCATTCTCAAGTAATTTTTACCAAAATTGTAGTTTGTATAAGCACCATAAAATGTAACGGCATTCCCTTTTTCTTTGTTCAAAGGAAGGTCAAGAAATACATCTGCATTCCACAAAGTCATGGCAACATACCGGTTTGTATCTGCAGTGTTTTCGCCTTTTTGGCGCATGGTTGCCGCTTGATTGATAAATCCTGCGCCGACATTGAATATTTTTTTGGCACCCAAATAACAACCTGGCAAATAGGGAATGGCATTTGCTTCTCTGTCGAAAAATTCCCACTTGAAATAACCTTGCGTTTGCATGTGCGGGTGGTGTGGCGAAAAGGTTGCCATGCCCGTGTCAATTTTAGTCGTATTCGGACTTCCATTGTATGCATTCATAGGATTGGTAACTGCAATTCTGTAATCCAATTTCGATATTTTGCCTTTTGCATAAATGCTTAATTTCCGTAGAAATTGATCGGTTGTGCTGTTTGTCGCTTGTTGATACAGGGGAACATCCAAAGTCAAAATACTGCCTATTGCAGGTGATGCATAGCGGGATAAGCCACTCCATCCGGTCAATCCAGATCCAATAGAAATTAAATCTCTGTGGACTTTGTATTCAGCTACAACATCATGAAAATAGGCACCTCCAAAACGCGCTGAATTGCCAGTAAAATTGTTCGTTCCAAATTGGGTATACAAAAACACGCGATCAGAAATTTGACCATAAGCCTGCATGCGCATTCTGCGAATGCCTATATCATATATATTACCCACTCCATAACCGTTTATTTTAGATCCAGGATTTACTTGTGTGTATCTCATCCAAACTTGCGCATAGGCAGTTACTTTAAAGTATTTGCTGCCATCTTCGCTTAAATTCCACTTTAATTCAGGATTCGATTTTTGTCCAACCAAGAATGTTGGAAAAAGAATTATCAACCCTAAAATTGCATGAATTATTTTTATTTTCATAAGTGCAAAATTAAATTTTAATTCTAGAACCTTTTGCTTTTTTTCTTGCACTTAAAACGTGTCCAGTTTTTGAAACAGATTCGAATTCATCCAAACCAATGACATCCAATTTTCCGCCAGCGTGCTCGTATTCTTGTTCTAGGTGCAATAGATTATCAATAACCGTATGATCCACCAGGTTGCAATTTCGCACATCAATGGTAACATGCTCGGTCAAAGGGAATACAGCGATTTTTTTGCGAATGCCCAACCAATTAGAAAATACAGCCGCACCATTTATTTTTAAATTGTGTCCACTCGTTTCTGTATTGGCTTTGAACATGGTTTTTAATTGGGCTCCAAATAACAATTGGATGATAAGTTTAACCACAATGCCTGCAGAAATACCAATCAATAAATCGGTACTAAGTGTTACAACAATTGTAGTTAAGAAAATGATCAATTGTTCTATGCCAATAGAGGCCATGCGCCCAAATTCTTTTGGACTGGCAAGTTTAAATCCAACGCCAATTAACATAGCTGCGAGTGCTGCATTCGGAATTAAATCGCTAAATTCTAAATCAAGCAATAAAAATATTAAAATAAATACGCCATGGTATAAGTTTGCCCAACGCGTTCTAGCGCCGTTGTTTACATTGGCGCTGCTCCTTGCCACTTCTGAAATCATAGGCAAACCACCAAGTACACCTGCCGCAACGTTTCCAATTCCAACAGCCATCAAATCGCGATTGGCATTGCTTTTTCTTTTCCAAGGATCTAGCATGTCAATTGCTTTAACTGTCAGCAAGGATTCAAGACTACCTACCAAAGCAAACATGATCACAAATTTAATAAATGTTCCCAATTGGTTAAATCCTTCAAAACTTTCATTTACAGCCAATGTGTCTAACAAAGTTTTTTCGAAATGCACCAATTGTTTGGGTCCTAAAGGCAAGAATTTAGCCAAAGGAATTGCAACCAGCAAAACGATAACGGGTGCAGGAATTTTGCGCAGAAAAGATTGTTTAATATGCGGCCAAAGGAAAACAATGAGCAAACTAACGGTTCCAATAATGGCAACATTCAAATTGATATGTGCGAGTGTTTTTGGGATTTGTGCTAGCAGGTCTAGGGGCTCTACCAGCGGCTTGTCCAATTCATTGACAGGACTTACACCCAGTAAAATGTGAAATTGTTTAGAGATAATAATTATGCCAATTGCGGCAAGCATTCCATGCACGGCACTGAGTGGGAAAAAATCTACCAAAGATCCCATTTTTATAAGACCAAAAAGAATTTGAACAATACCGGCAATAACAATAGCGCCAAGAGCCAAGTGCCAGCCTCGAATCGAGTCGCCCTGACCTAGTTCTGCAACGGCGCTGGCTACAATAACAATTAAGCCCGCTGCTGGTCCTTTTATGGTTAATTTAGAACCTGCAAAAAAGGAGACCAAAATACCACCAATCATGGCAGTAATCAGACCCATAATTGCTGGGAAGTCACTGGCTTTTGCAATGCCTAAACTTAGCGGCAGCGCCAGTAAAAATACGAGAAATCCAGACATTGCGTCTGTGGCGAAATTTTCTTTCATTCCGCTAAATCCATCTTTTGGGATTTGTATGTTTTTATTTTTCATTTTATTTTTTTTAAGTGGATTTAATGGGTGTTTCGTGGTAAGTTTTCACATGTGGACCTAGGAATAAACGGGCATACATCCTTATGATGGAAATGCCGCCTATGATAAATCCAAGCGCATTAAAAAACGCCAGTAAAAATTGCGTTTCATGGATATGCGTGTATAATAAATCTTCGCCAATAAATGTGGGGGAAATAGGGAATCCCATGAGGCCAAGACAAGCGATGAAAAAGAAAGTTGCGAACCTTGGATGCTCATAAATATGCCCATAATATTGGTTCATATCAAAATTCTTAAATTCAATTTTCTGGAGCATTCTTAAACTGATATATCCAATGATACCAAAGAAAGCGATTCCACTTAAATAGAGTGCAGAATGCCCTAAATTGTAATGTTCATTAAAGGAAACTGCCAAAGCAATCCAAAAGTGGTTCATGATAATTAACAGCCAAGCCAGTGCAGGAGATTTTCTTTCAGAAAATGACTTTAACACCATTAACAACCCAATAAAAGAAAATATAATGGGCAAGGTGCGTTCAATGGTATCTGGAATATTGTCTTCATGAAAAAGAAAGAAAAAACCAACCAAATAGGCTGGAATAAAATAATAGAAAACATTTCGGACAGTAATAAAATCTAGCTGATGTCCCAATGTTTTGAGTGGTGTAAATATCCAACGGTTGATAAGGGTATCCATATTAAATTCCTTAAGACTTAGAAAATAAGTTGAGTATTCCAATCTTTTTGGCAAGGTATCTTCTGCGGAGTGTTTGCGTGGTGTAAAATTGTAGAATTGCTCTTTAATCATGTAGCTCACTACAGAAGGAGATACCAAAAGTTGGTAAGTTCTTAAGAATGCATTGCCTGCAAAATGTGCCAATGCTAAGTTTTCGAAACCCAAGGCAATTTCAATGAAAATGAGTCCTATTTGGGCGATGGAAGAATACGCAATTTGCGTTTTTATCGAAGATTGTACCCTAGCAATTAAAGTGGCCACGATACTTGAGCTTATGCCCAAGGCTGCAATTAAAACGCGAACAACATGTTGGTTTTCCCAAAAAGGATAGGTGCGCAACAATAAAAATACGCCAAAATGGACAGATAAAGATCCATAAAAAATAGCGCTTGATGGGGTAGGACCTTCCATGGCGCGCGGGAGCCAAGAAGAAAAGGGCAGTTGGGCTGATTTGGCCGCCGCAGCAATTACTATCATCAACGCTATAAAAGTTCCAACCCACGAATGATTTTCTAGGTAATGATGAACCAAAACATTGTCGTTTAATTTAAGAAACGTAATATTCTCGTGCCACAAGTGATGACTGGCCCACATGGCCAAAAGGATACCTACATCTCCGATACGGTAAATGGAAAATACTTTAACGGCATTTCTTACAGGCAAATACCTATCTCTATAAAAAGCAATGAGTAAAAATGAGGAAATTCCCAATATTTCCCAGCCGATAAACAGGGTTTCAAAATTGCCTGAAAGAATGGTGATATTGTATCCCACGTAAAAGAAAAGAATGGTATTAAAGAACCTTTTATAACCGCTTTCTCTGTGCAAATAATACCGACTGTAAACGGTGATTAAAAAAGTTAAAACAGCACCTACAAATAAATAAACTGCAGAAATTCTGTCGAAATAAAAATCGAGTTGAAATTCATAACCGTGGGTTTGGTATAAAATTAAATCCTTAATGTTGAGGCTTGCTGCGCCTTGATAAAGCCAGAGTGAAATGAAGACAATAAGACAAAGAACATTAATTCCAGCGGTAAGAAATGCAATTCTGGAAAGCAATATTTCCTTTTTGGATGGAATTAAAAAACTCAGTGAAAACCCAATTAAAGGGATGAATATAAATATGTGTATGTAGGGATTAATATCAATATTCATAAGGTTCTTTCATTAATACCACTGGTAAATTTTCGGCATGTTGCATAAAATAAGTATCCATATTTTCCACCGTTTTAATTTTGTTTTTAACCGGTGTATAGGGTATAAATTCACCATTTTTAAATAGGAAAAGTGATTTGTTTTCTGGATGAATGGCGATTAAATGAATCCATTCATTTTTAAACCATTCATAAGTAGGGGCTGATTCCAAAATCGTTTTTAAAATGATTTCAGGGAAATGTTCAACCATCACCATTAACCGAATGGGATCGTGAACTTCAATCATTTGTAATGGCAGACCAGGCCTTAAATCTCCATCAGCCCCATTGGCAACCCCAATTAAACCCATAACATTGTGCGGCAATTTTGTTCCTGCACCCAATTTGTAATTGTCTGTGCGAGAGAAATAATATTCTAAATTTATTCCCCCGCAAACCGGCGCTGCAGCTTTTAAAATGTTTAACAAATATTTACCATTAGGGTCTATGTTGAAATCATAAGAATTCATGAAAGCCCGACGGTCTAAAAACAATTGATGGGTAAGCGCGCGGCGTCCAACGATGCAAAGTGCATTCGTTGCATGGTTTAATTCAGGGCGAGGTTCAAATAAGGAAACGGAACGAAGTTTTACTTTGTTGTGCACCAATTCTGCGCTTTGGTTGTGATTCATCAATACAAACCTGCGCGATCTTTCTTTTGCATTTTCGTGCAAAGCTTCTTGAAAACTAACCACATTTCTAGCATGCAATTCTTTGTTTTCTGGTGTTAATTTGGCTTCGTCATAAAATTCTATTTCATCTCGGGTGGTGTCGTGCAAAGCTCCCAGAAATTGTGTTGTTTCGGGTAAATTAATTCCGCGCGATTGGAGGTTTTTTCTCACGACCGGATGGTTTGCCATAAATGAAATTACCCTTGCATTCACAGAGCCAGGTCTTCCCGAACATGCCCCACAGTCATAGCCAGCATAGTGCGTGTTGTTTATGCTACTGGCTCCATGGCCTACAAAATATACCAGAGAAGAAAATTTTGTTGTAAATCCTGTACTTTTAAAAAGGCCTTCTACACGATCGGTCATTTCATCAATAGTAAACCCGATTTGTAAACCTTGGGATTTTTCATTTAAATTGTGGTTTTCAATGGTTAAATCTGCATTTTTATCCATATGCCTAAATGAATAGGATGTTGCAGGACCCACAGTAGGCCTGAAAATATTAATGAACAGCTTAAATGCAGACCAAAATCCCAAAGTTTGGGATATCATCCAACCAAAAAGCAAAGAATGTGACCACTTTGTAAAATGTGCATCCTTATCTCTTTTGTCTATAGCATTTTCTTCTTTGATTAAATATTTTGGAGTCAATGGTGCAGGGCAAACTTTGGTGAAAAATTTACCTCCAGATGGCTGAAAGTAGAATTCTACATTAAAAAAGCCAGGTGTAGAAAATGTATTGCAATAAGGATCTGCCTTTTCTAAATGCCTGCGAATGGAACACTCTCTATCATCAATACAGAAAAATACATCAAATGTAGAATTGCGGGTTTCGCTTACCGTGGAAGTTGCTGCTAAAATTCCACAAAGAATTGAATCATAATAACTCCACTCATAAGCATCTTGCCATATTGTGTAAATGTCGTGCAATTCGCTTCTTGGAACATCGGAAAACAATGGCTGGGGCTTTTCAGAAAGGGATTCTCCCATAGGCTTCCAATTTTCAACGCCAAATTTGCTATCCAAGGCATCGATTTCTAATAACAATTCCAAGGCAATTAAATCATGCAATGTAATTTTTTTTGGATCCAACAATGTTTTTGGGTCGTTTTCAATGGTGCTAGCCATACCAGACCAGCCAGGATGTGCAAATTGTTGATCAAAAATGTATTGTTCGTATAAATTTTCATCACCAATAACGATTTTTAACAAATGTTCTGTTTTACAGTGGGTATGCAACAATAGATTTTTGGCACGTTCATTTCTAAACAAATTAGCATAACTCGTTTTTACCATTTCGCGCAACGAACCAATCAATCCTTTTTGTTCCACTGGGAAGGGTCTGATGCTTATGCCTTGGTCTAAATAACTGCTAAGCAATCTAAAAAGTATGGGATGTACCGCTTTGTCCATATTCATATGGTATTGGTCTTTCCAAAGATTTCTAAGTGCACCAATTCTCGGAGAGACTGTAGTATCTATGTTCGATTCTAAAAGTTTGTATTCCCAGGATTCTATGGTAGAATTTCTTTTGTTTTTTAGAATGCTTTTTTCGAGTTGCACTTTGGTAATGGTTCCTTTTTGATACAAGTTTCTATATTCATCCAACCTCAAATAGGTTTTGTATCCGAATATTGAATTTGCTTCATTTAAAGCATCGTGAAATTTTCGATCTTGAAAAGCATGCAATGTATTGTGGTGAATGAAATCTTTTAGTGGAGATTGGGCGGGCAAATAGTGTCTTAAATGTTGCAGTGCCTCCGCTTCATTAAACGATATAATATCCTGTGTTGTTTTTTTTGTCATTGTGGTATTTAAGATTTAAAAAGTTCCTACCCCATAAGGTGTTGTATTACTTCTACGCCAAGCTATACAAACAGATACAGAGGTATCCTTCAATGCGGAGTAGGAACTGTTTAATTGTTTTAATTTTTGAAAATTGCTGCGTAAGAAAATAGCTAAATACAGATTTGCAATAGCAGCGGGCAAATCGTGCAAGTTTGCCTATCCATTAGTTTGGATACGCAAATTTTAAGAATAATTTTAAAGAATATAGACGCAAATAAAATCCCGATTCGCCGAGATTGTGCGCAAAATTGCTTCGCTACTTAACGAAATGGATGAATTTAAATTTGGTGAAATTTTGAGTTCAGCACGGAAATATCCTAAAAAAGATAAGTCTGTAAATGCTTGGCTCTCATCTTCATCCAACTCTTCATCTTCAATGGTAAAATCGAAGTGACTACCCAGGGGTACACTGTTGGATTCGCTAAGTTCAAACTGTTTATCGAATTTTACAGTGGGTGCAGCAGAAATGCTGAAAATACATGCTTGGCATATAAATACCATTGCGAGTAATAAAGGTGTAATCCTTTTTAGCATTGCCCTTAATGAGCAACTTCTGTGCCATAAAGCATGTGTTTTTCTATTTTCCCCATGTCTCAATATATACTTAACTTTGCAGCACTATATGGTTAACATTGATCAATTTTCATTTGCTGGCGAAAAAGTTTTGATAAGGGTAGATTTTAATGTACCCTTGGATGCTGATTTTAATATTACTGACGATAGCAGAATAACAGCAGCCATTCCAACCCTTAATAAAATTCTAAATGACGGGGGTTCGGTAATATTGATGAGCCATTTGGGGCGCCCCAAAGATGGACCGGTAGATAAATATTCTTTGCGCCACATACTTTCTCATTTGTCTAAACTTACAGGCAAAGACGTAAAGTTCGCAGCAGATTGTATTGATGAAGAAGCGGTGAAACT
>Ga0209181_10008235_pt1 | contig 14047 bp, 10 predicted proteins | sample MAT05_FD_187208 | JGI IMG/M metagenome (GOLD analysis project Ga0209181, IMG submission 187208) | Freshwater microbial communities from Lake Fryxell liftoff mats and glacier meltwater in Antarctica - MAT-05 (SPAdes) (version 2) | ecosystem: Environmental > Aquatic > Freshwater > Ice > Liftoff... | reverse complement strand
GTATCAAATTGTGAGTTTTATATTGCCTGGACTTACTCGTAAGGAAAAACGGACGGTCGCGCCGATTGTATTTGGTTCTAGCATTTTATTTGGCTTGGGCATTGTTTTTGCTTACAAGTTACTAATCCCTGCTGCTCTCAATTTCTTCATCAGTTATGGTGGCGACGTGGTTGAGCAGTTTTGGTCAATTGATCGCTATTTTGAGTTTGTATTGTTGCTGTTATTTAGCACTGGCTTAGCATTTCAGATACCTGTTATTCAAGCTTTGTTAGCGATGACAGGTATTGTCAACTCCACCAAAATGCTCGCGAGTTGGCGCTATGTTGTCCTCGGTGCTGTAGTCCTTGGCGCAGTGCTGACGCCTTCGACCGATCCTATGACTCAGAGTTTACTAGCAGGTGCAGTCGGTATGTTGTACTTTGGTGGCATTTTCTTAGTCAAAGCAATGGGCAAGTAAAACTCAAAAAGGGTTAGTGTCTTTATTTTTTTGCCATAGATAAAATCATTAGATTAAAAAATTAAAGGCAATGCTTCGTTTTGCCTTCAATCCATTATGGCGATCGCTCATGCAAAAAAAAAGAGGCGCAAAGCGCCTCCCTTTTCTTAAACAAATTCAGCTTCAAGGGTTTCAGGTTGTTGCTGAGGGCGAGGATCAAATTCAAATAGAGAGTAAACAACGTCACGTCGAATTTGGGTCATCATGTCTAAAAAGATTTCATAACCTTCGCTCTTATATTCAATCAACGGGTCTTTTTGTCCATAGCCCCGTAAACCGACTGACTCACGCAAAGCTTCCATCCCTTGCAAATGATCGCGCCAGAGAGAGTCAATACGTTGCAAGATAAAGAAGCGCTCGGCTTGGCGCATTAAGCCAGCTTGCAAGACTTCCACTTGAGCTTCCTTAATTTCGTAAGCACGGCGGACTTCTTCACGAAGGAAAGCTTGCATCTCAGGTAAGAACATATCGTCAAGTTGGTCTGGTTCAAGGTCTTGTAAGAGATTTACAAATTCCTTGATTTTTTTGACCATTGCATCAAGGTTCCATTCTTCGGGTGGCAGTTCAGGATTGACATAGGCATTGACGATATCATCCATCGTGCGCTCAGCGTATTCAATTACGCGATCGCGTAAATCTTCACCTTCTAGGACGCGGCGGCGCTCAGCATAGATGGCACGACGCTGATTGTTCATTACTTCATCGTATTCAAAGACTTGTTTACGGATGTCGTAATAATAAGTCTCGACTTTCTTCTGAGCGTTTTCTAGGGCACTAGTCAACATTCCTGAACTAATCGGCATATCTTCTTCTACACGGAAGGCATTCATTAAGCCAGCTACGCGATCGCCTGCAAAAATCCGCATCAAGTTATCTTCGAGGCTCAGGAAGAAGCGAGTAGAGCCAGGGTCACCCTGACGACCGCAACGACCGCGCAACTGGTTATCAACACGGCGTGATTCATGTCGTTCTGTACCAATTACGTGCAATCCATTTAGATTGACTACTTCCTTATGTTCGGCATCGGTTACTTCTTCATATTCACGCTTGATTTTAATAAAAGCATCTCGCAACTTTTGAATGACTTGATCATCAGTGGGGGCTTTTTCAGAAGCTACCGCAATCATATCTTCGGCTTCGAGTTCTGATTGACTCATTCGTCCTAGAGTGTCCACTGCAAAATCAACTGCTTCTTTAAGCAAAGTTTGAGCATCTTTAGAAAGCTCACAAGGATAAAGGCTATCTGAGACTTTCCAAGTCTTTTGCTTTTTCCCTTCCGAGATTGCGCCAAATCCTTGTCCTTTTTGAGGGCGATCGCTAAACATGCGCTGACCTTCATTAGTGAAGTCGTCATCGTCTTCAGGACGCACAATTTGTGGCATAAAGTTTTCGCGCACTTTTAACCGTGCCATATAGTCCGCATTACCCCCAAGAATAATGTCAGTGCCTCGACCTGCCATGTTAGTCGCGATCGTGATCGAGCCTTTGCGCCCCGCTTGAGCAACGATTTCAGCTTCGCGCTCTACATTTTCTGGTTTTGCATTTAGCAAATTGTGAGGAATATCCTTTTCGCTCAGCAACCGTGCCAAGACTTCAGATTTCTCAACGCTGGTAGTTCCGATCAAAACTGGTCTACCTGACTCATGCATTTCGCGGCATTCTTCAGCAACGGCGCGCCATTTGGCAGCTTCAGTTTTATAAACTACATCAGACCAATCACCACGTCCACTCTTTTGATTGGTGGGCATGGTCGTAACTTCGAGATTGTAGATTTTACCTAGCTCAGCTTCTTCAGTTTTTGCTGTACCTGTCATACCGCCTAGCTTGGGATATAACAAGAAGAAATTTTGATAAGTAATCGTGGCTAGAGTTTGGGTTTCATTTTCGATCGCTACACCTTCTTTGGCTTCGATCGCTTGATGTAAACCATCACTCCAACGCCGCCCTGGCATAACCCGCCCTGTAAACTCATCGACGATCGTTACTTCACCATCCCGCACAATATAATTCACATCTCTCAGAAATAATTCTTTGGCTTTGAGGGAATTAAACACATAATGCGCCCAAGGATCAGCTTGGTCAAACAAATCGGTAACATTAAGCAGTTTTTCAGCAAGCTCAAAACCTTCATCAGTCATAACCACATTGCGCTGCTTTTCGTCCACCTCGTAATGGGTTTCTTGTTGCATTTGCGCTGCGATCTCCACTGCACCAATATATTTTTCAGTCGGACGCTCAACCATGCCCGAAATAATCAATGGTGTCCGTGCTTCGTCAATTAAAATCGAGTCAACTTCATCGATTACACAAAAGTTAAATCGTCGCTGCACAACTTCTTCGATGCTGGTCGCCATGTTGTCGCGTAAGTAGTCGAAACCCAGTTCGCTATTTGTGGCGTAAGTGACATCACAACCATAGTTTTTGCGTCGTTCAAATGGCTCCATTGAGTTTTGGATTAAACCCACCGACATCCCCAAAAAGCGGTGTACTTGACCCATCCATTCCGCGTCACGTCGGGCTAGGTAGTCATTGACGGTAACTACATGAACGCCTTTGCCTGAGAGGGCGTTGAGATAGCTAGGCAATGTCGCAACCAGTGTTTTGCCTTCCCCTGTTTTCATTTCGGCAATTTCGCCGCGATGCAAGATCATGCCGCCTAGCATTTGCACATCATAATGACGCAAGCCTAAAACACGGGTAGCGGCTTCACGGACTACAGCAAAGGATTCGGGCAGCAAATCATCAAGCGGTTCCCCATTTTCCAAGCGTTGTTTAAACTCTCCTGTTTTTGCCTGCAATTCGCGATCGCTAAGCGCCGCTAACTCTGGGGCTAGAGAATTAATGAGAGCCACGTCGGGACGGAGTTTGTCGAGCTTGCGCTTGTTAGGATCGCCAATCAGGTTTTTTAGGTTAAACATAGCTACCGAATGCATTTAAAACAGGGATCGAGCCAAAGGTTATATTTAATACGATTTTGGACTTCATAGTATATATTACCTGACTGTTGGGAATACAAGTTTCGGTTATCCGAAGCGATCGCTAAAGCCGTTACCAAATATTGATCAAAGGTGAAAACTTCACGAATATTATGATCTTGCTTGACTATAAATGAGACGCAATCTACTAAATCCCATTCTTTGTCTGGATGAGTTTTATATACTAAAAGAGCCTGACGATTATGGAACAGTACTTCCCGATTGGCTATAAAACATATGTGGAAATCGCTCAATATCGATCCACTTCCCGCAGCCAAAATCTTTAATATAAAAATCAAATTTCAGTTTAGGTATTCGGTTCAACTCCTAGCGATCGCAGTTGGGAAATTAAACGCTCATTACGCTGACGTTCCTGTTCGACTAACTGACGCTCTTGCTCGACTAGCTCAGTCCCACAGGGTAATAATTCACCATTGCGATCGCTCCAACGCAACCAAAAAGCAGTTTTACCAAATCTTTCGCCTTGCCATACACCAATAAACAGAGTCAACGACTCTAGCCAATACAGTCCTTTATCTGTGGGTTGTTCCCTTTCATAACGACCGTTTTTAAGTATATATACCTCTAGCTCTCCAACTTCAGGGTTAAAGATGATGTAAATAGGAACTTTCAAAATTCGATCATAAAACCACCACTTACCGTACGGATAGTTGGAATTCATGGAATATTCGCCACAATCACTTTCCAACAAAAATTCCATGACGATCGCGGGTAAGTCACCCTCTGTGTGAGGAGTGTAACTGCGACAGATCCGATTGTTTTTTGGTGGCTCAGCTTGAGGAATCCAGACCCAATCAGGGGCTTTAATTACAGTTTTGCCATTGACGGTCGCGCAAATACCAAAATCTGTAGCAACCAGTGCATTGGATTGAATAAAGCCGTGCAGTCCTAAAATTTCATTTAAAAAGGCTGCTAAAGCAGGTTGAAAGATATTTCCTACAGGATCATCTGGTAAAACATAGTCATCGGGAAGCAAATCCCAACTAATATTGACTACGGCAGGATTTGACTGAAATGGTGCTGATGTAATCATAGCTGTCCATTTTTAACAAACTTTAGTTGTACTCTTTTGATTCTATAGCGATCGCTAACTTAAAAAATGAGATGGTACAAGAAACGCCACATCTCCTTTTTAGTCAACTTTTGGCGTGACAAAAAATCGCAAGTTTTTTTGCTTTTAGACTGGACGCAATTCGGTAAAATTACTAAGAGATTGTAAAAAAGAAACTTTATATACAGCGGGTAAAATATTTATGGCAAAGAAAAATCTTGCAAGTTTAAGTGCTGCTGACTTAGCAGGCAAAAAAGTTTTAGTAAGAGTTGATTTTAACGTTCCTCAAGATGAAACTGGCAAAATCACTGACGATACGCGTATTCGGGCGGCTTTACCGACGATCAAATACCTCACCGAAGCTGGCGCTCGTGTAATTTTGGCAAGTCACTTAGGCAGACCAAAGGGTGTAACTGAAAGCCTTCGCCTTAATCCTCTGGCAGTTCGTTTGTCTGAATTACTTGGAAAGCCTGTAGTAAAAACTGATGATTGCATCGGTGACACAGTTGCGGCTCAAGTCAACGCTCTCAATAATGGCGATGTCGCTTTATTAGAAAATGTGCGTTTTTATCCTGAAGAAGAAAAGAACGATCCTGAATTTGCTAAAAAGTTGGCTTCCTTAGCTGATATTTATGTAAATGATGCATTTGGAACTGCCCACCGCGCTCATGCTTCGACTGAAGGCGTAACTAAGTACATCAACACTTCAGTAGCTGGTTTCTTGCTAGACAAAGAATTGCAATATCTAAGCGGTGCAATTGAGAATCCCAAGCGTCCTCTTGCAGCGATCGTTGGCGGTTCTAAGGTTTCTAGTAAAATCGGCGTAATCGAAACTTTGATTGATAAAGTCGATGTGTTATTGCTTGGCGGCGGTATGATCTTTACTTTTTACAAAGCTCGTGGATTGAATGTTGGCAAGTCTTTGGTTGAAGAAGACAAGCTTGACTTAGCCCGCACTCTCGAAGCAAAGGCAGCCGCAAAAGGCGTGAAGTTTTTGTTGCCTACCGACGTAGTTGTTGCTGATAACTTCAAGCCTGATGCTAACTCTCAAACCGTCAGCATTGAAAATATACCTGATGGTTGGATGGGCTTAGATATTGGTCCTGACTCGGTGAAAGTATTCCAAGCCGCACTTGCTGAATGCAAATCGGCAATTTGGAATGGTCCAATGGGTGTATTTGAGTTTGATAAGTTTGCAGTTGGTACTGAAGCGATCGCGCATACCCTTGCCGATCTCACAGACAAAGGCGCGATCACAATCATCGGTGGTGGTGACTCAGTGGCTGCGGTTGAAAAGGTTGGTCTTGCCGACAAGATGAGCCATATCTCAACTGGCGGTGGCGCAAGTTTGGAACTACTTGAAGGCAAAATCTTGCCAGGTATCGCCGCTTTAAACGAAGCATAATTTTTCTCGAAAGCTTTGCAGAGCTAAGCTTTTAGAATACGAAAAAGGGACGCTAAGCGTCCCTTTTTGTTTTAATAGAATTTGTTTTAACGAAAATTATCAGGATTGAGTCTTCTACCGCTACTAGTGAAGCCGTTATTAGCCAAATTAGACCCAGTGCCACCATCACTAGGATCAAGAAATGGCTTCAAGTACAAGTTGTTATTACCGCGCACGTTAGAAGAAGGGCGATTTGAAGACAATACTGAGCCAAGCACACCATTAATTCCTGATAAATCTATCCCTAAACCGAGATCGCCAGTAATGTCATTTAAAGTGCGATCACGACCACGATAAGTATTTACAGCCGTAGTTTGCTGTCCGCTATCCGCAGTAGAGAGATTACCAAATACGCGATCGCGAGTAGCGATCGGATCTTGTCCATTGGGAACAGTCAATACAATCCGACAAGCCGAATTTTTATCAGTAGTTGCACAGATTACGTTATAGCCATTTTCAGTACTAGTTCGCATTTCTAACAAACCATCGGGACGATACAGCTCTAAACGGCGGCTAATTTCATTACAACGACGTTCAGGTGACCAACCATCGCCCATTGTGCTAGGCGCAGCCCAAGGGAAATATTTCTGTGGTTGGCTCTTAGGTTGATAAACCACCATGTATTGCCCTTCGCGAGCTTGACAGCTAAAACGTGCAGTTTTGTTGTTGCTGGGATTGGCGGCTTTATCGTTGGGGTTATCAGATGGGAGCGTGGAGGGCGTGGAGCTAGGTGTTGTTGTCTCGACAGGGATGATCTGAGCGAAACTCGGCATCGTAGCTAGAGGCAACGTCATCGCGATCGCTACCGATAGATAGTTAATCTGCTTTAGCAAAAACTTTGTTATGTTTTTTAGTTGACAATTCATAGGGTTAGCAGGTGGGTTAAAGATTAATGAGCGAATTGAAAGCATATGATTCCCCCGATATATCTTTTGGCTTTTTTGCCTATGAATTGAGACTGTATTCAACTAAGTAAGGCTTGCCATTAATTAACGACATTAATTTTAAAAAATATGTTCCCTAAAAAAACGTACACGTAATTCAATCTATTTTAAATAATTTCGCTTGCTTCAGGATCTTCTTCTATTGGTAAAGGCTCCCTTAAAATCACTGTGTTTTGCAATTTACCGATACCTTCAATTTCTACATAGACGCGATCGCCTTCTTGCATTGGTCCCACGCCTTCGGGCGTACCTGTAAGAATAATGTCGCCTGGCAACAAAGTCATAATTTGACTAATATAAGACACTAGATAGTCTGGAGAGAATACCATTTCCTCAATCGCAGCAGACTGAAAAGGCTTTTTTACATCATTTACAAAAGTTTGCAACATAGCCGTCGGGCTAATTTCACGCACAATCCACGGACCTAATGGACAGAAAGTATCAAAACCTTTGCCGCGTGTCCATTGACTATCACTTCTTTGCAAATCTCTTGCCGTCACATCATTAGCGATCGTGTAGCCCCATATTGCTGCGATCGCTTGTGTTGGTGTCAGATTAAAACAACGAGAGCCAATCACCAACGCTAACTCACCCTCATATTCCACCCGTATGGATTGAGGCGGTAAAGCTATTTCCGCTTCAGGAGAAATTAAAGTTGTAGTTGGCTTTAAAAATAAGATTGGCTCCTTTGGTACTTCGCCTCCCATCTCGGCTGCATGAGCAGAATAGTTTTTACCAACCGCCACAATTTTGCTAGGTTCGCAGGGATGTAAAAGTTGATATGTATCTGGAGCAAGTATTTCACCAGTTGACTCCCCGCCAAGCCAAGGCGCTGCGTTGAGAACCTTTACGGATTGATTTAATTCCAACAGCCCGTAAAAAACTTTCCCTTGTGAAGTTTTTACGCGAACATAACGATCCACCATAGCATCTTTTTTTCGTATTTAAACATTGAGAAGGACAACTTAGCAAACTTAATTATATAGTAAGCGTCATCATATACTTAGCTATAAGAGTAAGCGCTTATTACCGCCCATTCTCAGTGAGAACGGCTACAAGAAAATCGCGATCGCAGTCCACTCTGGACTTTCTTTTGCGTGGTACTAGGGTAGTTTGGATTAAGGAAAAAAATCTATTTACTAAGAAACAATTCGATAAGCATTTTGGGTTATGAATTTATCTACTTTTATCTTACTTTCGCTTGGAGCTGGAGTTGTATTTGGAACCATACTAAATACAACTTTTCCTGAATATATTGAAGTCATTAACCAAAATATTTTGGTTCCAGTTGGTGAATCCTTTTTAAGACTAATTCAGTTTGTAGTAGTTCCAATTGTTTTTTCTTCGCTAATTATGGGCTTAACGAGAATTCAGGGGGCTGGACAAGTTGGAAGATATACAGTCAAAATAATGACGAGTTACTTGATTACTAGCTCGGTGGCTCTCTGTGTTGGTATGGGGACGGCTTATTTCTTACAGCCTGGTAGTGGTGTGACGACTTTTTCGTTATCCAAATCAACTAGTATTACTGAGGCTCCTTCTCTCACAGCATGGCTAGTTAGTTTGATCCCTGTCAATCCATTAGAAGCTCTTAGCAACGGTAATTTATTGCAAATCATTTTTTCGGCAGTCTTATTGGGAATTGGTATTCAACTTGCTGCCGATAAAGCGAAGCCTTTTGTGCAGTTAATTGAAAGCATCTATCATATTAGCGAGAAAACTCTATCAGTGATTTTGTATGTCGCGCCCTTAGGGGTATTTGCATTGATGAGTTCCACGATTGCCACCCAAGGCTTGGAATTAGTTGCCAAATTATTTCTCTATGTTTTGGGTTTAGTTATTGCCTCTTCAATTATGATTAGCTTAGATTTGCTTATTCTTTTGGTTCTTAAAGCCGAGCCGATCAGACTTCTTCGCAGTCTATCCGAAGCGATCGCTTTAGCATTTGGCACAGCTAGTTCTAATGCCGCTTTGCCTGTGGTATTACAAAATATTCAAGAGAACTATGGATTGCGAGAAGATATAGCTAGCTTTGCAATTCCCTTAGGTACTGCTCTCAAACGAGATGGTGCAGCAATTTTGCAAGGATTCAATGCTTTGTTTGTCGTTCAGATTTATCAGGTTCCCTTGACTCCTTCTCTATTATCAGCGATCGCTGTTAGTAGCTTATTAGTTTCATTTAGCACACCTGGTGTACCAGGTTCAGCATTAATTACGATGGCGACAGTTCTGTCAGCGTCAGGCTTGCCGCTAGAAGCGATCGCTTTAGTCGCAGGAATTGATCGGCTCACCGATGGCTTAAAGACGGTAGTTAACATTATTGGGAATAGTACCAATGCGATTATTCTTAGCCATTGGGAAATGGGGCAAATATCTGAAGTAGAATCAGTACCAGTTTTAAAATGAATATCTCATTTCAAAAAGTAAATCCTGACGACAAAAAAATAATCAACCTTATCGCTGACTGGTATTTACAAGAGTGGAATATCGCGAAAGACCAGACAATCCAGAAGCTTTCAGATTTCTTGCCTAACAGCATTCTGTTTCAACTATTATGACAATTGATGGTTTACCTACAGCGACAGGTGGAGTTTATGACCATGTTGGACTCATTGACCGAGAACCAAGATTTAAAGTTTATAGCCCTTGGCTTGCATTAGTTTTTTACAACATCTAAAAATAGAAATCTTGGTTATGGCAAATTGCTATGTGAAAAAATTCAAGATGTATCTAAAGAACTTGGATTAAAAGAATTTTTTTTATTCACTAATACTGCTGAGACACTATATAAACGACTCGATTGGCAAGAATTAGAAAGGCTTAATCTAGGCAATAAACACATTGTAATAATGAAAAAAAATCTCTTTGCAACGAGAGGTAAATTAATTAGATTCCTTCTTAAGCAAGTAATTTTTCACAAGCAGCGATCGCCGAGTTCAAAAAAGTTTTAACTTGCTCGATACTTGCCTTCGGTTCGCCAAATTGAGAAGAGGTTAAAATTGCGCCTACCCAATGTTGTGTATGCCAAGTTCCATCTCCATCTAAAGTAGGTAAATTGCTTCTAGCTTCGGGATAAGGATAGGGAGTCACATACCAGTAAGGCTCGTCGTAGCTAACATCGCCTGGGGATAAACCTACACCTATAGATTTCTCTTCACCATCGATTGCACTTGGGATCGAAATTAAGGTTGCAATGTCGAAATGATGCGGCCAAATACGAACTTGAGATGCCATTGATTCGTGCTGAACAATATCCTGAAGAATGCGATCGGCACTGGCATAGTATTCAGCGAAATCGGCGAGACTTGGAATTATATTCTGGTGTTTAAAAGTTGCACCATGAGCAAGATCGCTATCGGGAAAGTCGTCGGGTGGATAGGTGATCGGGATAATTAAATCGGCTGCGCCTCCCAATTCATTCACGATCGCTTTCATCCAGTCAAATGCTTCTGGCAATGTGCGATCGCTTAAGGCAAAAGTAGAAATAATTTGATTGTGATCGGATAAAAATTCTAGAGTTAAAGCGATCGGGTCGAGTGCAACCCGACAAGATTTTATAGTAGTAATCGCGCGAGTTATAAATCTTAGACGATCATCCCAAAATACACCCTTATGGCTAGAATCTACTAATGCATTAGAGATAGCAGCTAAGGGCTGAATTGCATAGTGGAGTTGGATTCTCGCTTCGGTAAGTTGATGGTGATTAGCTTTGTACGTAGATGATCCAAAAACATTCATGGTATGGTTCCATTCTATAAATCATGACTTCTCTTACAACAATTTATTTTTAAATTCTTCACAATAAAAAATTTAAAATCCATTACGATGGCTTCGTCCTGCGACGTTTTTTATGGCGCGTTTGAGCGATAAATGCTGTAATTAAACTTGTAATTAAACCTTTACTGCTCTTGATAGTTCCGCATTAGTCCACCATCTACAACAACTGTAGAGCCAGTAATATAACGAGCCTCATCTGAGGCTAAAAAAGCAACCACAGAAGCGACATCTTCAGGTTGCCCTAAATGACCGAGAGGTATATTCTTCAGCAATGGTTCCAATTTAGAAGGGTCGTTGAGAATAGCTTTATTAATTGGAGTTTCGATTGCTCCTGGAGCAACATTATTTATAGTGATTCCGAGTGGTTCTAGTTCTACCGAGAGGTTGCGCGTCATCATCTTCAAAGCGCCTTTACTGGCACAATAGGAAGTAAAATGCGGGAACGGCAATTCTTCATGAATAGAGCTAATGTTAATAATTCGTCCGTTACGTTTGCCAGTCTGCATTTGATGTTTGACAAAAGACTGCGTTGCAAAGAAAACGCCCTTAAAGTTAATATTCATTACCGCTTCAAAATCTTTTTCGGTAACTTCCCAAAAGTCGGCGTGCTTTTCAATTCCCGCATTATTAACCAAAATATCTAGAGTTCCAAAATGTTCGATGCTTTGATCGATTAGTCTACGAACGTCATCAACCATTCCCAAGTCAGCACCAATACTATAGCCGCGATCGTTATCGCAAAATCCATCTGCCATCGTACAGTCGCCGCCAGCTGCTTTAATGGCATTAATGGTCTCTTCCGCTCCTTCAGGATTAGAACGATAGTTAACCACGACTTTGGCGCCTTCCTTGGCTAGTCGAATCGCAATGCTCTGACCGATTCCACCACTACTACCAGTGACCAGAGCAACCTTTCCTTCGAGCTTCATAAATTTTCTTCGCAGTAAAGTTTGTAATTATTGGGTAATAGAGCAATCATAAAATTATTGGCAGGGTTCTATTTTGCGAACAATTTTCTACTATATTTTATCGAATAATCTTATCTCTAAAGTTATAGATTTTAGAGATTCTATAGAAAAATTTCATAAGAATTCAGTAGTTATGCCAAAGAAAAGTAAACATTTTTGAGGGCAATTATTTGACAAAACCCGAAGTGGGGCTTCGCCCTGGGAGTCTTCGCTAATATTTAGTTTACTTATACTTACCTGCTTACATCACAAGTAGCACAGTGGAGAAATGTAACATTGTGAGCTTTGCTAAATAAACTTACCACCATTTCCGCGCCACCTAGTTGTACTCTTAAACTTTCCAAAGCTCTTAAGGATTATTCCCTTTAAAGCTTTGGAAAGCTGTTTAACGATTAACCAACATTTTCAACATTTGCCAATTCCAGCATAGTTTTCAATACAGAATCAGGATTGAGACTGATCGAATCAATGCCTTCTTCTACTAAGAACTTCGCGAATTCTGGATAATCGCTTGGTGCTTGACCGCAGATACCGATCTTGCGATTATTAGCTTTTGCGCGTTGAATCATTGTGCGAATCATCGATTTCACCGCTTCGTTACGTTCATCGAAGATGTGAGCAACTAGAGAGGAATCGCGATCTAAGCCTAGAGTTAACTGAGTGAGGTCATTGGAGCCAATCGAGAAGCCATCGAATACTTGAGAGAACTCATCCGCCAAAATCACATTGCTGGGAATTTCGCACATCACATAGACTTCTAAACCATTTTCGCCACGCTTCAAGCCATATTTTTCCATTTCGGCAAGCACCTTACGACCTTCATCGGGAGTACGACAGAAGGGAATCATCGGAATCACATTGGTTAATCCCATATCATCACGGACACGCTTTAGGGCTTGGCATTCTAAACCATAGGCGGCGCGATATTTAGGATCGTAGTAGCGAGAAGCGCCACGCCAACCGAGCATCGGATTCTCTTCATTAGGTTCAAAGGCACGACCGCCTAGCAGATTGGCATATTCGTTAGTTTTGAAGTCAGACATGCGCACGATTACTGGTTTTGGATAAAAAGCCGCAGCGATCGTGCCGATACCATGCGCTAGCTTGTCTACAAAGAAATCAGTTTTGTTTTCATACCTTGCCGTCAGTTGGGAAATTTCCCATTTAGCAGCCTTATCTTCGAGGGTATCAAAATGGATTAAGGCTAATGGATGCGCTTTGATATGGTTGGCAATAATAAATTCCATACGTGCCAAACCCACACCATCGCAGGGAATGGAAGACAATCCGAAGGCTTCTTCAGGGTTGCCGACATTCATCAAGATCTTAGTGGAGAGTTTCGGCAAATTATCTAGAGAAGTTTCGACAATTTCAAAAGGAACAAGTCCTTGATACACCTTGCCTTGTTCGCCTTCTGCACAGGAAATTGTTACCTCTTGCCTTGTCTTGATCATACTGGTGGCATCACTGCAACCAACGATCGCAGGAATCCCCATTTCCCTCGCAATAATCGCGGCGTGACAAGTACGCCCGCCTTGATTGGTAACGATCGCACTTGCCTTTTTCATAATTGGTTCCCAATCAGGGTCAGTCTTATTAGTGACGAGCACCTCACCAGCTTGGAAATCTTCGATGTGATGAGCTTCTAAAATTACATTCGCCTTGCCTTGCCCGATCATCTCACCGACCGCTCGACCTGTAATCAACACATCACTACTGCCATGCAGCTTGTAATTTTTGAGAATATTGCCAGACTTTTGTGATTGGACAGTTTCAGGACGAGCTTGGACAATAAATAATTCTCCCGTTCTGCCATCTTTCGCCCATTCAATATCCATTGGTGAGAGCTTGCCACGCACTTCGGAATAGTGATCTTCGATGATGCAAGCCCATTCTGCGAGTTTGAGGATTTCATCATCGGTAATCGCGAACTTACCTCGTTCTGAAGCAGATACGGGAATATTTTTAGTCAGCTTACTACCGCCAAGGTCATAGACCATCTTGATTTCTTTTGTGCCGAGTCGTTTTTCGAGAATCGGACGGAAACCTTGTTTGAGAGTTGGTTTGAACACAAAATATTCATCAGGATTGACAGCACCCTGTACCACATTTTCCCCTAATCCATAAGCGGCCGTGATTAGCGCCGCATTTTTAAAGCCTGTTTCCGTATCAATAGAGAACATCACGCCAGAGGAGGCTAGATCAGAACGCACCATTTTCTGTACACCCACAGAGAGCGCCACATCAAAGTGATCGAAGCCGTTGATCGTGCGATAAGAGATCGCGCGATCAGTAAATAGCGAGGCAAAACAGCGATGACAAGCTTCGACAACTTCATTAGCACCATAGACATTGAGATATGTCTCTTGCT
>Ga0209181_10008234_pt1 | contig 14047 bp, 16 predicted proteins | sample MAT05_FD_187208 | JGI IMG/M metagenome (GOLD analysis project Ga0209181, IMG submission 187208) | Freshwater microbial communities from Lake Fryxell liftoff mats and glacier meltwater in Antarctica - MAT-05 (SPAdes) (version 2) | ecosystem: Environmental > Aquatic > Freshwater > Ice > Liftoff... | reverse complement strand
AATGGGTGTTGAGTAAGGGCTTATTCCCTTTCGGGTGAAAGAATATCGTTTTGTTTGTCTTCAATTAGCTTTTCAATATGAGCTAATATATTTACCATTTGATCACAATCAAAGATATTTTTGTGGTCTAATAAACAAACTAACCGTTCCTTAACTTCAGCAAGACTCTGCTCGCAAGGCGCATGATGTAGACTATGCTGACGAACCCAATGGATCAAATACTCCACCGGGTTGAGTGAAGGGGAATAAGGCGCGAAATGAATAAACGGCATCTTAAGGCTAAACCCACTACTCAACGATTCGTAATGGGTTTAGCATTTTGAGCAGATGGGTACTGTTACGATCCAGAAAAACACAAAGTTTTACGTAACCCAACGCTTGATAATGAGCCGCTAAATCGGCCATATACTCCGCTACACTGATAGCATTGGCTTGGGCCAAGGCCGAAAAAAAGCACTCGGTACTACATACATCAATCCCTAAGAAACCATTGAGTCGTTCGCTTTTTTTTCGTTCGTCACGTGTACGGGCCGCGTGTTCTTTTCTGCCCATCCATAGTACGAGGTTGGCTTTTCACAGACCGAAAACTCATCGAAAACCACCACCGCATGGGTATCATCCACTTCCAAAAGCGCATTTTTGAACGTATCCAGGAAGTCTTGCTGTTTGACTGGATCAGCATTACCGTAGTCGGCATGGGCCTTTGCCGGGCCGCCGTTGCGGTGGGATAAATGAAGCCGTTCCAATAAGTCATAAATACCCGTTCGGTAGTCCACAGCGTAAGTCTGCTTCAACTATTGACGCATCAACTTACCCGTCCAGATGTTGCCTTCCAGCCCGTGATCAAGCGGCCTACTGTGCAGTAACTCGTGCTTGAAAGCAGCTTCTTGTTGGGGGGTAAGATTGGTTGGTTGCGGTCGTTTTTCAGGGAGACATAGGGTGGGTATCCCCCCGTCAATATAGGTATTGAGGTAGGCCCGAATAGTACGGGGGTGAAGATTCACTTGGGCCGCTACGAGCTGAACCGATGAGTTCTGATGGTAGGCTTCAATGACCCGCAATTTGCGTCGGATGTACTCGTGTGGGTGACGGTGCATAGCCCGTTTCCACTCGGTTAAATCCAAGCCTCGTTTCTGAAAAGCTGGTTGTAAGGAGTTCATCATCAAAAATAACCATTTTCACCCGAAAGGGAATAACAACGAGAAAGATCCAAAAAAGCCTTACATCTGGTCGTCGGTGACGCTCTATTCACCCAAGGTGATTCAACAACGTGAACGCTGGTTTGCTCAGTGGCTGGAAGTGGATTACTATTGGACACTAGACAATATCCGGTCATTTCATAAAACAGCAGGCGAGGGTGATTCTCGCTATGCGCTGCGGATGAACCGGCCAAACCAATACGCTACTGTCAGTCTAACTAGTGCTTTACACAGCGGCCGACAGAGTGCCATGCTGTATGAAGATTTTAAACCCCAACCCCGCACCCATCAAAACGTTTCCAATAACTATGTATCCGCTTTACCGACGCTAGTTAACGATTCGGAAAATAGTCACTCCAAGAACTTAAAACAGCTTTTCTTGCTCGGTTTGGTTAAATAATCCTTTTTTTATCCGGCTTCAATCGAGAAAATACTCCCCTCAATTAACATTCTTCGATTCTTCGATTTACCCCTGTTATGTGTAACAGGTTCTATCGTTTACTTGTGCTTTTTCTGTTTGGGGTACTAGCGTCGGCTACGGCACAACGTTCACGGTTGGATACCCTTCGGCAAAACAGAAATCCACCGCTGTCAGACCAAAAAGACTTGCTGGGCGTAGCTCAAAAGCTGCTGCCCTGATTGCATCTCAAAAACGAAGACACCACCATGCTACCCATTGGCCGAACGTTCGTACGGGTTGTTCCTGAGTTAGGGTATTCGTTGCAAACCCGCTTGCTGGACCAGATTCAGGGAAATATTGCCTATCGCCGATCAGGGGCTAACGTCTCGACAATCATTTCCGAAGTTGCTTACAGCCAGAATAATCTGGATTACCACTGGAACATTCGAACGCTTACTAAAGACGATGATAGCCCGGCTACTATTGCCAACTATCAGGAGGGTGTTTAGGGGCATTCGGTATCCTCTGGCATTGCGTTCAATCTGCTCTACGACGGGCGGCTTAACTGCATTAATTCTGATCCAGCATTCTACGCTCATCTGTTTGCGAGGCCTAATTTTCGGGTGCTGGGTAGCGATAAAACGTACCAGAGTCTCTCGCTCGATATGCGGAAATACGTGTATTTCCTAGCCAGGTCCGCCAATATTTTCGCTTTCTGGACGTACAATGCGTTTACATTCGGTAATGCCTCCCCCTACCTGGACCTGCACAGCACGGCAGGTGATACCTACAAAAATTCGGGTCGGGGTTATCAATCTATTCCGATCGTACCCGAACACTGTTGTTTCCCAGAATGATCGGGAACGGCTCCGTTTGCCGGGTCGCTACCGGACCATTTTCAAGGTTCAATACCCCTCGTGGACAAACTGCCGAACAGATACCGCAACCCACACACGACGACCGGACAATGTCCTGCCCCCGCTGCGCATACCAACGCACATCGATGCCCATTTCGCAGTAGGTCGAGCAGTTGCCGCACGAGATGCACTGCCCGCCGTTGGTGGTGATGCGAAACCGCGATTTGAACCGCTGCACTATCCCTAAGTAAGCGGCCAGCGGGCAACCAAACCGGCACCACACCCGGCTACCCATCAGCGGATAAAACCCCGTACCGACCACACCCGCAAAAATAGACCCGACACCAAACCCGTACCACGAGCGTAGATCATACGTACTAACACCCAGCAGTGAGGTGCTGCCCGTGATAGCTGTATAACCAACACCCAGCGTCATAACGATGGCAAATGCCAGTACGCCATGCACCGAATACCGCTCGAACTTCCATGCTTTCAGTGATTTGTCGGATAGCTGCCGGTAGGGATCACCCAGCGTTTCGGCCAGGCCACCACAGCCGCATACCCAGGAGCAATACCAGCGTTTGCCGAAGAAATATACCAGCACAGGTACACCAATCACGAACAGAGCAATGCCCCAGACCAGCATCCAGATGCCCAGCGTACCGGCCCGCAGGTGTTCGTCGATGCGGTAATCAAAGAAGTAAGAGTAATCCAGCGGCCACATGTTTTTGAGGTCCTGCCCTGGCAGGTTGAGCCGAACCAGCAACTCGGTGAGCAGGAAAGCGATGGCCGTCTGGAAGAACATGACCGATGCCGTGCGTACCTGCTGATAGGGACTGTGCCGATAGTTGATCAGCATTCGGATGCCCATTACCACAATACAGGCGGTATAAAGGGTGCCATACAAAAACCACTGACTGGCCGATGCCCCGACATTGCGGTTGCCACTAAGGGTTTCGTTAAGCGGATCGACCAGCAGCACCCAGTTGGTAAGGTATTCGGGGTAAAAATACAGCACTATGTAAAACCCAATCAGGAAACCACCCACGATGATGCCAATCCAGCCCCTCGACGTAGCCGGGTGTTGAAACAGCCGGTTGTTTTTGATGCCGGGCAACTGGAAGCTGGCCGGTATAATGTAGAGCAACGCACCGAGCAGGGCAAGCCCGATGCTCAGCCAGAAAAACAGATTCCGGTTGTCTGGAAAAAAACCAGTGCTGGCGGCTTTGGTCACGCTGAAGGCGTAGTTATTGTAGATGACCTTATCCCACTGCTGCCGCTCTTTATAGCCGTTGTTGAGCTGATTGATAGCCGTTTTGAAGTCGCTAATGAACGAAAACTGCGATGAATACAGCTTGCCTACCATCGGGGCGGTTGCTTGTTGCACAACAGCTAGGTGTTCTTTCTTGACGGTCTGCTCCAGAATGGATGTAGTGAGCCGAAATTGGCTCAACGTCAACGTAACGACGAACATGGTGAAACCTAGCAGAAAAAGGCCTAAACCAGCACGTCGGATCAGTAAAGTGGTGTTGCTCATAATAAACGGAGGAATAAAAGAAGTTTTAGGCAATGGTTCACTGGAAAAGCCCTTTTTTGGCTTTCAGCCTCAGGGGTACGGTAGCTTGCTGGTTGTATTGGCTGATGATGGCGGCTTCGTGCTGCCGGAAAAACTCCGGGTCGAAGTTGGCCAGGGGCAGGTGTTCCAATACGTAAGCAAGCGAACGGCTGTTCCGCAGCCACTCATCGCAAACGGCATGGCGCAGCCGTATCCCAAACGCATGAATGCCAACCACCTGCTCATCATCTGCAACGTAATTGATCCTCAGACAATGCACCCCGTCAGGGTGCTTCCAAAAGAAGGTGGCCACACCCTCGGGCAGTGGGCTAACCACTTGTCCGTAGGTCTGGTACTCGATGTCGAAGAACTTGGCTGAGTTGAAAAATACGCCCGGCTCATAGGCTGTTCGCTCTCCACAGAGCGTTTTGGCCAGTGTTTCACCGTGTATCCGGCCCGTGTACCAGATTTGTTCGATGGGTTTGCGCTCAGCCCCGCCCGCTTCCGTTGGTGCCTGACTGAATTGGGCGCAGTCACCAATGGCGTACACGTCAGGTACATTGGTTTCAAAATAGGAATTGACCAATACACCCCGGTTCGTGGCAATTTCAGATGATTGCAGAAAATCAACGTTCGGGCTTACGCCCACCGTCAACCCCACAAACTGGCAGTCGATTTCCTCACCGGTGCCAATGCGCACGGCCCTCACCCGACCCGCTTCGTCGGGCAGAATTTCGCGAAGTTCCGTTTTCATTCGCAGATCAACATGGTGTTCGCGCAGGTGCCGACCAATCATTTGACCCTCTTCGGCAGGCAAAATTGGGTACCAAAACATGGATTCCCGAACCAGAAACGTAACGTCGATATGCCGGGATCGGAGCATTTCGGCCATTTCAATACCAATCAGTCCTCCACCCACTACTACGGCCCGCTTTATATTGGCCGTATGCTGTTCCATCAACGCCAGATCCTGTAGGCTATACAGGCCCTGAACACCCGCCAGGTCCTGACCCGGCCATCCAAATTTATTAGGTTTCGATCCGGTCGCAATCACCAGGGTATCGTACATAATGGGGGCGTAGTCACGCAACCAGACCGCTTTGTTGCCTGTATCTACGTGTTCGACATAGGCCTGCACCAGATCGATCCGGTTTTTTTTCCAAAACCAGTCTTCGTAGGGTTTGGTGTGCTGGTACGTCATGTGGCCCATGTAGATGTACATGAGGGCCGTGCGCGAAAAAAAGTGAGCGGACTCCGCTGAGATCACTGTGATACGGTGGTCGCTTTGCTGGCGGATGTGCCGGGCCGTGGTGATACCCGCAAAGCCGTTGCCAATAATGACTATGTGTTTCATGCGCGTGGGGCAGGGCTTACCGGCTGTTCAGACTCCAGTCGTATTCGTACATGGCCACTGCGTAATCTGCCGGAATTTTCTCCTGCCGAAACCCGTTCACGTACCCCAGCACCGACTGCCCGCCTTTGGTAAAATCGGCCTGATACCACTCAAAGAGTTTTGAGACCTCTACGCGCTTCTGTTTGGGGTTGACCCGTATAAAATACGTACTGTTGAGGGCCAGTTTAGCTCGTTCATCAAGCTGCGCGTCCAGCTTTTGCGGCACATAGGCAAACTCGGCCAACACCGGACACCCTTTGGCCGCGCAGACTACGGCAAAATGAATACGGGCATCGGCGTAGGTTTTCAGGAGTTTCTCTTTCTCCAGATCGTTAAGTGTCAGGTCTTCTCCAGCCACACGCTGCTTGCGCTTATCGAAAAAGCCGGGCGCATCCAGCGGTGATTTGAGTGGTAGCAGCCCCACCACCTGCTGAATCACCAGCAAATTATAGGCGTTGATGTAAAACGCTTTTTTCTCAGCGGGAGTCGCCCCGGCCAGGCTCATTGTGCCAATCTGTTTGGTGAGTGCTGCCAGAGCAGCCGGGTCTTTTTTGAGGTTGGCATAATCTACGCGTCCATTCTCGACGTGCTCTTTCAGGAAAGTACTAGTTTCCTGAAAGAAGGCTGGCAGCGTATTTTGAGCGTTCAGGGCCGGTAGCCCCAGCGTATTCAATAAAAAAAAGAAGATGAGTTTTTTCATTGGAATTTTGAATTGGTAATAGAGTTTGAATTATCGGATTGCCAATAACGCCCCGCACAACCATCGTAGCCGTAAGGTGATGGAGATTACCTTCGGCATTGATGAGCTTTGCCAGGATACCGTACCCCTGCTGATGCAGGTGTTCGACAGCATTTTTGCCGAGCTTGCCCGACGCACCCGAAACAAGAACGGGTTTCAATCAGAGAACATTCATTAGCAGATGTTCGCCCACCCGCAACGCATTAGCCGCAATGGTAAGCGAGGGGTTATACGCCCCCGACGAGGGAAAACAACTACCATCTACTACCTACAAATTGTTGATCTCATGCGCTTTACAATGAATATCTAGTACCGAAGTAGCGGGGTCTGTTCCAAATCGCAACGTACCGCACTGGTGCGAGACACCACTGATACCCAAGTCATACCCACCCCAATGCACCTGCTTCAGTTCCGGGTCAATGTCGCCTAAGGTGACAAACAGGTCTTTCAGTTTTTGCTTCAATTGCTCAAAAGCGGCTACGTTGTTGCGCTCCCGGTGGTAAATGAGCTATCGGCTCAATGGTTACAAAGTGAGGCTGGTTTAACCGTTGGCGAAGTTTCCTACCGGGTTGGTTTCAGCGATCCGGCTTACTTCACCCGCTGCTTTACCAAACAGTTTGGCCAGAGTCCGAAGCTATTTGCGGCAACGTACAAATCCGCCACAGTCGACAAACTCCTTTGACAAACAGTTGAGAGGATGTATTTCGCCCGGAGCGGGCAGCGTACACTACCGGGACGTCAGTCGTTTTTGCTCGTTTTTGAGCTTACCCTGCATGGCCTGCCGCAGTTTCTCTACTTTGGGTAAGGATACGTTTCGGATGTACGACTGATCCGGATGGAGCTGGCAGTAATTCTGGTGATAGTTTTCGGCCGCATAAAAAACGGTGAACGGAGCTACCTCAGTGACCACTTTCCCTCCATAGTGTTTGGCCTTGTTGACCTGCTCAATAGCCGCTTCGATCCGGGCCTTCTCAGCCGGCGTCCGATAGAAGGCCACCGAGCGGTAGTCGCGCCCGACATCAGGCCCTTGCCGGTTGAGCGTGGTGGGGTCATGCCCCGCAAAAAACGCCGTGAGTAAATCGTCGTAGCTAATCAAAGTTGGGTCGTAGTAAACCTGAACGGATTCGGCATGGCCAGTCTGATCGGTGGTTACCTGCTCGTAAGTTGGATTCTTCACCGAACCACCCGAAAACCCCGAAATCACCTCCCGAACGCCCCGTAGTTGCTGGAAGCCTTCTTCCTGCGCCCAAAAACAGCCCCCGGCAAACGTTGCTACGGCTTCGCCGACTTTGCCTTTAGGTAAGCGGGCTGGGTAACTGTCTGACGTTTGTGCCAGTGCCTGAACGGACCATACGAATAGCCCGACGAACATAATTTGACTAAGTTTCATTGTCTCGATTGGTTGTTTACTGTTTTTTGATGAATTCTAAGGCGGCTCCGTTCATGCAGTAACGTTGGCCCGTTGGTTGGGGACCATCCTCAAACACGTGGCCCAAATGGGCATCACAAACGGCACATTGTACTTCGGTGCGGACCATGCCGTAATTATTGTCCGCGATATTTTTGACAACTTCTTTGCGAATGGGTGCGTAGAAGCTTGGCCAACCCGTACCCGACTCAAATTTGGTTGTAGAATTGAACAACGGTTCGTGGCAACAGACGCAGCGATACGTTCCCCGCTCATGGTTGTTGGCCAGCGGACTGCTGAACGCGCGCTCGGTGCCGTGTTTGCGGGAAATAGCAAACTGAACGGGGGTGAGCAGCTCTTTCCATTCAGCTTCCGTTTTCTCAACCCGCCGAAGCACAGGAGGGGTGTGTTTATGGGTAGTGTTCCAGGCAAAGTGGTCCGTGCCGGCAGCGTTAGGGGAAGGACCAAGCACCAGCATGGAGAGAATGCCCATGCCAAATTGTATCAGGGTTATTGTGAGGTTATTTGTCATGATTTGTGTTGTTTGTTGTGAAAGAATGTGTGATTAGGCAGCTAGGGGGGCGTGGAGGGCAATCGAAATTTCATCGACAATGTCGCGGGCTACGGCTTGCTTGGATTTAAGGCCAAACCGATGAATGGCCCCGTCGCGGTGAATCAGGGTAACCTGGTTAGTGTCGTGTCCAAAGGCTGCCCCTTCGTCCTTGAGGGAGTTGAGTACAATCAGGTCCAGGTTCTTGCTGACCAGTTTGGCCTGCGCGTTGGGTAGCTCATTGTCGGTTTCCAGCGCGAACCCTACCATAAACTGCTCGTCCTGCTTTTGACGGCCCAGACTTGCGGCAATGTCCACAGTTTTGACCAGTTCCAGCGAAAACTCGAGTTCCTTTTTCTTGATCTTGCGGTCGGCGACCAATTTGGGCGTATAGTCGGCCACGGCTGCGGCTAGTATCGTTAGTCTGACCCCCGGAAAGTAGGCCAGACAGGCCGTATACATCTCGGCCGCCGACCGGACCGGAACGACCGTAATACCCGGATGGGTAGCCACCAGATTGGTGGGGCCGCTCACCAGAACAACCCGCGCCCCGCGTTCGGCCAGCACCTCAGCCAGGGCATAGCCCATTTTTCCCGTGGAGTGATTACTGATGTAGCGCACCGGGTCGATGGCTTCCTGCGTTGGACCCGCCGTCAGCAGAACCGTAAGTGCTGATAAATCGGTGTCGATGGTGTCAAAAAGTGGTTTCATGAGGATGTTGTTTATAGACTCATCAAGAGCACAGATTTAGTGTTTACCGGCCTGAATGCGTTTCCATATCATTCGTGCTTCGGGAAACGTCATGTAGGCAACACCCCGGCGATGGTTTTCAAGGCTGATCTCGTAGAGCATGTGCCAGTGGTGAAACAGCACCCGGTAAGCCTCCCACAGCGAGAAGCCGGGCTGATAAATATGGGCGGGTTCGGCCCCGGCCCCGTTCAGTTCGAGGATGCGGATGTGCCGACCGGCGTACAGATCCGCCACGCTTCGGCAGCGCAGATCGTAGCGGCCGTAGTAGAACCCGTCGATAGATTGGCTAATGTGATCAAACAGGCGGGTTAGTTCGGGCGTGATGAGGTGGTTGGCGTTGAGGAATTTGGTGCCTTTGCTGTGGTTGCCAATGTGGACCAGCGTCATTGTTTTTCCCGCTGGAAGCACGTCATGCAACATTGAACCGTATTTTTCCGTCAGGGCGGGTACTTGCAGAATAGCCCGTTCATTTTGGTGAATCAGTTCTTCCATGGTACTGCGCCCGTCACCCTGAATGCTCAAAAACTCTTTCTGCACAATAGACGAGACCACGCCCTGCTGCTGCCCGGGCATCCGGTAGTAGAAAACACCCAGTTCGAGCGGCTCATCAACGTACTCCTGAAGGATAAAATCGCCAATGTGGCTCTGTACGTAGTTCACCAGGTCTTCCCACCGGTTGATCTTCTCAACTCGCCAGCCCCGCTCGCCCACGTTTGGCTTGGCAATCAGCGGGGGTCTTAAACCCAGCGTCTTTACGTCATGAAAGACCTTGTCAATGTGACTCGATACCGGGACAAATAGGGTGGTCGGCTTATACTCGGCACCGATCTGATCCAGAATGTCCGCTTTCGACTCGCCCAGCATCCCGCCGGACTCGATGGACGGATTGGCCGCCGAGAAGAAAAACAGCGAGCGAGCCTTTAGCGAAAGCCACATCCAATAGAAAAAGATGGGCAAATAGACCAGGGCAAACGGCCAGTATTCCCACGAGCGCAGCCGGATCATGAATGGGGTGTTGGCCCACTGATGCCTGCCCAAAGCGGCTTTAAGTTCGGCCAGTGAATGGGGCATTGCTGGTCGATTGGTCAGAATGGTGTTAAGCGGTTGCATAGTGGTACGTGGTTGGCTGATAGGTTGGCAACGTAGAAGGGGCGTGTGGCTGCAGGTCTTCGTAGTAGAGTTGGGGCAGCAGGCCGTTGTGCAGTACACTGGTTAGGCTTACGGTATAATATTGGTTCTGCCGGTTCATCCGTAGCGAGTGATGCGGATTGCCGTCGCCACCCACCCGGTGAAACTGCCGGATCGCTTCCATCGACCACGGCGACGTCTGCCTGCACCACTGGCTAAACCAGCCCTCGCGCTGCTGAATCATCTCATTGCTATATAGCGTCACCGACGACCAGATGTGGGGTTTTCGGGGGTCTTTCTCCGTTACAGCCAATCGGTTGCCCGTCCAGCGCAATTCGGTGAGTCGGCCCGTTTCAGCCAGCAGCATGGTAAATGGTTCGATGCCGACAAAGGAGTGGTGGTGGATAAACGCGTCGATAGATACGTAGTCGAAAGCATCCAAAACCACCAGACCACGGCTGTGCTTGTAAGGCGGCTGCGGTTTATGGGCAACAAAAGCCCCGTTGAGCAGGCAGGCCGTCAACGTGGCGGATGTAGCGATCCAGGTGCCGCTTCCCTGCGGGTCTTGGGGAAAGGTGACTGATTGTCCACCCACAGAAAAGACACGGGGCGGATACGCTGCGGGCCGAATGGCTTTTTCGTCGCGGCTGTGCGTCAGTACAAACTGGTTGGTGCCAAGGGGTAGGTAGGTTGCCGTACACATAGTAGATAAGTTGGGCGTTCTCTACTACGTATTCAATCTCTGTACCAGTTTTAAAGAATCTTATATACTACTGATTGTTAATTGTTTATGCTTAATATTTGCAAAAACAGGCCACTCTTTATTCATGATATTTCGTAATTTATTCGATAATTCGTGGGAAAGTGAAGGTCGTTTATTAGCTATTTTACCTTCTTTACCTGATACGTCGCTTCAATAAATCATAGATATCTTTTCTCGATCCTACAGCAACAACAATAACGACTAGCACACCCTCTTCTACCATATAAATTACTCGGTAATCACCCATACGTTTTCGATACACTCCCTTGAATCCAACCAACTCCCGTACATTTCCGCCATGTGGATTAATCGCTAAGGTATCAATCAACTTACCCACCTGTCCTTTCGCCTTGGCTGTTAGCTTACTAAAATCTTTACTTGCTGCATCGTCTACCACTATTCGGTAAACAGGCTGTTCACCCGCTTCTGTCGCTTCAATATTCATGGTTGAATGTACTGTTTAACCATCTTAAGCCGGCCGATTGGTGAATTTGCTAACCGGCTATACGATCAAAGACCATGCGCAGCCTTTACCTCGTTCCATGAATGACGTTTATTCCCTTCAGCGAGACGTTTCATCGCAAGTTCTCCGTCTAATTGGTCTTCCAATTGACAAAATCGCTCGTATTCATCGTAGGAGATGACAGCGGCAACATTCTTACCTGAGCGGGTGATTACCGTCGCTTCGTTAGCAAAAGCGGCTTTACTGATGATATCCGAAAGATTTTTCCGGGCTTCCTGGGCAGTGCAGGTTGACATAGCTTAACTCTATTATGAATAGTAGATACCACTGAGTTGCGGTCATTTATGCAAATAGAACCTTCATTTAGTGAAGAAAGTTACACAAAATAACTAAAAGTAGTTTATGTAGTTCTGTAACTTTTTTACGGCCGCTGAATACCCAGCTTTCTCATGCGGGAATCCAGCGTGGTGGGAATCATATCCAGAATTTTGGCCGCACCACGCTCCCCGCTCACTTTCCAGCGGGTGTGTTCCAGCACAGCCGTAATATGCGTCCGTTCGCATTCTTCCATCGATACCAGCACCGATGCCCCACCTTTGCCCCTACCCCCATTTTTTGAGCCGGGCGCCGAACGGCGCAGCCAGTCAGCCAGTTCGAGGGTTCGGCCCTGAGTTAGAATCAGCGACCGCTCCACAACGTTCTCCAGCTCGCGGATATTACCCGGCCAGTGATACGCCATCAGGGCATCCACTGCGCCGGTCGGGATCGTGTCGATAGTGCGGCCAATGCCGGGGCCATGTTTCTGGCAAAAATGGCGCACCAGCAGCGGAATATCTTCTTTTCGTTCGCGTAGAGGCAGGCTTACAATTGGGAATACGGCCAGCCGGTAGTACAGGTCTTCGCGGAACCGGCCTTCGTCAATTTCGGCTTCCAGGTTGCGGTTGGTGGCGGCAATCACCCGCACGTTGACCTTGAGCGTTTTACTACTGCCTACGCGTTCAAACTCACCCTCCTGCAACACCCGCAACAGTTTAGATTGTAGGTCGATAGGCAATTCGCCAATCTCGTCTAAGAAAATGGTGCCGCCATCGGCCAGTTCGAATCGACCATACTTCTGGCCAGTGGCTCCGGTAAAGGCTCCTTTCTCGTGGCCAAACAGTTCGCTCTCGATCAGCGTAGCGGGCAGTGCCGCACAATTGATTTTGATGAAGGGTTTGTTTTTGCGACTGCTGTGGCTGTGAACGGCCCGCGCCAGTAGTTCTTTACCAGTGCCCGACTCGCCAAGAATCAGCACTGTGGTGTTGGTAGGGGCTACCTGCTCTACCTGCCGCAGCACCCGCCCGAAGGCTTTACTTTGGCTTACTATTTCCTCAAACTTCCGGGTCGATTTGATTTCTTCCCGCAGGTACGTATTCTCAGCTTGTAAGCGGTTTTTGAGCTGTTCTACCTCCGTTAGGGCCGTAGCGAGCGATTTAGTCCGTTCGGCCACGCGCTCTTCCAGGTCGGTATTTGCCATTTGCAACTCCCGTTGAAGTTGCCGGATGGTGAGGTGGGTTTTGATGCGGACTAGTACCTCCTGAATCTGGAAGGGCTTGGTAACGTAGTCTACCGCGCCCATATTAAAGCCATTGACCTTGTCGATGGTTTCGGACAGCGCAGTCATAAACACGACCGGAATGGCCCGCGTAGCCTCATCGAGTTTGAGCCGTCGGCACGTTTCAAACCCATCCATGCCGGGCATCATCACATCGAGCAAAATCAGATCGGGCTGAGCCAGGCGAGCCTGTTCGAGCGCACTCTTACCGTCGCGGGCTACCAGCACCTTGTAGTCGAACTGATTCAGCGTATCGTACAACACGCTTAGATTATGGGGCATATCGTCCACAATCAGGATTGAATAGACGGGAGTGGCAGGGGTTACGTATTTCATGATGGTTGTAAAAACGACTTGAGGTACTTTTTAATCTGGCGCGTATCAAATTCACTCGCAGCCCGTCGAATAACATCTGTAAAGGGCCGATGGGCCAGATTTGCCTGCTGTATCTGGTCAACTTGGGCTAAAATCCCCTGAATGTCGCCCAGCCGGGCCAGTTTGTAAAGAACCTCCATCTGATCAGCAGAAGGTACCGTCAAGGGTGCGTCTGTATCGATAGGCACGGTTGTATCAGCTAAGGGCCGGGTTTGCCAGGTCAGGTTCAGGTGTCGGCCAACTTTACCCAGCAGATCGTCCAGATCAACGGGTTTAGCCACAAAATCATCAAAGCCTGCCTGTCGGCTACGGAGCTTATCCTGCTCGAACACCCGCGCCGAAAACGCGAAAACGGGCGTTTGCCGGGTCAATGGGTTGGCCCGCAGTTGGGCCAACGCACCATATCCGTCCAGAAACGGCATAACCAGATTCAGCAGGATCAGATCGGGTTGGTGCTGCCGGGCCAGATCGACCGCTTCGCGGCCGTTGCGGGCCTCCACCACCGTAAAGCCCAGGGGAACGAGTAGGTTGGTCAGTATGGTACAGTTTTCCCAACTATCGTCGGCCACCAGCACCGTTCGGCGCGGCCCTTCGTAGCTCTCGATCACTCCGTCGGGAAGAGGGCGGGGTCCATTTAAATGTATCGGAGAAACGGCAGGCAGGGCCAACGACAGCCGGAATTGGGTGCCCCGCCCGGCCATACTTGATACGTAGAGGTCGCCCCCCATGAGCCGCACCAGTTGATCGGTGATGGAGAGACCCAGACCCGTTCCTTCCACGAAATCACCCGCTTCCCGAATCTGCTGGAAGGGCAGAAAAATACTCGCTAACTGATCGTCGGCAATGCCTACGCCCGTGTCTTCAACCAAAAAC